>ULUC01047712.1_pt1 | contig 12245 bp, 13 predicted proteins | sample 1958151 | NCBI WGS metagenome assembly ULUC01 (sample SAMEA4835750, study PRJEB28245) | human gut metagenome | biome: gut microbiome; material: fecal sample | place: Denmark | collected 2008
TTTTCAAAAAGTGTGCAACTTCTTATTGCAATTTAGAAGAAATAATTTTAGTATGATGAGTATTGAAGGGCCGCGCGTTCGCTCGGCTCTTTTTGTGTTTGTGTGAGCTTTAGCTTAACCTTCTTGCCTGCCCCATAGGGGAAGGTGCCGAACGAAGTGAGGCGGAAGGGGGTTATGTGCATCGCAATTGATATATCGCAACCCTTCCGTCTGCTCGCAAAGCTCGCAGCCACATTCCCTTTCAGAGAAGATATAATGATATATTGAAACTCTAATTTTCTATATGCTCCCTGCAAGGGAGCTGGCATCGCCGTAGGCGATGACTGAGGGTTGTGCCCCTTGGGGAAGGTACTCTTTTTCCTACACTATATAGTAACAAAATATTAACAAAACACTATATGTTGACAATTACGGAATTTTGTGTATAATAGAGTCATAACCTAATGCAGTCTGCTTCCTGACGGATAAGTGGAATTGACCACGTGGAGGCAGATGAATGTATGCGCCGACCGTCTGGGCAAAATCGCCCAGACGTTTTTTCTTTATAAGGAGCAAAAGAGAAAACCCGGGTGACTAGGTAATACTTATAAAGAGAGGTATTCATGATGCAACAGACAAAAAACAGATGGCTGATCGTGCTGGCAGCCATCGGCATTCACATCAGCATTGGCAGCGTATACGCATGGAGTGTACTGACGAAGCCTATTATGCAGGCTATGGGTTTTTCGCTGAAGGAGGTTACCTGGACCTTTTCGCTGGCGATTTTGTTCTTGGGAACTTCAGCAGGCTTTTTGGGAACGTATGTTGAAAAATACGGACCGCGCCGCAGCGGTCTGATATCCATGTGCTTTTTCGTAAGCGGTCTGCTGGGTACGGCCTATGCACTGACGCAGCACAGCCTGCTGCTGTTATATCTTTTTTACGGCGTTATCGGCGGTATCGGTCTGGGAACAGGCTATATTACGCCGGTGTCTACACTGGTGAAGTGGTTCCCCAATAATCGCGGTCTTGCAACCGGCTTGGCGATTATGGGCTTTGGCTTTGCCAGCCTCGTTGCAGGTCCTTTGATGCAGATTTTGATTGCTAAATACGGCCTGGTAGAAAACTTTGTGATTCTGGCCTGCATCTACGCAGTAGTGATGACTGCTTCCGCGCTTTATCTGGAGCCGCCTAAGCAGGAAACTGCAGCAGGCAAAGGACAGTTTAAGGCAAAGATGCCTGAGCATGTGCAGTACTCCGTGAAGGAGGCTATGCACACCTGGCAGTTTTATGCTTTGTGGTGGATTTTCTTTACGAACATCACCTGCGGTATCGGTCTTTTGGCTGTGGCTTCGCCTATGGCACAGGAGGTTATCGGTATGTCTCCGATTGCGGCGGCGTCTATGGTTGGCATCATCGGCTTGCTGAATGGCGGTGGTCGTATTGTGTGGTCCACTATTTCTGACTACATTGGTCGCGCAAATACCTATCTGGCATTTTTCGTGATTGAGATTGTGGCCTTCTACCTTTTGGGTGGCGTAAATGAAAGCTTTATGTTCCAACTGCTGGTGTTTATCATCATCACCTGCTACGGCGGCGGCTTTTCCTGCATGCCAGCATATCTGAGCGATTTGTTCGGCACCAAGCAGCTGAGCGCAATTCACGGACGTATTTTAACAGCGTGGGGCCTGGCAGGTATTGCAGGACCGCTGCTTTTATCCGTAATTTACGAGCGCACACACAGCTACAGCTTTACGCTGTACTTCTTCAGCGCCTGCTTTGTAGTAAGCCTGCTGCTGGCAGCAGTGCTTAAGCTGAAGGGCAAAACTGCCTGAGCTTTTGCCTGAAGAAGTAATTTCCACTGAAAAATAACTTTTTTAGCTCAAAAAACGAAAAATTTTAAGCGTCCTACCCTAAAACATGTTTTGGGGTAGGGCGCTTTTTCGTTACCGGGCATATAATAAGCGTAGAGAAAAGCAAAAAGCTTAAGCAGATGTAAAAAAGGGGGCGTACATTATGAAAAAGCATTTTAAGTATTTGGCTGCGGCAGGTTTGATTGCTGCGTTGTTTTTGTCGGCGGGCTGCGTAGATGATGCCAAGGACAAGAAGCCTGCGCCTGAGCCGGAGAAGAGGGTGGAGAATGTTGTAGTAAAACCTCAGGACGGGAAATATTACAGATATCCCGATTACATTAATGATGTGACCAAAACACCGAAGATGACACCGGAAATAGTTAAGTACATTGATGATTTTGCTTCGACGCTTAAATTCCACCCGGATTCCAAGGGCAAATTCACCAATACCTCCCTGATAAAGAATCCGGAAGAAACAACTCACTATATCAATATGTCTGCCCTTGGACCCAATCATAACAATAAGATAAAGTTTAAAAATTCCAAAGGTAAGGAAGTTTATCAGCAGGAGGTTTACAGCATCAATATGACGATAGATGCCGCTACCGATAAATTAAAGTCTGTAAGATGCTCTATTTTCGAACAGAATCCGGATATTCCTGACGGTCAAACTACATATGTTGTGAAAAAAAGATTTGATTGACCTGTTTTAGCATAAATCAATAAAAATTTTAAGCGTCCTACCCTAAAACGGCTTTTGGGGTGGGGCGCTTTTTAGTTCCATAGCATATAATAAGCGTAGAGAAAAGCAAAAGCTTAAGCAGATGAAAAAAGGAGGCGAAGATTATGAAAAAGCAATTTAAGTATGTGGCTGCGGCGGGCTTGGTTGCAGCACTGCTTTTGGCAGCAGGCTGCAGTGATGATGCCAAGGACAAAAAGCCTGCGCCTGAGCCCGATAAGAAGGTGGAGAATGTTGTAGCAAAACCTCAGGACGGAAAATATTACAGATATCCCAGTTACATTAAGGATGTGACGAAAACACCTAAAATTACGCCGGAAATGCTTAAGTACATTGATGATTTTGCATCGACGCTTGAATTCCATCCGTCTTACAATGGTAAATTCGTCAATGATTCCAAGATAAATAATCCTGATGAAAAATATCATGCTATTTATCTGTATGCCCTTGGACCCAAGCATAACAATAAGGTAAAGTTTAAAAATTCCAAAGGTAAGGAAGTTTATCAGCATCAGGTTTACACCATCAATATGCAGTCAGAGGCTGCTACCGATAAATTAACGTCTGTACTATGCTCTATTTTCGAGCAGAATCCGGATATTCCTGATGGCAAAACTACATATGTTGTGAGAAAATCCTTTGATTGAGTTGCACTTTGCAATGGTGTTATGGTATTTACTAAGAAAGAAATGCTTATCTTAACAAGCTGCCGATGAAAAGCAGTATATGTGGCGGTGAGATAAGTGAACTGCTGTGAGCCGCTGCGCGTGAGCGTGGCGGCTTTTTGAAGTGGTAAATAGTTATCAAAAAGTTATTCGTGTGATATAATTTGAGTAGAGCTGATCAGCAATTTATGAGGTGGTGAAAATATGGAGAACAAAGATACAGCTTATTTGAGCAATAAAGATGGGTTTACGACTTTTTCTTATGGTGGTTATGATTTTCGTTTTAAAACATCAGATAGGTTAGTGAAATATTTAAAAGTTAAAGAATGGGATGCTCCATATGGATACATTGTTGTTGATTGTTTGCACGAAAAGTTAGGTGTGGTTGAAGACTATATTGATTTGCTTCCCATGCTGGATAACTTATATTTTAATGCTAAGAAATTTTTAGCGCCGATAAAAAAAGTGGAGGTGCGTTATGGCTGATGTTCAAAAATTAGCAGATGCTGCTGAGGTTATCGTTCAAGGATATGCGTTTATTGATAGGGGCGAGGGTGTAACTGTTATAAATTTGCATAAGCCTGATCATGCTGCTTATTTCTATAATCATGAGCTTGTAGAAACTAATATGGATGATATCGAAGCGTATAAAGTCAACAAGCTTTATCAGGCTAATGTGAAGTATATGGAGAAGGATTATGCCAAAGTACTTTGATTTTAAAGTTTGCGGATATTATCTTTATTTTACAAATAAGTGCATTATTGAATGTATGCATGTACATGCTAGTGATAAAAGACTTTCAGAAGCGGGTTCAGCAAAGTTTATTGTAAAAGGTAACGGCGATACAGAACTGATGAAGCAAGGTACGTTAAATGATTTGGATGTACGTAAAATACAAGGATTTATCAAAGAACATTATGTAGAAATGTATGACTTGTGGTCAGCATGGAGTGATAATGGATATTATAGGGGAAAGTAATAATATGCCTTTGATTTGGGAGATGGCTAGGGAGAAAGAGCTTGGGGTAGCTGTGCCGTTTTTGCCATAACGTGTGTAGTATAATGCAAATTAAGATGAATTAAAAATATTCTTGTTGGAGGTATAGCTCATGTCAGGAATAGGTCCGTGTTTAATTTTTCTTTTTTTAGCGCCAATTATATTCGTTGCGTTGATTGCATTCGATTCTGCTAAGAAAATGAAGCCTGAGCAAGATAATTCTTCTATTTGTGATAATACTAGAGCAACTGAGCTTCCTAGCTCTAGTCCTATTGCCAAAACAGATGCTTATGCTGTGTCTGCTTTGAAGAAAGATCGCTATAATCCTAATAATAAAGAAACTCGTACTTTAGAATTTAATAGAATATTAAGTGAAAATAATAATGAGAGTAAGCGTGTAGCTAAAAAACAAAAAGATTATAGCTTAGTTAATGATGCGTATTATAAAGCTTATAACGAAGTGGAATCAATGATGACAGATTATAATGCAGCTAAAGAAATTACTAATAATCGTGCGGATTTAGCTACTTTTGAAGATGGCTATCATTTTGATAATTATGCTGAAGATTTTAAACAGGACACTGACAGCGATAATGAGAATTATTGACGTAATATAAGTTTTGGAGGTTAAGGGTATGTCTGACACAAATAACCCTAACAACTTTGAATTTCCATTTCAAAAGAAGCATATTAATGCTTGCTCTGGTGTTGAAGAATTATTGCCTCTGTGGAAATTAGCACATAAATGCGAAGTTAATACAGACTATATTACCGGAAATGTACCTGGTTATGCTTTTTTACCTGATGGGATAATTAACGAAGAAAGTTTTGCTAAAAGTTCGCCAAGAATTTTGTTTATTGCTAAAGAAGCTTATTGGTATGGTGAACACGATGATGATAAAGCGACTACTAAAAATGCTGAAACTGTTATGTTTTGGCATCGCAGGGTAGCTTATGGTGAAGTGCCGGAAACGATTTTCTCTAAGCGTCTTGCTATGCTGGCTAATGCTATTTTTAATGATGATTTTAAGACGATAAATAAAGACCATACCGCTTTGCGTTCTGTCGCAGTTATAAATTTGAATAAGCGTGGAGGGTTTGTTGGTTGCGTATGGAAAACTTTAGAGGAATATGTAAAACGGTATGCTGAATTTATCAGCCAAGAGATAGAATTAATTTCTCCTGAATTAATAGTGTGTTGTGGAGATGGAGTACGCTGGCTGTTAGAAAATTATATTCGATTAGATAAGCAAATCAATGTTATTTCATTGTATCACCCTAGCTGTTGGAGTATTAGCGATGAAAAATATCTTCAGATGCTGCAAAAAGCTCTTGCAGGTAATGTTGTAAGTGATAGTGAAACTCTTTCCGTTATAGAAAATGCAATTGAAAGTGAAAATAAAAACCTTTCTGCTGATAAAGATATAATTGAAAGCGAAAATGTCGAACTTCCTGCTACGAAAAATGCAATTGAAAAAGAAGATTCGGCTAGAAGTACTTATATGAAGATGTATGGTGCTGGGACTACATTCCAATTTAACAAAAAAGCAAATGTTTATTATGATACGTTAGCACACAGTCCGCAAAACTATCCATATATAGCTTTATATACGGATAAGGCAGTAAGAGCTATAGGTAAGGTGAATGCTGTTATTGTAACTGAATTTGCAGATAATGTATTACTGTATCGTGCTGAACAGGGTGAAATAACAGATGAACGTAAGCAGACGATACTTGAAGCTATAGAGGATGGTAAAAAGTATGGTTACAATTTGCTTAGATGTCCGCATAAATACTTTTTTGTTGAGCAATTTTTCCAGACGGAATATAAAAAGACTTCGTATGGTGGAGCGCGATTTGTTAAAGTGTTTGATTTAAACAAATTGCTGGGAATTGATGAATTGCCTTCAACAGAAGAAATAGCCAATATACTTGCTGAAAAAACATGGGAGTGAGAATAATTGCTTTATTTCTCCTCTTGACAATCCCACCTGTTCCTTGCTAAGATATAGAGTATAACAAAATATCTACAGGCAAGGAACGAGAGGCTTATCTCCGTAAAGCCACTAAAGAGAAGCAGCGGTTGGTGCAAGCTGTGTGGCGGTGAGGTGAGTGTAGCTCGGGAGCTGTTTTGCTGAACATTGCAGTAGGCAAAAACGTGCGCACACGTTACGTGCATTGAGTGCCTTGTGCAAAAAGCATGAGGAAGATAGGTGGTACCACGATTATTCGCCCTGTCCGTAAAGGACAGGGCTTGTTTATTTTAAGGAGGAATTTTTTTATGTGTGAAGAGCATAATATCCCTAAGGTTTATGATCCTGCTTCCGTAGAGAAGAAATGGTATAAATTCTGGGAAGAGCATCGTTATTTTCATGCCGAAGTAGAAGAGGGCAAGGACGCCTTTAGTATTGTTATCCCCCCACCGAACATCACCGGTCAGCTGCATATGGGCCATGCGCTGGATAATACTCTGCAGGATATTTTAATCCGCTGGCACCGCATGATGGGCCACAACACCCTGTGGATGCCCGGCTACGACCATGCAGGCCTGGCAACCCAGATTAAGGTTGAAGAGGTTATCAAAAAAGAGGAAGGTAAGACTCGTTACGACCTGGGCCGCGAAGAGTTCCTGAAACGCGTTTGGGAATGGAAGGAGCAATACGGCGACCGCATTATCAACCAGCTGAAGCATCTGGGCGTTTCCTGCGACTGGGAGCGTAAGCGCTTCACTATGGATGAGGGCTGCTCCAAGGCTGTTCGCGAGGTTTTCTGCACTCTGTTTGAAAAGGGCCTGATTTACAAAGGCACCCGTATCACCAACTGGTGCGTAAACTGCAACACCGCACTGAGCGATATTGAGGTTGAGCATAAGGATGACCCGGGCCATCTCTGGTACATCAACTACCCGGTAGTTGAAGAAGAAGGCCGCAGCCTGATGATTGCTACCACCCGTCCGGAAACTCTGCCCGGCGATACTGCTGTAGCAGTTAACCCGGAAGACCCGCGTTATGGCGATTTGGTTGGCAAAACCCTGCGTCTGCCGACTACCGACAGAATTATTCCTATTATCGCCGACAGCTATGTTGATACCAAATTCGGTACCGGCGCTGTAAAAATTACTCCATCCCATGATCCTAACGACTATGAGATGGGTATCCGCCACAACCTGCCGAGCATCGTTGTTATCGGCATGGACGGCATTATGACTAAAGAAGCAGGCAAGTACGAAGGCATGACTCGTGAGGAATGCCGTAAGGCGATTGTTGCCGATTTGAAGGCTGACGGTTATCTGGTTAAGGTTGAAGAGCATTCCCATGCTGTTGGTCACTGCCAACGCTGCGGCCATGCTGTTGAATCTCAGGTTTCCACCCAATGGTTCGTTAAGATGGAGCCTTTGGTTAAGGCTGCTGTTGATTGCGTTGAAGACGGTCGTACTCAGTTCGTACCGGAACGCTTCACCAAAACCTATACCGGCTGGATGGATAACATCCGTGACTGGTGTATTTCCCGTCAGATTTGGTGGGGCCACCGCATTCCTGTATGGTACTGCGATGACTGCGGCGAAATGAGCGCCAGCCGTACCGATTTGACTGTCTGCCCGAAATGCGGCAGCGCACATATCCATCAGGACGAGGATGCACTGGACACCTGGTTCAGCTCCGCTCTGTGGCCGTTCTCTACCATGGGCTGGCCGGATAAAACTCCGCTGCTGAAGCAATTCTATCCGACAAGCGTACTCGTAACCGGTTACGATATCATCTTCTTCTGGGTTGCACGTATGCTGATTATGGGTATGGAATTCATGCATGAGATTCCGTTCGACAAGGTATTTATCCATGGTCTGGTTCGCGACAGCCAGGGCCGCAAGATGTCCAAATCCCTTGGCAACGGCATCGACCCGCTGGAGGTTATTGACCAATACGGCGCTGATACCCTGCGCTTTATGCTGATTACCGGCAACACCCCGGGCAACGATATGCGTTTCTACTGGGAGCGCGTTGAGGCAACCCGTAACTTTGCCAACAAGATCTGGAACGCTTCCCGTTTCGCTCTGATGAACATGGAAGGCTACGATGCCAACGCTAAGCTGGCTCCGTATACTCTGGCAGATAAATGGATTCTTTCCCGTCTGCAGCACACCGCTAAGAGCGTTACCGAAATGCTGGAGAAGTTCGAGCTTGGCGAAGCAGGCCGCATGATTTACGACTTCATCTGGGGCGAGGTTTGCGACTGGTACATCGAGCTTGCTAAACCGCGTCTGTATAATAAAGAAAACGCCGAAGAGCGTGCAACCGCACAGCATGTTCTGGCAACCGTACTGACCAGCGCTATGCAACTGCTGCATCCGTACATGCCGTTCATCACCGAGGAAATTTACCAATGCCTGCCGCATGAAGCAGAAAGCATTATGATTTCCAAGTGGCCTGAGGCTGACGAAGCTCTGATGGACGACGAGGCTGAGCGTCTGATGGGCGCAATTATGGAAAGCATTAAGGCTATCCGTAACATGCGTGCAGAAGTAAACGTACCGCCCGGAAAGAAGGTTCCGGCAACCATGCTGGCTGCTGCCGACCTGAAGGACGGCATTGAGGCTAACGCCGACTACATACACCTGATGGGCGCTATCAGCGAGCTGACTGTGCTGGCTGACAATGCTGCTAAACCGGAAAATGCTATGGCTGCAGTTGTAGCAGGCATTGAGGTTTATCTGCCGCTGGCAGGCCTGATTGATGTCGAGAAGGAAAATGCCCGCCTGAATAAAGAGCTGGCTGCTATCGACAAGGAGCTGAGCCGTGTTGAAGGTAAGCTGGGCAACGCCGGCTTCCTGGCTAAAGCACCTGAGGCTGTTATCGAAAAAGAGAAGGCTAAGGCTGAAGAGCTGAACGGTAAAAAGGCTGCGATTAACGAGCGCCTGGAATACCTGAAGACTCTCTGATAAAACCGTACAAACCGTACAAACCGTACAAAACCGTACAAAACCGTACACCCCCTTGCCACACAAGGATTTGGGGCTGTACGGTTTTTTGCATGTGTACGGTATGGAGTTGGCGGATATTAAAATGTCCTCATGAAAATGTAGTGAGTACCTCAAAATAGGCTCATGAAATTGTAATAAATGCCAAAAATATCCTCATGAAATTGTTGTCAGTACCCAGAAATAGGCTCATTTTTTTGTTGAAGGAGTATTTGCGCAGCTTTGGCAAGTAGGCCTGCCTAAACTTGCCAAAAGCTTGTATCTGTGCTATTATAAATATAGAAATGGTGCTTCCGATAGACGGTTGCCCTAAAAAGATAAGTTATAAAAAAATAACCGTTAGTTTTCTCAGGACTGGGCGGTTATTTTTTTTTTGCGTTTTGTTGATTTCCATACCTAATTTAATGCAAGCTATGCATAAGCTCAGCAAAGCAATAACTTCGAGTATATCCATCAGTAACACCTCCCTCTTGCGGGATTTTCAGTGAAACTGAATTTATCGCGTCAGAGGGCAACCGCCTACCGTTATGGAAGCACCATAAAAATATTTTAACATATATAAAGGAAAGTGTACAACGAACAAGCTGTGAAAGTTTGGCGCTGTACGCTTTTTACTCTCTTGAATTGCAGTGCTTCTTGGGTTACAATAAAAGAAAAAGGGGGCGATGAAAATGGCTAAATTCTGTACTAATTGCGGAAGTGAAATTAAACCAGGTACCAAATTTTGCGAGAATTGCGGACAAAAGCTGGAGCAGGAGCAAAAGCCGCAGGAGGGAGCAGGCGGAATTGCCGCGGCTGCCGGAGCTGCTGATGCAGCCGGTGCTGCTTCTGGTGCCGATGCAAGCTATAAAAAAGCATTTGCGACAGCCATGATAATTTTGAGTCGGGAGCTAAGGCTGATGCTGCGCAGGTAAATCATAATACCGATGGTCAGGCAAATACCTATAATAATTTTGCTGCCGATAATCAGCAAAAGTTTGCGGATGAACGTTTTGGCAGCAATGATGATAACGGTTCTGCCGCTTATAATACACCGCCGAGAGCAGGCAAGAAGTTTTTGAATCTTGGCGAAGGCCTGGACCTGCTGTTTAAGGACAGCAGTGCGGATAAGGAAGCTGTTTTCAAGGAGCTGTTCTTTACGTCTGAGGGACGCTTGAACCGCAAGTCATATATTTACAGAAGCTTTTTCCTGTCAATTGTGCTTTTTGTAGTGCAGGGAATTTGGTCCTCTGCAGCCGATACTTTCGGCGCTCTGGATCTTCTCTTTTCGATTGTCGCTTTTGTGCTTGGTATATTCCAGCTGGCAGCTAATATTATGATGGGCGTGCGCCGCTTGCATGATTTGGATAAATGCGGCTGGTGGATGCTGCTTTTGATTGTGCCGCTGGTTAACCTTTTCTTCTGCCTTTATCTTCTGTTCTTCAAGGGAACGGAGGGGCCGAACCAATACGGGGACGACCCTTTACAGCAGTAGGCTTGCATTGGCAGCTAAAAGCTGTTATATATAATGTATAAGTATTTCGCTTAGCAAAATAGTCGCTCGTCCTTGGGGACGCAGCGGCTATTTTTGTGCTTTTCGCAAGACGCAGTGCGCAAAACTATGTTATAATAAACTGTTAGTTAATTATTAATGGAGGCGTAAGCACAATGAATTATACAGAAAGCCTGGCATATTTAGACAGCCTGGGCAAATTTGGCATTAAGCTCGGTATGGAGCGTATTGAAGGACTTTTGCGTGAGCTAGGAAACCCGGAGCAAAAGATTAAAACAGTGCATGTAACCGGCACTAACGGTAAAGGCTCTGTTACCAGCATGATTACGAGTATTCTGCTGGCAGCAAACCTGAAGGTGGGCAAGTTTACTTCCCCGCATCTGGTGAAGTACAACGAACGCATTAACCTCAACGGCAAGGATATCAGCGACGAGGATTTTGCTATGGCAATTACTGCGGTAAAGGTTGCTGCTGACAGCGTTGTCAAAAAGGGCGTCTGCGAGCAGCCGACGCAGTTTGAGATTTTGACGGCTGCAGCGTTTTTATATTTTTATCTGCAGAAGGTTGATTACGCCGTTATTGAGGTAGGCATGGGCGGCCTGTGGGATTCCACCAACGTAATTACGCCGGTGGTCAGCGTTATTACCAATGTTGCGCTGGACCATACCGACCGCTGCGGCAAAACGCTGGAGCGCATTGCTATGCAGAAGGCAGGCATTATCAAGGAGAAGGTGCCTCTGGTTACCGCTGCCGAGGGCAATGAAGCTCTTGGTCCTATTGTAAGCCTGGCTATGTTTAAGGAAGCGCCTGTTTATCTTTACGGCAAGGCTTTTCACGGCACGGAGGTAAAAAGCTCGATGGAGGGCCAGGCCTTTACGCTGCATGCAGGCGATTTTTATCATTCCGATTATGAAATCAAGCTGCCGGGCGAGCATCAGATTAAGAATACGAGCGTAGCTATTGTGGCTGCCAAGCTGGTGAGCAAGCAGGATGACCGCATTAACGAGCTGGCGCTGCATGTGGGCGTGGCCAATACCGTTTGGCCGGGACGTTTGGAGCGCATTCACAAGAACCCGGATATTATTCTGGACGGTGCGCATAACCCTGACGGTGCCAAGGCTCTGCGTAATGCTTTGGATAAATATTATCCCGGCAAGCAGGTGCAGTTTGTCTTTGGTATGATGGGGGACAAGGATATGAGCGGTGTTATCAAAACGCTGATTAATCAGGATGATGTTGTTTATACCGTGCGTGCCGATGAGGGTGCGCGTGCTGCGGAGGCTGCGGATTTGGCGAAGCTGGTGGGCAGCAATGCTGTGGCGGAGGCTAATCTTGCTACGGCGTATGATGCTGCTATCCGCGGGGCAGGCACTGACGGTGTTGTATGTGTTTGCGGCAGCCTGTATCTGGTGGGCGAGTTTAAGAAGATGCTGCTGGCGGATAAATGTAGAATGAACTGAAGGCGATATTGAGGTTTATTGACTTCGGGAACGAGTATCTGCGTCGCAATTAAATATCGTTCCAGTCAGAAGCAATTTTCCCGT
>ULUC01052266.1_pt1 | contig 11973 bp, 7 predicted proteins | sample 1958151 | NCBI WGS metagenome assembly ULUC01 (sample SAMEA4835750, study PRJEB28245) | human gut metagenome | biome: gut microbiome; material: fecal sample | place: Denmark | collected 2008
TTTCGTGATTGCGAGTGCAAAGGTACGTTTTTGTTTTAAATATGCAAACGTTTCGACTACTTTTTTGCGAATTTAATCTAACATTTTTGGATTGAAGATCAGGTAACCAATGTTTAAGCCAAAGTTGAAATTCTCCTTCGGATAACTGTATCCGTTGGCGTACAGACTGATACATAAGAATGGCAATTGCAATACGACCGCCGCTTCACCCATATAATTAAACGAGTGCAAAAACTTACCATAATGCGGGATTCCGACATACGGGTTGTTTTCCGGCACCGTCTTTTGTATTTCATAGAGTGGAGCGAAGCCATACATATCCAACCGGAAGTGCAGAAGCTTGCTTAACTTCAAGATCGGGGAAAGCCCAAAAGCCACATATTGGTTCGCCCGGAACGCCTCGTTGAATACAATCTCGCTATGGGGTGTCGGGGTAAACGCCGGGGCCTGTAATACGCTAGCCGTATAGTTATTCATGAGGTTCTTGCTGGATATGACCATTTCCGCCAAATAACCTAAGTTGAAACGGTTGCTCAGCGTCTGGTATTGGTTCCAGCGCCCTTTCAGTTGCAGCCAGCTATGCACTTTGCGACCAATCGGGGCTTCCGTCGTGGCGGAAGTGGGGGATGGGGTATACTTCTCCGTACCGGTTACGTATTGGGCGATTAGGAATTGCTGTTTTCCGCTTATCGGGTATTGTTTGGTGTTGAGTGAGTTTTGCTCGATACTTAACGAGCCGCTGAATAAATCGTACCAGCTATGGTCGAAAGAGGCGTTCGGGAAAGGTATCGTGGTGCTCTGCAAATAGAAATCGTTCAACCGTCCGTAGGCGAACCCGATCTCCGCTTTCGCGTGGTTGAGGAAGGGGAAGCCTAATTTTAGTTTCATGTACAGTTCTTTCTGCTTAATCATGGCGGGCACTATATCCTCATAAAAGAGGGATTGGCTTTCCGTGTATTTCTTGTCCGAGAAGACTCCTTGCCAATTTAAATAAGTGGGGATTTGCGTTTGCAGGTACATCCGGCCACTCAACATGACACCACTAAAGGAGTTACCCACTTGAAAGTTCGAGTTTACGTCGGCGGCGAACCGTCCCAGATATTGATACCCCAATCCTAGGTATAATTGATTCGCTTGATGAGACGATACGTTTCCACCGAAGCCAACCGTGATCTCTTCTTTCATCTTCACGTCCAGGTAAAGATCGAATTTCTTCTCTTTCCGGTTATAAACGGCATGCGGCATGATTTCCCTAATCTTGGAATAGGTCAGCATCTTGAAATAAGCCCGCTTGAACTCTTCCATGGAGAACTCGTTATTGATATCCCTGTGTAATTGGGCCTCTATGTATTTACGCTGGGCCTCGGATACGCCCGTCACGTAAATATTGCGGAAGATCAGCGGGGGAAGGTTCTCTTTATAGGCTTTTCTTCTTTCGGTAACCTCATTTAAAGGCACTTCCCGGGGAACCCGTTGCTTGATGGAGTCGATCATGGAAAGGGTACGTTTATACCCGATGTCCATAAGCTCCTTACCTTTCTGGAAATCCAATAAGGAGACGGTGGGAAAACTGAATTTAATCATCATGCCATCTTCCTCCGGTACCTCGTAATCGGTCTTTTGCATGATCATGGTCTCGATCTGGTTATAAGGATTCTCCGAAGGCTTTTTATTCCCTCCCGATACCGTCGATCCGAAAATGAAATCCGGGTGGAACGCGTCTTTCATCGGGCCTACCGGGAAATTATCGTAGATACCTCCATCGAATAAAGGAATACTGTCTTTCCATATGGGCTGGAAGAAAAACGGGAAAGTCATGGAGGCACGTACGGCGTCTCCCAGATCCCCATTCTTAAAGATGATCGGCTTTTTAGTATATATATCCGAGGCCACGCAACGGAAAGGGACAAACAGGTTGTCGAAATTCCACCCCGCCTTTGCCGTCGCCTGCGAGAACAAGGCCATGAACGCCTGATTCATCTGTATGGGATTGATCAAGCTTTGCGGTAAGAAGCTAGCCTTGATCTGTAGGGAATCGGACATATCGATGGAGAAATGCGCGAATTCCGGGGTCGGGTAAGGCTCCTTGAAATAATAGGTATATTGCTCCTCCACCGTACCTGTTTGCCAATAGGAGAACTCCTTGGAAAGCATCAGCTCCAGCATCTCCTCGGGGGAATATCCCATGGCGTATAAACTACCGATAATCGCCCCGATGGAGGTACCGGTAATGTAATCGATCGGTATATTATTTTCTTCCAGCGCCTTGATCACTCCGATATGTGCCGCTCCTTTGGCACCGCCGCCACTGAGTACCAACCCTACTTTCTGGGCGGAAACAATCTGAATGGCAGCAAGGAATAAGGCTATGATAACTGTTATTTTCCTCATATGAACCCAATCTGTTTTTCTTCTCCAAATGTAAGAAGTATTTCTTTAGAAACATAAACATTTTGTTTTTTCGTATTGTTGAGTTATCAATACAATTAAAACAGAAGATGTTATGAAAGAGAAAGAATTGAATAGGGAAGAGCGGAATAAGACCGTTATGGAGACTGGTGCTTTGGTCATGGCTGAGTTTTATGCGGATTGGTGCCCTCATTGCCAGAAAATGATGCCGATCGTGAAGGAGTTCAAGGAATTGGAGAAAGGAAAATTAGAAGTGGTACAAATCAATATCGAGGAGGAGAGCGCTCTTGCCGATTTGTATACGGTGGAATCGATTCCTACTTTTATCCTGCTACGGAAAGGGGAGGCTTTGTGGAGACAATCCGGCGAGATGAACTTGGATAGGTTGCGGAAAGTGGTCGAGGATGTCGTGGGCTGAAACTAAAAAAACCGTTCCCCCGAGAAGGAACGGTTTTTTATATATGTGAGGATTGGTTTATCCGATCAGTTCTACGCTACGTTTGATGAATTGGCTTAAGGCCTCTCCCTTCAGCATACCGTTTCCTAACAAAGCAAGGTCGATCAACTGACTAACTGTCTTGTTCGTACCGGCGTACTCGGCGAGAACTTGGTTGCGTTGCTCACGAAGCTCATCCAGCTTATGGTTGGTGTTGGTCATATCCTCTTTCTCTTGCGCCGTGATCTCATCTTCTTTCTTTTTGCTTTGAGCCTCACGTAAGTCGGCTTGACGAGCCTCCCACCCTTTGATATCGCTAAGGATCGGTTTTAACTTCTCGTCGCAAGCTTGCTCCTCTTCAGTTAATACTTTCTTGATCAACGGATGATCCGTATTCAATACGAAGTTGAAGCTATCCGGCATCTCGCCATAGAAAGACATACCCGGTTGCATAGCGGACATCTCACGCATTCTTCGCATATACTCGCTTTGTGTCAACATGACAGGGTTCGCGTTTTCGCCCAATGCCTCGAATGTTACGTAGAACTCGGTCTTGTTCAATTTCGGCATCTGACTCTTGAATACTTCCTGCATGGCCATTTTCTGCTCCTCGCTCAAGGTTACCTTATTCGAGTCTTCCTTGCGGATCAGGTTATCGATCGTATCGCTATCCACACGAACGAAGCGGCTCTTCTCGAACTTCTGCTCCAATTGTCCGATCAAGTGTACATCCAATTGTCCGTCCATTTCCAAGACGCTGTAACCTTTGTCCTTTGCGGCTTGTATATAGCTGTATTGCTCGTCTTTATTGGTGGTATACAGATAGATTAAGTTACCCTCTTTGTCTGTCTGGTTGTCCTTGATTAAGTTCTTGTATTCCTCGAAAGTGAAGTATTTGCCTTCGACGTCCTTGAATAAGGCGAACTTAACCGCACGGTCGTAGAACTTCTCATCAGTCAACATACCATATTGGATGAATAGTTTCAAGCTATCCCATTTCTCCTCGAACTGCGGGCGGTCGTTCTTGAAGATCTCTTCCAAGCGGTCTGCCACCTTCTTCGTGATGTGGTTGGAGATCTTCTTCACGTTCTGATCGCTTTGCAAATAGGAACGGGATACGTTCAACGGGATATCCGGCGAATCCAATACACCATGCAATAATGTCAAGAACTCAGGAACGATACCCTCTACGGAATCCGTAACGAATACTTGGTTGCAATATAACTGGATCTTGTTACGATGCAAGTCGATATTGCTCTTGATGCGAGGGAAATATAAGATACCGGTCAAGTTGAACGGATAGTCTACGTTCAAGTGAATCCAGAACAACGGCTCATCCGTCATAGAATATAAGTCACGATAGAACTTCTTGTAATCCTCGTCGGTCATATCGGCCGGTTTGCGAACCCATGCCGGTTTGGTGTCGTTGATTACGTTATCTTCGTCCGTATCTACATATTTGCCATCCTTCCACTCTTGCTTCTTGCCGAACGCAATAGGAACCGGTAAGAAACGGCAGTATTTTGTCAATAAGCCATTGATCTTATCCTTGTTCAAGAAATCTTTATTCTCGTCGTCGATATACAGGATAATATCGGTACCGCGATCCTCTTTCGTCGTTTCCTCCAAGGAGTATTCCGGCGTACCGTCGCAGCTCCATTTCATGGGAACAGCGCCTTCTTTGTACGATTTCGTCACGATCTCTACTTTCTTGGAAACCATGAAAGAGGAGTAGAAACCAAGACCGAAGTGACCGATGATAGAAGCGGCGTCGTTCTTGTATTTCTCAACGAACTCCTCGGCGCCAGAGAAAGCGATCTGGTTGATGTACTTATCGATCTCCTCGGCCGTCATACCGATACCCCGGTCAGAGATCGTGATCGTTTTGTCATCGAACTTAACCTGTACGGTCAAATCGCCGAGTTCGCCTTTAAACTCGCCTACGGAAGAAAGCGTTTTTAACTTCTGGGTAGCGTCTACCGCATTAGAAACAAGTTCACGAAGGAAGATTTCGTGATCACTGTATAAGAACTTCTTGATAATCGGAAAGATGTTTTCCGATGTTACTCCGATGTTACCTTGTTTACTGCTCATAGTCTGAATATCTTATTATTTTTATTGTTATTTTGTGCGTATTCCTGATCCTGATCATTCTCAAGATCCGCCTATTCCTATACAAAACGAATGCCAAAATGTTTCGGATAAACTATAAATGACAAAAAGGCAGATGCCGGCTGATAGATTTGCAGCCGGGCATAGTTTGATCAAACCATATCATCTCCTGTCTTGGCGAATGTAACACGGATGGTTTTATGGAATGGGATAAAGCGGGATACGATCGCTATGCATAAGGAGATGACTAATAAATACCCCAGTATCTCTTTTAACGCCAATAATAAGCTTTGTTGCTGTAACGTATTATAGAGTGTATTGGTAGCCATTTGCGCTGCCTCGTCGTAGGGATGCCCTTGGGTCAAGGCATTGCCAAGCGCTTGGCTATAGCGTGAGGCGGCTAGAGGATCGGCCAGCGTAACGGGTTCTGGTAAGGAATACATATATTTTTGTTCCAAGCGATATAGTATATTACTGTAAAAAGAAGTCGCCATGATGGGGGATAATACTGAACGGAAAATGATGAGAAAGAAAGCGTTTGACAATAAATATTTAGGATTTAAATCTTCCACGGCAAATAAGGCGAAAGCTATGATAAGAACCATCATGCCCAATCCCCTGAGGAATATAGGAAAGTAGAGCATCTCGTATCTGCTATCCGGTGAGATCCCGAAATAAAGGCTCCCGAAGAACAGGACGAAACAACTCATTCCTCCCGCTATCAAGAAACGAAACCGCCAACGTTGCCACCGGAACCACCAAAAACAGATGAACGCCCCCAAGACATATCCCGGAAGCAAATAAGTATAAAGGGAATAGGTATGAGTGCTGTCTACCTTTAAGATACTGGTCAGGTAGCTGGTCAACAAGGTAGTCGAAGTACTGAAAAACATGACAAGCATCATATAGAAATAACCGATAATGGCTTTCGGCTGGTATAAAGGCGCCAGATTCACGTACGGACGTTCCGAATGATATTGATACCAAATAAATAAAGCGATCAATATCGGGGCGATCATGATATAAAGGCAAATCTTGGGGGATGCCATCCAGTCGAGTACTTTCCCGTAATTAATGACATACATAAGCATTAACAATCCGATGGATATGATGAACATTTCCCGGATGTGTAGATCGGCCAAGGGGATGGACTTGATCGGCCGGTTATGGCGGAAGCAGATGATTACCATTACTATGGCCAATAAAATCATTAGCATCATGAAGTAATACATATATTTCCAGTCGTAATGGTAGGCTAACTGTGCGGTAACAAGCATGGATGCTTGTCCCCCTCCGAAAACAAAAGGATAGAAGTAAGAATAGAATTGGCTACGTATATTTTTAGGGCTGAATATCTTTTGCGCGTACCGGATAAACCACAGCATGAGAAACCCTTTCAGGAAACCGATCGCGAAACTACAGACGATCAATATGTCGGCGTTCTGGGAGCGGGCACAGATCCAGCTTAGGAAGAACTGGGCGACTAAATCCGCCAACAATAAGAATTTGATGGAGAAGGCTTCCAGTATCTTCGGGATAATCGGATAGGATACCGCCATTCCCGCCGCTGCCGCGTAATATCCCATGGTTATATCCTCGGTGTTCGTGCCTAGCGTGTTTGATACCTCCAGCATACTGCCGGTGTACGAGCCGTTTAGCATCGTGACCGGAAGGATAACGATGAAGATACAGATCAATCCTAACCAGTCCGGCACCCATTGGCGGATCGGTGCCCCAAGCTCTTTCATCGTGATCATTTGCGTAAGGCTTCTGTTTCAACCATCATGCCTGCTCTTAAATATTGCGTATCTTCTTGCGATAGATTTTCCAAGTCTATCCGTACCGGGATACGTTGTTGTACCTTGACGAAGTTTCCGGCGGAATTATCGGTCGGGACTAATGAGTATTTGGAGCCTGTGGCGTCGGAGATTGCGGTTACCTCCCCGTTGAATATCTTTCCCGGCAACGCGTCTACCTTGATACGTACTTTCTGCCCGATATAGATGTGGGGGATCTGGGTCTCCTTGTAATTGGCCGTGATCCATTTGTCTTTATCTCGTACGAGGTAGGATATCGTTTGTCCGGCTTGCACGTATTGTCCGGGCTCTAAGGTCCGTCTGCCTACATGACCGTCGTAAGGGGCGGTTATAACGGTATAGGAAAGGTTTAACCTCGCTAAATCTAGATCCGCTTCTTTTCGTAAGATCGCCGCCTCGGCTCCTGTTGTCTTCTTGCTGGTTTCGGTGAATTGGGAGAAAGCGGCTTTCTTTTGTTCCACCAACGCCTGATATCGGGCTTGCGCCGCCTCGAAAGCGGCCTTGGATTGCTCGTATTGTTGCTCGGGGATCGATTCTTCTTTCAGCAGCCGCTCAAATCGGTGATAATCCTGTTCCAATTGCCAAAGCTTGGCTTTAGCCTCGGCGATGTTGGCGTCTTGTACGGCGATGTTCGTATGGGAGGTCTCGATACCGGAACGAAGTACGTCTTGTGATCCTTGGGCGTCGATCAACGCGGCCTCTGCCTCTTTTACCTTGATCCGATATTCCCGATCGTCCAATATGAGAAGTGTGTCCCCTTGGTGAACGTACTGGTGTTCCTTGAAACGGACCTCTTTTATGTAGCCGGAGGCACGTATATTTAGTGGGGCGATATATTGGTCCACAAAGGCATCGTTTGTCACCTCATAATTGATGTAACGCCAGAAATAATTGGCTGTCCACCAAATGCCGGAACCGGCTAAAAGGATACATATGGAGTTTAATACTATATTCCGTGTCCTTACTTTCTTTAGTCTTTGATGTTTCTCTTTTAATTCGTTTGCCATAGTCGTTGTTTCTTTTTAGAGACGGCCGCAAGCCTTCTGTAGTTGATAGTAAGTGTAAATCACGTGGGTACGGGTATTCGTGAGCTGTAGCTCCGCGTTGAGGAGAACCGAGTTCGCGTCGAGTAAGTCGGTTAGGATCGCCAATTGGTTTAAATACCGGTTTTGCATGATCCTGTAGTTCTCTTGAGCTTGCCGTACGGATAACTTCAAGGCTTCCACTTCTTGTAGAGCTTCCTTATGACGTAAGAACGCGGTGCGCACTTCTATACGGATTTTCTGTTTTTTCTGTTCCTCCTCGTTTTTATGTAACGAGACCATCCATTTGCTTTCCTTTATCTTATGGTTGTTTTTATATAAAGAGGATAAAGGGTAGGAGAGCGACAGACCTATGTTCCAGTTGTTATTGTACATATCCGCTAATGTTCGGGAGACTGGACGTGCCAATGTGTTCGACGCATATAGCGATAGGCTGGGTAGCGATGAGGCTTTAGTCAAACGTATATCGTTTTGGGCTAACTCTGTTTGTTTCCGGAGTAGACGTATCGCCGGATCATTGGAATAGGCTTGGGCTACATAATCTTCGTAAGTTTCTAAAGATACGGTTTGGTCCAGTAACGTGGTGTCTGGCTTGAGCAACAGATTCTCATCGAGACCGATCAGGATATCCAATTGCTGTGATACCAGTATGAGGCTATTATCCGTTTCTTGCAAGGATAGGCGGTCGTTGGTTAATTGCATCTCGCTTCTTAATACGTCGTTATTGGTTATCAGTCCCTCTTTTTTCATACGCCGGATATCTTGCAGGCGGCGTTCCGATTCCTCGATATTACGGGAAAGCACCTCACGTTGTTTAAACAGGCTGAAAAGACCGATGTATTGATTTAATAGACTGAGCTTGATCTCACTCTGGTCTGTGAGCGTTTGTAAAGAGGCGACTTCTTTCTCCAGATCCGCTTTCCGGATGGAATACCGGATTTTACCGCCTTGGTATATCGGTTGGGTAAGGTCGATGGTATAGTTCTGGGACCAATCGGGCGCTTCTGGGCGAGTCGGATGGGCGAGTCCTTGCTCAAAGAGGATCGGTTGCCCTACATATCCACCTTTCAAGCCGATTTGCAGGTCTGGCAATTGTGCGGAACGTGCCGTATGGGTTCTCTCTTGCGCTATCGATTCTTTTAAGACGTCTGCTTGGATCTGCAGACTATGCCGTACGCCTCTCTCGAAAAGCTGGTCGATGGTCAAAAAGAGCGAATCGGTTTGGGCGATTGCCGGAAATGTAGCGACCGTCATACAAAAGAGGCTCAATACGTGCTTTTTATATATTCTCAAGGACATTATGTACTGCTTTTAATTCGGATAACATGGTTTCTACGTTCTCTATTCCGATAATATGCTCCGCATGTACATAAACCTGATCAAGGATCGGGCGAATTTGCTTTTTGAATTCTTCTCCTTCCGGGGTTAGGAAAACCAGTTTGTTCCTCCGGTCCTCGGGATCTTCTTTCCGATGGACGTAGCCTTTCTTCTCTAAATTGTTCATTAGGTTTGTCAGACAAGCCTTATCCTTTGCCGTTCTCTCTGCCAAGACCTGTTGGGTGATACCTTGTTCGTGCCATAGGCAACTCAAGATTTGAAGCATCTCAAATGTTATACCGGCGTTGTTCTTTTTCAGCGTTCGTTGCATAGACCGACGAAATGCCATGCGTGTGCGGACAACTTGTAACATAAGTTCCCGGAATTCTTTACCTTCTACCATTACTTATAATTCTTTTAAACTTGCTGGGCGCGAAGATAGCGTTTTTTCTTGGATTAGTCAAATGTTTAACTAATTAGCGTCTCGCTAATAAAGTATGTTTGCCATCTAGGTGGCACAGCTTTGCCATCGGCGTGGCACGGGCTTGCCATCACTATGGCATGGGTATGCCATCAGTGTGGCACAGCTGTGCCAAGGCGATGGCAGATGCTGGCACAGTATGTGTATGAAAGACAGGTGTATAGACTGAAAGCGTAACAAACCCGTGGAGTGATTCGTTACGCTTTCTGTTTAGTTCTCGTTTACGAGTTTAAGATGCATTCTTCTTTATCCGAACGCCTCCTTCAATTGCTTCACCCATCGCTCGATTCGTTTGTCGGTTTGATCCGGTTGGTTTTCCAAATCGAGGACTAAGCCAAGTAGTTTGCCATTTTTCAAGGCTTTGGAGGCATTAAAGAAATAATCATCCGAAGAGGTCTCGCCTACTAAAGTCGCTCCACAGGAGGTGAAAGCGTCCGCCAATATGCCGACTCCATCGGCGAAATTATCCGGATAATTCGTTTGATCTCCAAGACCGAAAATAGCGACCTTCTTATTTTTAAGGTCTAAAGTGACCAGTTCCGGGATGATCTCGTCCCAATAGGTGGGAAGCTCGCCATCGAACCAAGTAGAGGTTCCTGCGATTATATGGTCGTAAGCCTCGAAATCTCTTTTCCATGCGCTTTCAACAGGGATGATATCGATCTGATCCTCCCCGAAAGCTTTTCTTATTTTATTGGCGACAAAGGTTGTTTTCTCTGTGCCCGTTCCGTAAAATAATCCTGTTTTCATTATGATGCTTTTAAAGATTTAACGAATGTGGATCTAATAAAGCAGCAGTTCTTTTGCCGCATGATAGATGGTCTCCTCGTTGGGGAGGATGGCCCGTTCCAAGACCGGATGGAAACCAACCGGAGTGAATAGGGAACCTACCCGTTGGATCGGAGCATCCAAGTACTGGAATAGTTCCGAGCCGATGATGCCGGCAATTTCCGCTCCGAAGCCAGAGAAGACCTTGTCCTCATGTACGATCAATACTTTACTGGTTTTCTTCACCGAGTTGAAGATCGCCTCCTTATCCAAAGGTATCAAGGTACGAAGATCGATAACCTCCAGTTCCCAGCCTTTTTCTTTGTAAAGAAGCTCGGCTACGTTGAGGCAAAGATGGGTCGTATTGCCATAAGTGATGATCGTCAGATCTTTTCCCGGACGGCGTATGCGGGCTTTCCCGAACGGAACCTCGAAATCCTCGGGGACAAAGGTGGAGGCTTCTACCGCGTTGTAGAGCGCTTTCGGTTCCAGATAGAGCGTAAAGCCTTTAGAACGCATACTCGTCCGCAACAGTCCGGCGGCATCATCCGCGAAAGAGGGATAAACAATCCGGGCACCGGGTAGTGAGGTCAATGCGCCCTCGATGGTCTGGGAATGATAAAGTCCTCCTCCGATATAGCCTCCGGAGGCTAGGCGCAAAGTGATGTTTGGGGTAAATTGCCCGTTGCTGCGCCAATACTCATGCGTACATTCCACGTATTGCTCGACGGCCGGCCAGAAGTAATCGGCGAATTCTGCGCCCTCGATCACTACATGGATCTTCGGGTCAAAGCGGCACATACCGTTCGCTGTCCCTACGATATAATCCTCGGCGATAGGGGCGTTGAAGACTCGCTCGATACCGAATTCTTGCTGCATGCCTTTCGTGATGTTGAATACGCCACCCTTTTCTTTATTGGCTACATCCTGTCCCCAGATAAACGTATCCGGGTTGTGCCGGAACTCCGCTTTCAACGTCTTGTTGATCGCCGTGACTAGCGTTTCTTTCTCTCCTTCCTCGTTTTGAACACCCTCTTTGTACTTTTGGGGTTGATAAGGTTCCGGAAGGACGTAATCCTTGACGGTAGACGGATCGGGATCGGGGGCGGCCATCGCTTTCCGATTGGCGGCTTTCAGGTCTTTAGCCGCTAGATCCGCGATCTCTTTCAATTCTTCCTCGGTGAAACGTCCGTAACGAATCAGCATGCGATGGAATTTGTATAAAGGATCGGCGGACTTTACATAGGTAAGCTCGTTCTCATCACGATACAAGGTATGTTTATCGGAGTTTGAGTGGGAGCCTATCCGTACGCAATTGGCCTGAACGATCACGGGAGTCCGGTTGGCGATCGCGTACTCTTTGGCCTCGGTCATGGCATTCATGGAATCGAACACGTCTTTTCCATTGCAATGGATAATACGTAAATTCTTGAAGCCGGAGAAATTATCGGCAACTTTACGATTGGCCGTCTGGTCCTTTTTGGGGACAGAGATACCATATCCATTGTCTTGGAAGACAAAGATAACCGGCAGTCGCTCATTGCTGGCGCCATTGATCGCCTCATACACATAGCCTTCGGAAGCGGCCGA
>ULUC01056821.1_pt1 | contig 11962 bp, 8 predicted proteins | sample 1958151 | NCBI WGS metagenome assembly ULUC01 (sample SAMEA4835750, study PRJEB28245) | human gut metagenome | biome: gut microbiome; material: fecal sample | place: Denmark | collected 2008
TAAGCGTGTCTGGTATGCATACAGCGATGATGAGCTGAATTTGATTCTGACTGAGATTGGCCGTGACAACAACAATAAGATCCAGCGTTATAAAGGTCTGGGCGAGATGGACGCGGAACAGCTTTGGGAGACTACTATGGATCCGGAGCGCCGAATTCTTCTCCGTGTACAGATCGACAGTGAGACTGCTTCGGAGGTTGATCTGACATTTGCTACCCTGATGGGTGATCAGGTTGAGCCGCGCCGTGAGTTTATCGAGGCAAATGCGAAGTACGTAAAGAACCTGGATATTTAATTAAATTTAAGTCACTTAAATCCTTTTGAGGACGAAAGGAGTATAGATGGAACCAAATATATTTGACAAAATTCATGACATTGATCTGAAAAAGACAATGGAAACGTCTTACATCGATTATGCGATGAGCGTTATCGCCGCCCGGGCACTCCCGGACGTGCGCGACGGCTTGAAACCGGTGCAGAGACGAGTGCTTTATTCGATGGTTGAGCTGAATAACGGTCCGGATAAGCCGCACCGTAAATCCGCCCGTATCGTCGGTGATACAATGGGTAAATATCACCCGCACGGCGACAGCTCCATTTACGGCGCATTGGTTAATATGGCTCAGAAATGGGCTACCCGTTACCCGCTTGTAGATGGACATGGAAACTTCGGTTCCATGGACGGCGACGGCGCCGCAGCGATGCGATACACCGAGGCAAGACTGAGCCGTATTTCCATGGAGATGCTGGCGGATATTGGCAAGAATACCGTTGATTTTATGCCGAACTTTGATGAGACTGAGAAAGAACCGACGGTTCTTCCGTCCCGTTTTCCCAATATTCTGGTAAATGGCGGCACCGGTATCGCCGTTGGTATGGCAACGAATATTCCGCCTCACAACCTGCGTGAGGTGATTGCTGCCGTTGTCAAGATCATAGACAACCGGGTGGAGGAAGACCGCCCGACTACCATCGAAGAACTGATGGAGATCGTAAAGGGACCTGATTTTCCGACAGGAGCAACCATCCTTGGAAAAGCAGGCATCGAAGAAGCCTACAGAACCGGACGCGGCAAGATCCGTGTACGGGCTGTATACAATATCGAGGCCATGGCAAATGGAAAGAGCCGTATCATCGTGACAGAGCTTCCTTATGCAGTGAATAAGGCTCGTTTGATCGAAAAGATCGCAGAGCTTGTAAAGGATAAAAAGCTTGATGGAATCACGGATCTGCGTGATGAATCCAACCGTGAGGGACTTCGGATCTGCATTGAACTGCGCCGTGATGTGAATGCCAATGTCATCATGAACCGTCTGCTGAAGCATACACAGCTGCAGGACACCTTTGGTGTGATTATGCTGGCGCTGGTTAATAATGAGCCGCGTATCTTAAATCTGCAGCAGATCCTGGAATATTACTTAAAGCACCAGGAGGATGTGGTAACCAGAAGAACCAAATATGATCTGAACAAGGCAGAAGAGAGAGCCCATATTTTGGAAGGTCTTTTAAAGGCACTGGATCATATCGATGAGGTTATTAAGATCATCCGCGGTTCTGCCAATGTTCAGGCGGCGAAAGCTCAGTTAATGGAGCGTTTTGATCTTTCGGATGCACAGGCACAGGCCATCGTAGATATGCGTCTGCGTGCTCTGACCGGTTTGGAACGCGAGAAACTGGAAAATGAATATAAAGAGCTGGAGGCAAAGATTGCAGAGTTGAAAGCGATTCTGGCAGATGAGAAGAAACTTCTGGGTGTTATCAAGGAGGAGATCTCCCTCATCGCTGATAAATACGGAGATGACCGCCGTACCGCCATCGGATATGATGAATACGATATGTCTGCGGAGGATTTGATCCCGGATGACGATATCGTTGTGACCATGACCAATTTTGGCTATATTAAGAGAATGTCCAGCGATAATTTCAAGAGCCAGAACCGCGGAGGCAAGGGAATCAAGGGCATGCAGACTATTGAGGAAGATTATATCGAAGATCTGCTGATGACCACAACCCATCATTATGTGATGTTCTTTACCAACAAGGGACGCGTATACCGTCTGAAGGGATACGAGATTCCGGAGGCAGGACGCACTGCCAGAGGTACTGCCATCGTGAATCTGCTTCCGCTGATGCCAGGCGAGAAGATCACATCCATCGTTCCTATGAAGGAGATCGATGATGAGAAATATCTCTTCATGGCAACCCGCAATGGTATGGTTAAGAAGACTCCGATGAAGGAATACAGCAATGTCCGCAAGAACGGTCTTCAGGCGATTGTACTTCGTGATGACGATGAATTGATCGAAGTTAAGGCTACCGATAATACCGAAGACATTTTCCTGATCACAAAGAAAGGTATGTGTATCCGATTCCATGAGACCGATGTCCGCGTGACAGGCCGTGTTTCCATGGGGGTTATCGGCATGAAGTTTGATGAAGGCGATGAAGTCATCGGTATGCAGATGGCCAGCCAGGGAGAATGCCTGCTGGTAGTATCGGAAAATGGTTATGGAAAACGCACTCCGATTGATGAATTTACAGCCCAGAACCGTGGCGGCAAGGGCGTGCGCTGCTATAAGATCATCGACAAAACCGGTGATTTGGTGGGTGCAAAGCTGGTAGATAATGAGCGCAAGATCATGCTGATTACCAATGAAGGCATTATCATCAAGATGGCAGTCAGCGACATCTCGATTATCGGACGCAATACCTCCGGTGTGAAGCTGATGAGTATTGATGCTGAATCCGGCATAGTAGTTGCAAGCATCGCCAAGGTGCGGGAGAGCGACAAGGATGAGGATGAAGAAGACGAACTTCTGGAGGAACAGGACGGAGAAGAAACCGAATCTGAGAATATGGAAGAATAAAAGTTACAGTTCAGTCTTTAGCTGATTTGGCTAAACTGTAACGAATAAAAAGTAAAAAAGATCAGATATCCTTGATCTTTGAAAAGAAAATCATAAAAAAGAGAACATCCGGCAATTCATAAACTGGAATTAGCGGGTGTTCTCTTTTTGATCTTTATAAGGCGCAGTATTTTAACAGCGTCACAGCGTCGTTTCTCTCTGAATGAGGCGGCACTTGAATTCCTGGTAGGTAAATTCAGATTCACGGTTTTCGATCATAGCAAGAAGAAGTTTGGCAGCATATTCGCCCATTTGATCGTAAGGAATATCAATACCGCTGATGGATGGATAATCCATTTCGTAAAAGTTTACTTCATTCAGGAAGATATGCCGAATTCTCTGAGGGATGGAAAAGCCTGTTTTTAATATTTCACGCTGCAGCAGCAGTCCAATGTCGTAGTTTTGAGAAATGGCAAGATCAAAACTGCGGTTTTCCATGTATTTAGCTAAAAATTGCTGCAAATGAATCAGATCACGATCCTTGATAGGGCAGATCACGTGCTCCAGATGGCAGTTCGGTGCCGTCCGGTGAAGCAGGGATTCAAAAAGCGGATATTTATTATTAACTAAAAGACCGTCATTGCTGATGGAAAAATACCGCACTTCGCGGATTCCCTTTTCCAGACAGAAGGAGGCACATTCCTGCAGGGCATATTCAAATGCATGGGGGAACGGTGTTTTTTTTGAGAAAACCCCGTCCATACAGATAACCACATAAGGAATATGATTTTCATCGGCCGGTTTTGTAAAAGCAGCGTGATCATCGTTGGAAATAAAAATGAGTCCATCGATCACGTTGGAATAATAGCTTTTGACATAATCCGGAGAAGAATCTATATCATCCATTTCATTGAAAATCGTGATGGTATAGTCGATCTGGGACAGGTACTGGCTGATTCCGGTAAAAGCATTTAAGAAAGCCTGGCGGCTGTAATCCTTTGCACATACAATTCCGATGGACGTGCAGTTTTTGGTCCGCATGCTTTTGGCGGAAGCATTGGGATAGTAGTGAAGTGCTTCAACGGCATCTAAAACCTTGCGTCTGGTTTCCTCACTGATCTTCTGATTCTGGCGATTATTGATCACATAAGATACAGTCGCCTGAGAGACTCCGCAGAGTTTTGCGATGTCTTTTGCAGTAACATTTTTTTTCATAATTTTGTAGACTCCTTATAACACTTTTACAGTTTATTAAATTTCTCTAAAAATGTCTATAGAAATTCACTAAAATACACAATAATTTAATATTGCTAAAAAAATAATTGAAATGCCGATCCTTTTGTGATATTCTAACAATACAAAATTAACTTATACGTATAAGTTTGAAATGGAGGAAAAAATGGGAAAAGCAAACGAACAAGCAAAAGATAAGCCTTCGTTATTAAACCGCTGGCTGAACGGAATTGAGAAAGTCGGAAATAAACTTCCGCATCCGATTTCTATTTTTGCAATTTTAGTTCTCTTTGTTATCGTTCTTTCTGCTGTCTGTGAGATGGCTGGAGTTTCGGCAACAGGTGAACTGGTTAACCGTTCTAAGGGAGTTGTAGAGACTCAGACGGTTCAGGCTGTCAGCCTTTTGAATGGTGAGGGGCTTGTGTACATGCTGACACATGCAATCACTAACTTTACAGGATTCGCTCCTTTGGGAGTTGTCCTGGTAGCTATGTTTGGTATCGGACTTCTGGAGGACAGTGGTTTAATCGGAGGTGCATTAAAGTCTGCTGTAGAGGTTACTCCGGCTAAGTTAATTACTCCGATGATCGTATTCTTAGGCGTTATGTCCAACCTGGCCGATGCAGTTGGATACATCGTTCTGATTCCGATCGCAGCACTGATGTTCATGGCATACAATCGTCATCCGGTAGTTGGTATGGCTGCAGCATTTGCAGGTGTATCCGGTGGTTTCTCTGCAAACTTATTAATCGGTACTCTGGATCCGCTTCTTTGCGGTATTACCAACGAGGCTGTAAAGATGGTAGACCCGACTTATGTAGTTGAGCCGACCGGAAACTGGTATTTCATGATGGTATCTACCTTCCTGATCACAATCTTAGGTACTATCATCACTGAGAAAGTCGTTGCACCGCGTTTTGGTGAGTATCACGGCAATGGGGAAGAGAATGAAACAAGCTCTGAGTATAAATTAAATGACCAGGAAAGAAAGGCTCTGAAAGTAGCTGGTTTAACCTTACTGGTTATGATTCTGGTTCTGGTAGCTTTCTGTCTCCCGGCTAACTCTGTTATGAGAGCTGAGGACGGAACACTGTTAGGAAACTCTCCGTTTATGGAGGGTATCATCCCGATTATCACTGTACTTTTCTTCGTACCGTCTGTTGTATATGGTCATATGACTGGTGTATATCACGGAGAGAAGGATGTCTGCAACGCTATGGGACGTGCCATGGGAACCATGAGCTCCTACATCGCTCTGACCTTTGTGGCAGCACAGTTTATTAACTTCTTTGGTTATACCAAATTAGGAACGATCCTTGCATTAAAGGGAGCTGAGTTCTTTAGAAACTCCGGTATCGGAACTATCCCGACCATGATTTTATTCGTTCTTTTTGCAGCCTTCATCAACCTGTTCATGGGTTCTGCATCTGCAAAATGGGCTCTGATCGCTCCGGTATTCGTACCGATGTTCATGCTGTTAGGTTACACACCGGAGTTCGCTCAGGTTGCTTACCGTATCGGTGACTCCTGTACAAACGTTATCACTCCGATGATGTCCTATTTCGCAATGATTATCGTATTCATGAAGAAATATGATAAAGAGGCTGGTATCGGAACTCTGGTTTCCACCATGCTTCCGTACAGTATCTGCTTCCTGATTGGATGGAGTATCCTGTTAGTATTATGGATCGTACTTAACCTTCCGTTAGGACCGGGCGTTGGAATGTTTCTTGGCTAATGGGGCTGAATCGTTACGATAAATTAAATAACTAGAATTAAGATGTACTCTGGGAATGTTTTATGCGGAATGCATAGACATTCCAGGAGTACATATTTTTTCAAAAAAATTGCATGAAGGAGGAAATAATGAACCAGACAAATATAAAAATTGGACAATTAAGAGATCGCATGAAAGAACTGGGAATCGATGCATACCTGGTTCCGACTGCGGATTTTCATGAATCTGAGTATGTAGGAGAATTCTTTAAATGCCGTCACTTCCTGACCGGTTTCAACGGAACCGCTGGAACGGCTGTTATCACTATGGACAAAGCCGGACTCTGGACAGACGGAAGATACTTTGTACAGGCAGAAGAGCAGCTTTCAGGCAGTGAGATCAAATTATACCGCATGGGTGAACCTGAATTCCCGACTCTGGACGAGTTTTTAGAGGAGGAGCTTCCGGTTGATGGATGCCTTGGATTTGATGGCCGTGTTGTAAACTCTGAGCTGGGGTATGGTCTTCAGAACTTACTGCAGGAAAAAAATGTAACAATCAACTGCAGCAAGGATCTGGTAGGTGAGATCTGGACTTCCCGTCCGGCTATGTCCTGCGAGCCTATCTGGAGCCTGGATGTAAAATATGCCGGAAAGAGTACCGTAGAGAAACTTTCAGATCTTCGTGATGCCATGAAGAAAAATAAAGCACAGATTCATCTGATGACGGCTCTGGATGAAATTGCATGGTTATTCAACCTTCGTGGAAACGATATTGTAAATAACCCGGTATTTCTGTCCTATGCACTTATTACACAGGATGAAGCCTATTTATACGTACAGAAAGAAGCTATCAAAGAAGATACTAAGATGGGAAAAGAGGTTTGTGCGGCTTTAGCTGAGGCAAAGGTTCAGGTAAAAGAGTATGCGGAATTCTTACAGGATGTGGCAGCCCTGAAGAATGAGAAGATTCTTCTGGAACGCAAGAAAGCAAGCTTTGCTGTATGCGAGAGCATTGATGCTTCCTGCCGTATTATAGACGAGATGAATCCTTGTGCGACCATGAAGGCTGTTAAGAATGCGACCGAGATCGAAAATATGCGTAAGGCCCATTTAAAAGATGGTATAGCTGTTACCAAGTTTATGTACTGGCTGAAGCATACCATCGGAACCTGCGATATGACAGAGATGACAGCGGCTCATAAAATTGAAGAACTGCGAGCAGAGCAGGGCAACTATATCGAGCCAAGTTTCGTAACCATTGCCGCTTACAAGGAAAATGCAGCAATGTGCCATTATCATCCAAGCGATGAGGTATGCAAGAAATTAAAACCGGAAGGTCTTCTGCTGGTAGATTCCGGCGGACAGTATTTAGAGGGAACTACTGATATCACAAGAACCTATGCGTTAGGACCTCTGACCGAGAAGGAAAAAGAGTACTACACAATCGTAGCAGCCGCTATGCTGAAGGTATCAACCATGAAGTTCCTTCACGGCTGCCGGGGAATCAACTTAGACTACACCATCCGTGAAGCATTCTGGAAACGTGGTCTTGATTTTGCACATGGTACTGGACATGGTGTTGGATATCTTTCTAACGTACATGAGAGACCGAACGGACTGCGCTGGAAAGTTGTTCCGGAGCGTCAGGACAGCGCTGTGATCGAGCCGGGCATGATCTGCTCCGATGAGCCGGGGCTGTATTTTGCAGGCGATTTCGGAACCAGAACAGAGAACTTGATCTTATGTGTCGAGGATGAGAAGAATGAGTACGGACAGTTCCTGAAGTTCGAATTCCTGACCAAGGCGCCGATTGACTTAGAGGCACTGGATACACGTTTCATGGATGACGCGGATATCGAGCGTTTAAATACATACCATAAAGACGTATACGAAACCATTTCTCCGTATATGAACGAAGAAGAAAAAGAGTGGTTAAAACATGTAACAAGAGAAATTTCAAGATAATATGATGTTACAGTTCAGCCATGCGCTGGTTTGAATGAATATGGAAACAAGAAGATGTCATGGCTGAACTGTAATAATATAATACCTCCTGAATAGATAGAAATAAATTCAAGTCGAACATCCGTGAGACTTGGCGCGTGATTCTGGTCAGCAAAGCTGGCATATTCCTATCAGAGTCACTGCGCATGAGATCAAAATCTATTCAGGGGGTATTTTTATTACATCTATTCAGAAATGATTGCAAGATTATTTAATTTCTATTATGATGATATAAGAGTCAGTAATAGATAAAACAGAGCGGTTCTGTCATCAGGGGCAGATAAAAATTTCATGGAAGAAGGGTAGTTTTCAAATGAGAAGAATCAATGTTGAAACCATTACACAGAATATCAAAGAAATGTGCATTGAGGCCAACCATTTTCTGTCACCGGATATGAAAAAGGTGTTTGATGAGGCGGCAGCGAGTGAAGAATCTCCATTGGGACGTCAGATTTTAGGCCAGCTGGAAGAAAACTTATGTATCGCTGGTGAGGAGATGATTCCGATCTGCCAGGATACCGGAATGGCAGTTGTGTTTATCAAGGTAGGACAGGATGTACATCTGATCGGCGGTTCTCTGACTGATGCTATCAATGAGGGCGTGCGCCAGGGATATGTAGACGGATATCTCCGTAAATCCGTGGTTAAGGATCCGATTTACCGTGAGAATACGAAGGATAATACACCGGCTATCATTCATTATGAGATCGTAGAGGGTGAGCAGGTAGAGATCACGGTGGCTCCGAAGGGATTTGGAAGTGAAAACATGAGCCGTGTGTTCATGCTGAAACCGGCAGATGGAATCGAAGGAGTCAAGGATGCTATTCTGACAGCGGTGCGGGATGCGGGACCGAATGCCTGTCCTCCGATGGTAGTAGGCGTTGGAATCGGCGGAACCTTTGAAAAGTGTGCAGAGATGGCGAAGCACGCGCTGACCAGAAATCTGGAAGAGGAATCACCGGTTGAGTATGTACGTGATCTGGAAAAAGAAATGCTTGAAAAGATCAATAACCTTGGAATCGGTCCTGGCGGTTTAGGCGGACGGACAACCGCACTGGCTGTCAATATTGAAACCTACCCGACCCATATTGCAGGGCTGCCGGTAGGCATCAATATCTGCTGTCATGTAAACCGTCATGCGCACAGAGTGATTTGATGAATATTTTTAGGATTGCGAAAGTGCGAAGCACATAGCAATCCGGTATCAAAAGGGGAAAAATCTCTTGTGACCCTAACATCATTTGATAGTATGAAAAATGTACTCTCGGAGTCTTTCCTGCACAAAAAGATACCGAGAGCACATAAGATAGATTTGGAGGAAAATATGGATAGAACAATCACAGCTCCAATTGACAGGGAGACATTAAAAAGCCTGCATGCAGGTGATTATGTATATATAAGCGGAACCATCTATACGGCACGTGATGCAGCTCATAAGCGCATGATAGAGACACTGGATGAAGGAAGAGAACTTCCCCTTGATCTGAAAGATAATGTAATTTATTATATGGGACCGTCACCGGCCAGAGAGGGCCGTCCGATTGGTTCTGCAGGTCCGACCACAGCCAGCCGTATGGATAAATATACTCCAAGACTTCTGGATCTCGGCATGGGAGCCATGATCGGAAAAGGAAAGAGAAGCCAGGCAGTCATCGATGCCATCGTTCGCAATGGTGCCGTTTATTTTGCGGCAGTGGGCGGAGCCGGAGCAATTCTTTCAAAATGCATTAAGGAATCGGAAGTGATTGCATACGACGATCTGGGAACAGAGGCGATCCGAAAATTGACGGTAGAAAATATGCCTATGATCGTGGTAATTGATTCCGAAGGAAACAATCTTTACGAGACCGCAGTAAAGGAATATCAGAGATAGGATAATAAGATATTAGATGTGGGATGACTCCCATCCCGCAGCAAGAATGCAGATGCATTTTAGAGTTTTATGAAGAGAGGTTATTTGCTGTTTGGCAAATAACCTCTTTGTCGTGAAGAATAAAGGTAACTGTGAACAGCTACGAATAAAGTTATAATTGATAGAGATAAACCATGATTGGCATGGTTATCATACAGAATAGAGTGGTAATTACGTTAATGGCACCAGCATAGCGGGCATCTTTTCCATATACCTGGGCCATCTGCGTGATTGTGGAGGCGGATGGGGTGATTGTGGCTAACAGGGTGACAAGCAGAATTTGTGAACCATTCTCAGCAAAAGAAGCAAGGCCGCTGAATTTAAGAAGTAAAATTGTCAAAAGCGGTACACCGATGAGCCGCAGAATCGTGACAAGTCCAATATGGGGAAAAGCCAGAATTTCCTGGGGCGTGGTTCCGGCAATCAGCATTCCTGAGATCAGCATGGCCAAAGGACCAATCATGCTTCCCAGGGAGCGGACAGCGCTGTCCACTGGACCGGGAAGTGAAATCTGTGCCAAGAATAGAAAAATACCGAATAAAATGGCAATCATATTTGTATTTGTTATGATTTTTTTAAAATCAGTCTTCTTTTCTTCACAGATCATCATTTTGCCATGACTCCAGAGAAGAAAAAGCTGTACAGAGACGTAGGCACTGGAATAAATAACCCAGTCTGGTCCTAGAATAGAGGAAACAAGCGGTATAACAAGATTTCCTGCATTAGAGTAGATGATAGAGGCTTTTTCGACTCCGTTAAGATGAAGAAGAGGTCCTATAAAGTAAAAAAGGATAATCAGGATGAGATGGATCAATACAGCAGCAGCCACCGCCAAAAGAAGCCCATTTAGGATGGAAGGGCTGCAGCTGACCTGAAAAGCAGATAAAATCGAACAGGGGACTACGATATAGACAGACAGGCGTGAGAGAACGCGGCTGTCATCTGAGCGGCAAATGCCAGTCTTTACCAAAACAAAGCCTAAAAACATGATGATAAATAATGCCGCAATTTTACCAACTAAAATTCCAATGGACATAATACTTTTGCTACCTCCTCATAACAGGGCATAGAGACAGAATATTTTTTTGCAAGTCGGAGGGGCTCCATGACAAGTCCGTCCAGTTCCGATGGTTTTCCTTCTATTATGTCACGCTGCATGGAAGTAGTGGCATCGGCAGATAAGTTAGAAAGAATTTCCAGATTTATTTTTACATAGTCTTTTTCAAAAGGATATCCCATGGCAGCAGCCAGGGTACTGATCTCACGAATCATGGATTTAAATAATTCACGGGCAGGTCCTTCCTTTTGAAAATCTCCGGCCACGGCATGAAGGTAGACTCCAGCAGCTCCGATAGGGGAGACATAGGAAAATTTCTCCAAAGCATCCCTTTGGATATGGGTGGATAAAACTCCATCGATACCGCTTTCGCAAAGATCCGATTGAATGGCTGATAAAATCGGAGAAATATAGGAAGGATCCCTGGGACCGAAGACAACCCTTAAGATAGGACCGTGCTGAACCAGAACACCGGAATGTTCTAAGGATGCAGAAACATAGATGCATCCATCCAGAACGGTACAATCCGGTAATTCTTTCTGCACCCTGGCACCGGTTCCATATATATTTAAGATGGGAATAATAATTGTGCGGGGACCAGCGGTCTGTCGGATAAAAGGAAGGACGGAATCAAGGGAATATTCTTTTACGCATATAAAGATAACCTCTGGAGCCAGGGAAAGAGCACAGGATTCTTCCATGGATAATGCACGAACCTCAAGATGTTCTTCCGTCTGATCCCAGAGATGACGGATGATGAGACCGTTATTACGCATAGCATCAAGGTTGGAACCACGGGCAATGAATGTAACATCCTTTCCAGCTTTTGTAAGAGCAGAGCCAAGAATTCCACCAGTACCGCCGGCTCCCAGGATCATATATTTTAAATTCATAAAAAACTCCTTTCTGAATCCTAATCTGGATTGCTTCGTGCGATGCGATGCACTCCTGCAATCCGCCAAAACATCTCTCTAAGTGTTTATAGTATCATATCATAAAATATATTGAAAAATGGTGGTTTAAAGGAAATAAAAAAAAAGAAAAAACTTGGATAAATTTGCTTGACATTTTAAATTTTCTTTGATACAATGAGATACGCGTCTGACAAAGAAATGCGTTAAGATGCAATTGAATATTTTTTTTATTACTGCGGAGAAATACTCAAGAGGCCGAAGAGGCGCCCCTGCTAAG
>ULUC01019834.1_pt1 | contig 11939 bp, 10 predicted proteins | sample 1958151 | NCBI WGS metagenome assembly ULUC01 (sample SAMEA4835750, study PRJEB28245) | human gut metagenome | biome: gut microbiome; material: fecal sample | place: Denmark | collected 2008
AACTCCGGAAATCTCAAATGTGGAACATTAAGGACTTTATTGTCGTTATTATTTGCCATAGTTATTTTTAATCTCTAATCAAATTTCGTTATGCTGCAAGAAAAACTGCTACGATATGTAGCAGTTTCAATATGCGTTTAAGTCTTATCCTTACTCTTTATCGGGGTTAATATCAAAGGACAACAAGTTGTCACCATTATTGAAACGGTCGAAATCGGAGCTAAACAAACGGTCTTGAACGATACGGTATTTCTCGAATTCCGATTCGGCAAATTCCTTGGCGAACTCTGCCGTAATCTTTCCTGCATCGGCTAATATCGCATCACCTCCAGCTTCGAGGATGATGTCAATACGTTTTGCCCAATCTTCCATAGTCATCGGAATGTGACGTTTCGCCATTCGTTCTGCTAAATCAAGAACAGCATTGACTAATTGCGCCATATTTTCCAACTCGTTTTCTTTCAGATAGTTTTTTGCTATAACCACATCGGGCTTCACTATCTTTCCGTCAGGAGCATTTTCCCAAGAGGTAAGCCCCATGTGTTCTTTCTCGGAGTTTGCACGTTGCACGATAAGTTCGGCAGCCGTATGCCCATGTACGGCATAGTGCATTTTGTTCTGAACCTTTTTGAAGAACAGCCGTGTAGTGGGCGCATCGCGATTGTAGTCAATGGCAGTGGCGTAAATATCGGTGAGTTTTTGGTAGAAACGGCGTTCACTCAATCGTATCTCACGGACTTCAGCCAACAAGTGTTCAAAATAATCCTCACCGATAAAAGAACCGTTTTCCATGCGTTTCTTGTCTATGACATAACCACGGATGGCAAATTGGCGCAACACATAGGTACACCATTGGCGGAATTGGGTAGCACGAATGGAATTGACACGGTAGCCCACAGAGATGATAGCATCAAGATTATAGTATTGTACTTCTTTAGTCTGCGTTTTTCCGTCTATAGCCCCATGCTCGGTGGTATGTGCAATTTTTGCACATACCACTTCCTTATCCAATTCACAAGTGTCGAAAATATTCTTCAAGTGCTTGGTGACAACCGTTCTATCCACATCAAAAAGAGTGGCAATAACTTTTTGTGTCGCCCAAATGCTTTCATCTTTATACAACACTTCAACCCCTTGCTCTTTGTCTGCGACAGTAAATATCAAAAACTCCGCTGTGCTGTTTCTTATCTCGAACTTTTTAGCCATAATCTTACCCTCTTCGTTTTATTCTACAATTCCCAGTTCACGGAGGTAGCCTTCAATCTCTTTGTCAAGGTCAGCACGTTTGGCTTCCAATTCCTTGATTTCAGCCATGACAGCCTTAATGTCGATAGGCTCTTCCTCTTCAAAGGTATCCACATAACGGGGAATGTTCAAATTGTAGTCGTTATCGGCTACTTCCTGCAAGGTGGCGAGGTGGCTGTACTTTTCTATCTCGGTGCGATTGCGGTAAGTATCTACAATCTTGTTGATATGCTCCTTGCGTAGTTTGTTTTGGGTCTTGACCTTTTCAAACTCCTTGCTTGCGTCAATAAACAAAATATTATCGTCCTCCTTGCGGCATTTCTTCATCACGAGAATACAAGTGGGAATGGAAGTGCCGTAGAAGATATTGGCTGGCAAGCCGATAATTGCGTCAATGCAGTTCTTCTTCTCGATAAGGAAACGGCGGATAACGCCCTCGGCATTACCACGGAACAATACGCCGTGCGGTACAACGCAAGCCATTGTACCACCATCCACAAGATGATAGAGCATGTGCAGTATAAAGGCATAGTCAGCTGTCTTGCGCGGAGCAAGGCGACCGGCACGGCTGAAACGGTCATCATTGTTGAACTTGTCGGCGGCACTCCACTCTGCGGAGAAAGGAGGATTGGCAACCACGGCATCGAACTGGGTGTCACCGAAAGCGTCCGCCTCCAAGGTGTCGCCATTCTCTATCTGGAAATTACTGAACTTGATACCATGCAGCAACATATTCATACGGCACAAGTTGTAAGTAGTGGGGTTTTTCTCCTGCCCGAATATCTCGTATGCCCGTCCCGTATGAGCTGCACGAATAAGCAGTGAACCCGAACCGCAAGTAGGGTCATATACATTGCGTAAGCGAGTATGTCCGATAGTCACTATCTCGGCAAGAATCTGGCTCACTTCTTGCGGTGTGTAAAATTCTCCGGCTTTCTTGCCCGCTCCAGCGGCAAACTGAGAAATCATATATTCATAAGCATCGCCGAGAATATCTATCTGCGTAGCTTCATCCGCTCCGAAGTCAATGCCGTTCAAAGCAATCAGTACATTGGATATGAGCGTATTCTTGTCATCGGTAGTTTTGCCGAGCTTGGGCGAAGCAAGGTCTATGTCTGAAAACAAACCTCCAAAATCGTCCTCACTCTCTTGTCCGAGCGTACTGTCCTCAATGCGCTTCAGCGAACGTTCGAGAGAGGGAATAATATTCTCCTTGCGCTTAATTGCGTCAATGATAGAGGTGAAGAGATATTGCGGCTCTACAAAATAACCGATATTTTCCAAACACTGCTTCTTGACTTCCTCTTGAAGTTCAAGGGCATCTTCTTCGCCTGACTGCCACAACTGTTTGAAAGTGATTTCGTCATCTTCAAGCGCACGGTCGGCATAGTTCTCTATTTTTTCAGAAAGGTACTTATAAAAGATAAAGCCCAACGAGAAGTACATAAATTCGTTGGCTGACATATTGCCGCGCAGGTTGTTGGCAACCTCCCAAAGCTGGGCGCGGAGTTTTTGTTGGAGTTCTTCACTCATGTTCTTAAACAGTTTTGTTTTCTACAATGTTTATTTCATTATCAGCTTCTTTTTCAAAGGCTGTCCTTAAGTCATCTAATATTTTTCCGTTGTACGAGAAATACTTGCTCCCCTGATAGGCATTTGAAGGTGTTCTCTTTTCTTCCGGAAGAAACGTACCGACAAAAGGAGACAATTTGTAAATTCGTCCGTCATATTCGATGGAATCATCACTTGCAACTTTCACTTTCAGATTGGTAGGGATAAAAGTAATATATTCACCTATCTTGATATGTACCATGCTGAATTTGAATCGCTCCCGTTTTTTCGGTCGAGAAAATTCTGATTTCTTTTCTTTCTTTTCGGGGTGCGCTATAATAGGTTTATTGTCCTCATATTCAGTTATGACCGCATCGTCAATTGTCAAAGCGATGTCTCTGAAAATATCAAGAGCCACTTTGGGGTCAACATTAAAGAATTCCCTATTTTGCCGAATACGCAAGTCTGTCAATCGGTCTATTGTCTTATGCACAAGTCTTTCAACCTCATTGAATTTAGAAGTCTTCATCGTGGCAAAGATTTCAAAAGGCAACGGCACAGCGGTATTGTCCAACTCCTTTGAACGAATGTCAACGGGACGAGTACTTTTACCTATTTTCACCCAATCCTCTCGAAAACTGGGATTGGTCAGTATATAAACATAGCCGGGGTCATTTGTTTTCATACGCCATCTTTTAGTCCCAAGAGAATGTTCTGATAATATTGCGCAGACGGTCGAGAATACGGTTCACGGTTCTGCGCGTCTTTAGCAAGCCGAGGTGCTTCTCCTTGACTGCCGTTTGAATGATTTCGGGTTGCACTTTTTGTGAGAAGTCATACTCCGAGAGGAAACGGTTCAGCAGTTCGGTAGGCAACTGCTCATCTTCCGCAAGGCGGTCAATGGCTTTGCCTTTTTCCTGACGGATATATTGGTTGAGCCGTTCTTCGAGGTCAACAGAACCATCCGCTTTCTTCTTGCGCTCCACGAAGCCCTCCTTGTCTTCATCTACATTCTGGCGGATAAAGCCGTCAATCAGTTGAGACTTGCTACGCAGCTCGGCATCTTTAATCATTGTGTCGATGATATGGCGGCGTTGTTCCTCATAGTTTTCACTGAACGGATTGAGTTCTGCAATCAGCTCGAGGATATAAGCCACATTGATAATGTCGCTGTGCAACAGTTCAAGACAGAAGTCGATGTCTTCAAGTCCTATTTCGTCTTCGGTGGAATTATCCTCAATGGAAGTGCCGCCTACGGTAGTGCTGTCAAGGAACGTGTCGTGAATGTCGAGGTACTTACTTCGGAAGTCGTTGTACTGTTGTTCGGATATGCCCAATTCGGGGTCATCCTCCGAATAGTCCTCGTAGATTTGTATCTCCGCATGTTTCTTTATCAACTCACGGAAAGCGAGAATGAAGTCGCGCTTTTCGGGTTCGGTCTTCAACGCATCGACAGCCGCAGTGTCGGGATATTTGGCAAGGAAATCTTTGGCGATGTCGGCATATTCCTTTTTCACCACCTCGAAAGCCTCGCGGATGATAGTGCCCGTACCCCCGTTGCTGAACAGTTTTATGGATTCGTCCACATTGCTCTTGAGGTCGCGGAAACAGACAATCTTACCAAAACGTTTGCGCTCGTTGAGTACACGGTTGGTACGTGAGAACGCTTGCAACAATCCGTGGTATTCCAAATTCTTATCCACATACAGCGTGTTCAGCTTCTTGGAATCGAAGCCTGTGAGGAACATACCCACGACCAAACAAAGGTCGAGCGGTTTCATGTCGGTTTTCTTCTTTTTCAACCGCAGATTGACATCATCGTAGTAAGCACGGAAATTCTCGATGGAGAAATTCGTACCAAACATTTGGTTGTAGTCGTTGATGATTTCCTGCATATCGTCAGCCTCCGGCACGGATTCGTTGACAAAACCGCTGTTCATGCCCGTCAGTTCATCGTCCTCGTTAGGGTTAGATGAATAGGTGAAGATTGCACCGATTGAGATTTTAGGATTCAGTTCCTTGAAAATCTTATAGTAACGAATGAGCATCGGCACATTCTGCACGGCAAATAGCGCGTCAAACTCACCGTCAAAGGTGGATTTGCTGAAATTGTTGAGAATGAATTTGGCAATCTCGTGCATACGGCTTTCCTGTCCCGGTGATACCTCCTCGTTGCCGTGGTAGTATTCCACCAAAAAGCCAAGTACATTCTCATCAGCAATGGCATCTTTAATCAGGTACTTGTGCAGACACTTGTCGAAGATTTCTTCGGTGGTACGGTCGTTCTTAGAGTTCTCCTTGAATATAGGTGTCCCCGTGAAGCCAAATATTTGCGTATTGGTAAAGAAGTTGACAATATTTTTGTGGCTCTCACCGAAATGGCTACGATGACACTCATCGAAAATCATGATGATGCGCAACTTCCTCACTTCATCCAAACGCTTGCTGTACCATTGCTTCGTAACGGCTGCATTGAGTTTCTGAATGGTAGTGATAATGATTTTCGAATCGCTTGAAAGTTTCTTCGTCAGTTCATCGGTGTTGTCCGTGCTATCCACTGCACCGGGTTCGAACGCTTCATATTCCGATTGCGTCTGCGTGTCAAGGTCGTGACGGTCCACCACAAACATCACCTTATCCACGCCATCCAACTCCGAAACGAGTTGTGCCGCCTTAAAAGAAGTAAGAGTCTTGCCAGCTCCCGTAGTGTGCCAAATGAAGCCGTTGTCGGTAGAGTTCTGCACCTTATCCAAAATCTCCTCCACGGCATAGAACTGATAGGGGCGCAACACCATCAGACATTTGTCACCCTCATGAAGCACGATGTATTTGCTAATCATCTTACCAAGGGTACATTTATCAAAGAACATTGCTGCAAACAGACTGAGGTCGTTGAAGGGGTTGTTATCCTTGTCCGTCCAATTGAAAGTAAACTTGTAGCCTTGGTTGGGGTTGTTGGCGAAATAGCGGGTGTTTACACCGTTGGAGATAACGAAAACCTGTATATAGTCGAACAAGCCATGAAACGATGTCTTATGGTAGCGTTGCACTTGGTCGTAGGCTTGGCGCAGTTCCACCCCTCGCTTTTTTAATTCGATTTGCACCAACGGCAAACCATTTACCAATATCGTCACATCATAGCGGCATTTCTTCCTGCCCTCAATGGTGATTTGGTTTGATACCTGAAACTCATTCTGACACCATTGTTTCTTATTGAGAAATTCCACCCACACACGTTCCCCATTTTCGGTTTCGAGTGGATAGAGGTCGCGCAGTTTCTTGGATTTTTCAAAGCGTGAGCCGCCCTCCAAATGAAGCAAAATCTTTTCAAACTCCGATTCGGTGAAATGTTCACGCCCTATTTCCGCAAGTTGTTTGCGGTTATGTTTTTCGAGCTGGCATTTGAAATTATCGCGGAGATTGCTTTCTTCTTCAATCTTCACGTATTCATAGCTCATTTGTTCAAGGGCATGAATCAGAGCATTTTCAAGTGCGGCTTCACTTTGTACAGCCATGGTTTATATTAAAGCGAAAACTCCTTCGCTATCCCTGCGAGGCTGACCAAAGCCTATAAGACAACGAAGGAGTTTCATATGTTGTTTTAATTGCTTTCTCAGGTCATTAGCAGTCCGATAATGAGTGCAAAGGTAGCAATTTTTATCGGTTTTTCCTTGCGCATTTGAATAAACAGTATAAGAGAAAAGAGAGAGTTTATTATGTGTAACCCTATATTCACCACAAGGTATCGTTGATTTTGGAATTATCCGACTTTGGAGGATAATCCTGTTCCCTGCAAGGACAAGGCGTTTAGAGTTACTCGAATCGTTTCGGGCAACCCAAAACATACCTTGCGATGTTCTCGGGACAAAGGTACAAAGATTATGAAAAACCAGCGGGAAAATATATTTTCACCGTAGAAAAATTTTTGTTTCACTGTTTGGAAACCTTTGTTTCGATATCGGAAAATTCTTTCTTTGTTTGGTTGCAATTTATCTTATGCTTACTTTTGCCCAAAAACAAAATATGACTGAAACCATCGCATACATTAAGGAATCATTGAGGGATCTATACCCATCCTCCGAGGTCAGCAGCCTAGTTCGTTTAATTATGGAGCGGGTTTGTAATATTCAGCCGCATCATTTTTTATTTTGTAAAGACAAAGAACTGCCAGAAAGCGAAAAAAGCCGGATTCATGACATAGTCGAACGTTTGAAGCAGATGGAGCCTATCCAATACATATTAGGGACAGCCGATTTCTACAGCCTTCAGTTCGAAGTGGACCCGTCCGTCCTGATACCGCGCCCGGAAACCGAAGAACTGGTCGAGCAGGTCATCCTCGACAATGCAGATAAAAAGATCAAGATATTGGATATCGGAACGGGAAGCGGCTGCATAGCTGTCACACTCCGGAAGCATCTGAAAAAAGCAAGCGTGATTGCGACGGACATTTCGGCGGAAGCGCTCGCGACCGCCCGCCGGAATGCCAAACGCAACAACACAACGGTCACTTTCATCCAGACAGATATCCTAGACCCGGAGAAAGCGGAAATGGACATTCCGTTCATTCTGGACGTCATCGTCAGCAATCCGCCCTACATCAAGGAGGAAGAAAAAAAAGACATGGAGCGGAACGTGCTGGACTACGAACCACACCTGGCTCTTTTCGTCCCTGACAACGACCCGCTGCTCTATTATTGGCATATCGCCCATTTCGGAAAGAAAAAACTGAGAAGAAACGGCCGTCTCTACTTCGAAATCAATGCGACATGCGGCAATATGGTTGTCGAGATGCTGGAGGAAGAAGGCTACAAGAATATCGAATTGATCCAAGACCTGTCCGGCAAGGACCGGATCATAAAAGCACGCAAATGAAACAAGTCAGTGAATCTGAAATGCTTCACCGGGCAGCCGCCTACTGTTCTGCCAGCGAACGCTGCATCCAGGATGTCGAAAAGAAAATCAAAGCGGCGGGATTGGCCGGGGAAGAAAGCGACCGGATCGTCTCCCGCCTGCTACAAGAACGTTTCATCGACGAAAGCCGTTTTGCACGCTATTTCGTAAACGACAAATTGCGCTTCAACAAATGGGGACGTGTCAAGATCAACTACGAGATGCAGCGGAAAGGCATTCCGTCCAGTATCCGCTCGGAAGCGCTGGAAGGTATCGACGAACAAGAATATCGCTCCATCCTCCTTTCTCTCCTGAAAAGCAAAAAGAAAGCAACCCGTGGTAAGGACGATCGGGAGGTTTACGCCAAACTGCTCCGCTTCGCCACCGGACGCGGTTTCGAAACAAGGGAAACAAGCCGCTGCCTGAAACAACTGTTCAACGGGAATGATTACGAGGATGATTTTGAATGACCTCCTCAACCTTTTCTATCCCCGCCTCTGCCTGCTTTGCCAGAGGTCTTTAATGGAAGGGGAAGAGCATATTTGCCTGCATTGTTCGAATCATTTGCCCTACACGCATTTTACGGATATGGAGACGAATCCGGTCTGTCTGCTTTTACAGGGAAAAACATCTTTCGTTGCCGCCACCGCTCTGCTCCACTTCACGAAAGGGGGAAGCGGGCAAAAGCTGATCCATTCCTTAAAATATCATGGAAACAAAAAACTCGGATACGAACTGGGACGCATGGCTGCTACCACCTACCGGGAGACAGGGCTGTTCGACACCGTCGATCTCCTTTTGCCGGTCCCGCTCCACCCGAAAAGAATGAGGCAAAGAGGTTATAACCAGTCGGAATGGATTGCATACGGCATCCGTTCCGTCACTGGAATCGCGGTCGACACCTCATCCTTGTCCCGCATAAAAAAGACCGAAAGCCAAACCCGCAAGCAGATATTCGAACGATCGGAAAATGTAGAGGACATTTTCCGTGTAGAGAACACCGACACGTTGAAAAACAAACACATTCTACTGGTGGACGATGTTATTACGACCGGTTCCACCATGAACGCCTGTGCAGAAGCTATGAAAGCCATATCCGGCATCCGGATCAGTATTTTAGGCATAGCTGTGGCATAAACTCTCCTTAAACCTGCTATACAATATGTATAGCTTATTTTTTTGAAGAACTACAAGGTTATCTCATTCCCTTTGTCTACCTTTGCAGACTGATATAAACATTTTTATTAGGTTGTATGAAAACACTGGAAAGATTAGTAGCAGAGAGATTATTAAAGATTAAGGCGGTCAAATTGCAGCCGGCCAATCCTTTCACATGGGCATCCGGTTGGAAATCACCAATCTACAACGACAACAGAAAGACACTTTCCTATCCGGAAATCAGAAGTTTCATTAAACTGGAGCTGGCTCGCACAATCAGCGAAAAGTATGAAAATGCCGATGCTATTGCTGGTGTTGCAACCGGAGCAATCGCTCAGGGTGCATTAGTTGCCGACCTACTGGGTCTGCCGTTCGTGTACATCCGTTCAACTCCTAAAGATCATGGATTGGAAAACCTGATTGAAGGCGAACTGAAACCGGGTTCAAAAGTAGTGATTGTAGAAGATTTGGTTTCTACAGGTGGTAGTAGTTTGAAAGCCGTACAGGCTGTCCGTAATTTCGGTTGTGACGTTGCCGGTATGGTTGCCATTTTCACGTATGGTTTCCCTGTTGCAGTAGAGGCTTTCAAAGAGGCAAAAGTTACATTGACGACTCTAAGTAACTATGATGCCGTGCTGGAAGAAGCATTGCGTACAGATTACATTGACGAATCCGAAATCGCAGTCCTTCAGGAATGGCGCAAAGATCCGGCAAACTGGAATCCCGAAACAAAGTAAGTAAAAATGACTGAATTTGTTAGCGAAGTGAAAACGATCCCCTTTAACGAGGATCGTATTTTTAATATGCTGTCCGACCTATCCAACTTGGGAAAGGTGCAGGACCGCATACCTCAAGATAAGATTCAAGATTTCGAGTTCGATAAAGACTCTTGCAGTTTTTCCGTCGCACCGGTAGGCAAGATAACCTTCCAGATCGTGGAACGTGAACCGAACAAGACGATCAAATTCACGACCACGAACTCGCCTGTCCCCCTGTTCCTTTGGATTCAGCTAAAACAGGTAGAAGAGAACGACACACGGATGAAAATAACCGTCCGCGCCGAACTGAATCCGTTTATCAAACCAATGGTATCAAAACCATTGCAGGATGCGATCGATAAAATATCGACCATGTTGGCATCCCTGCCTTATTAAATGTTTTTTTGATGGCTCAGAAACTTTGGGAAAAGAATGTTCAGGTAGACCAGGAAGTGGATACCTTTACGGTAGGCAAAGACCGTGAGATGGATCTCTATCTCGCCAAGTACGACGTGCTCGGCTCGATGGCTCACATCACCATGCTGGAAAGCATCGGGCTGCTTACCAAAGAGGAACTAACGATCTTGCTTGCCGAACTGAAAAATATCTATGCCGTTGCCGACTGTGGCCGGTTTGTAATTGAAGAGGGCGTGGAAGACGTCCACTCGCAGGTGGAACTGATGCTGACACGCAGCCTGGGTGACACAGGAAAAAAGATACACAGCGGACGTTCACGTAACGACCAAGTGCTGCTGGATCTGAAGCTGTTCACCCGCGCACAGATTCAGGAAATCGTAGAGTTGGTATCCGACCTGTTCGAGGTGTTGATCTCGCAGAGTAACCGTTATAAGGACGTGCTGCTTCCCGGATATACACATTTACAGATTGCCATGCCGTCATCATTCGGACTTTGGTTCGGCGCCTATGCCGAAAGCCTGACCGATGATTTGCAGATGATGCAGGCTGCTTATAAAGTTTGCAACCGCAACCCGTTGGGCTCTGCGGCCGGATATGGCTCTTCTTTCCCGCTGAGACGCCAGATGACAACAGATCTGCTCGGCTTCGACTCGCTCGATTATAATGTCGTTTACGCCCAGATGGGACGTGGCAAAATGGAACGTACCGTAGCTTTTGCCATGGCCGGCATTGCGGCAACCCTTTCCAAACTAGCTTTCGATGCTTGTATGTTCAACAGCCAGAACTTCGGTTTCATCAAGTTGCCGGACCAGTTCACAACAGGATCCAGTATCATGCCGCATAAAAAGAATCCGGACGTATTCGAGCTGACGCGTGCCAAATGCAACAAGCTGCAAGGATTGCCCCAGCAGATCACACTGATCAGCAACAACCTTCCATCAGGCTATTTCCGCGACCTGCAGATCATAAAGGAAGTATTCCTTCCCTCTTTCGACGAGTTGAAGGATTGCCTTCGCATGGTTACGCACATGATGCGGGAAGTAAAGGTGGACGAGCAGATCTTAGACGATGACAAATATGCACTCCTCTTTAGTGTGGAAGAGGTAAACCGCCTCGTTTTGGAAGGTATGCCTTTCCGTGACGCTTACAAGCAGGTAGGATTAAACATCGAAGCTGGTAAATTCGTCCCTGTCAAGAAAGTTCACCATACGCACGAAGGAAGTATCGGAAATTTATGCAATGACCAGATTTCCGCCTTGATGCAAAATATCATGGACGGTTTCGCGTTTAATAGAGTAAACGAGGCTGAGCAACAGCTGTTATCCTAATAAACGATGAAACGGTTTTTATTTTGCTTACTTATATCATTAGTTTGTTCGTGTTCCAAATTCGAAGAATCGGATATACCCTATGCACCGATATATTTGGAACTAGACCTGCGCTTCGGCGACAAAGATCTGGTAGGCATATACAATCACAAATCCATCACTAAAGCCCGTACTGCCGGAGAAAAGACGGGCTTTTCCGGTGTTTTGGTTGTATGCGGAATCGACAATTACGGAAATGCGACCTACTATGCATTTGATCTGTGCTGTCCCCACGAAGCCAAAAAGAATATCATCATAGAAGCCGACAATGCAGGAAAAGCAATTTGCCCGGAATGCGGAACTGAATATGATATCGGCTATGGGACCGGAGCACCGACAAAGGGCGTATCGCAATTTCCATTAAGAAAATATTACATGACTCCAGTATCGTCCGACAGACAGGAATGGGTTGTGAGAAACTAAAAAAATGCGTTGCCCTGCATTTTTTTATTCTAAATATTTGCAGAAACAAAAATTTCATCTACCTTTGCACTCGCAAACGAAAACAATGCAACAATGCGGAAGTAGCTCAGTTGGTAGAGCATAACCTTGC
>ULUC01047555.1_pt1 | contig 11566 bp, 9 predicted proteins | sample 1958151 | NCBI WGS metagenome assembly ULUC01 (sample SAMEA4835750, study PRJEB28245) | human gut metagenome | biome: gut microbiome; material: fecal sample | place: Denmark | collected 2008
CCCGGAGGAATCCATCGCACAGGTCCACACTCCCATTGGCACCGCTATCCAGGCGGTGACACCGGCGGAGATCGCCGTCAGCATCGCCGGGGAGATGATCCTGTGCCGGGCAGAGCGCCGGGGCGATAAGCCCCATGGCTGCCCCATGCACTGAATCAGAAAGGGAGGGACGCTTCCGCTACTCCTGATAGGGGTACCTTGAAGCGTGTCCTCGGATTAGGCAGGCAGTGCAATTGTACTGTCTGCCTTTTCTGTTGTCTCTCCGCATAGAAGCATATCGTCTGTCTCGTTGAGGTTGAAGTCCCGAAAACAGATGTGGATCTTCTGCGGTGCGTGCTTGGAGTATTTGACCTCTTTCTCATACACGATGATTTTCGCCACAAAGGTGCGGAGCAGTTCCGGGGTCAGTTCCGTCATGTCGGTGAACTTTCTGGCCTTGGCGATGAAGTTCTTGGCGTTGGCCATGCTACTGCGTAGTTTCTCCAGGCGCTCCTCCGTGGCAGGGATGGCTTCGGCCAGCTGCGCTTTCTCCTTGGAGTATGCCTCAGACAGCAAACGGAACTGCTCATTGCTCACCCGTCCCAAGGCGCTGTCCTCATACATCCGCTTGAACACTACATCCAGTTCGCCATCCCGTTTCCGCATCGTGGACAATTCCCGTTCCAACCCCCGGATCTCCTTTGCCACCTCAGTAGATTGCTTTTGCTGAATATATGCGGCGAACCGCTCCGGGTCGCTCCTGGCAAACTCTGTAGCTCTGCGGATTGTTTCCAGCACGATTTCCTTCAGTGCCACTTCCCGGATATAGTGAGCGCTACACACTTCTGCCCCGTCCTTCTTGTAGGTGCGGCAGGTGAAATGATTCTGTTCCGGCTTCATGGTGTGCGCCCGGTGCAATACCATGGGCTTACCGCAGTCCGCACAATACACCAATCCAGAGAACATATTCTGCTCATCCATATTCGTGCGGCGGCGCTTATGAGATCGCACCTCCTGTACGATATCCCAGGTTTCCTGATCCACCAGCTCTTCATGAGTATTCTCAAAGATAAGCCACTCTGATTTGGGGCGTTCACATCGTTTTTTGTCCTTGTAGGACTTGGTGCTGTAGCGAAGGTTGACCGTGTGCCCAAGGTAGACCATGTTCTGAAGCATATCCGCCACCATGTCGCCAGTCCAGTTGTAGGGCCGCTCTGCATTCAGCCCGGAATGGGATGTGCCGAATTTCGTATAGGCGTACATGGATGGACTGTAGATGCATTCTTTCTTGAGCTGCTTTGCAATCTGGGCTGGTCCCATTCCGCCGGCGCACATGGCGAAGATGCGTTTGACGACAGCCGCCGCCTCCTCATCCACCAACAGAGGAGAGTCCTTGGTTGCACCCTTGCGGTAGCCGTAAGGAGCTCGTGTCCCCACCCGGATTCCCCGCTGTGCCTTGGCGTTCACTACATTCCGCACCTTGCGGCTGCAGTCCCGCACGTGCCACTCATTGAACAAATTCTTGAAAGGCATCAGCTCGTTGCTGTTTTCATACTTGGTGTCAACATTGTCGTTGACAGCGATGTAGCGCACATCATTGGAAGGGAATATCTCCTCGATATAAAGACCGGTGTGCAGTTGGTTTCTTCCAAGGCGGGAAAGATCCTTTGTGATGATGACGGCGATGTCGCCGTTGCTCATGTCATCCATCATCTGTTCAAAGGCTGGGCGATTGAAATTCGCGCCGGAATAGCCATCGTCCACATAAAATCTGGTGTTCTGGAACCCATTCTCATCGGCGTACTTTTGCAGGATAAGTTTTTGATTCTGGATACTGTTGGAGTCGCCCTCCAGATTATCATCTCGGGACAGACGGCAATAGAGCGCCGTGATCTTTTGGTTTGGCTGTAACATATTGACCTCCTTCATAAAATGCCAAACCGATTGAGAGATTGCAACCATACAATACCCTCAATCGGTTTGTTTGTCTATGCGAACCTGTTTTTCAGGCGGAAATATTTTTTGCGTCCTGCTCCAGGTCGATGACCTGTTTCATAAGATCGACCGTAGATTGCGTTCCTCCGAAACTGAATTCCGCGAACACAATGTACTCTCTGCCGCATACATGCTGTCGGCGGCTTTTTATAATCTTGCCGTCCCTTTCTTCCACTGCGGTATCCCGCACTGCCTTGGCAGAGGGAATATCCTCATCTCCATGCTTTTCTTCACTGTAGGAGCGGGGACGCTCATTGTATTTGAATTTATACGCCATATCGTTCCTTTCCCCTGACGCTACAGTCAGGCAACAAAAATAGCAGACCGTTACATGGTCTGCTGCTGTGTTTGTTCTGCCTGCTGATCTTCGGTCCACTGCTGTTCTGTAGATGATTGCTCATCCTGTGTGAGCACCATGGCTACGCCGGCCACCAGTCCGATGACAGCGCCGATATTTTTGGCTTCCTGTTCTGCCTGGATACGGCGGTAACGTTCCTCGACATCTTCGTTACCATCATCCAGTAACGCTCCAGTTACCGCCAGACCATACAGTCCAGCGTGGAGCGGCTTCATAGAAACAGGTTGCGGATGTTGCTGACCACTGTCGCTGTGCCATACCCCATCCCCAGCAGTGCCGCCACGATGAGCAGTACCAGTACGATCCATTTGGCCACTACGATCAGGTCGAAGTCCGGAAGCCAGTCCAGCCATTTGCAGGAATGCTTTTCTTTCTTCTTCCCAGCCTGTTCCAGCAGAGTGGTCATCTCCGTCAACGATTTCTGGATCTCCGCCATGCTGTTCTGCACCGCTGTCAGGTCTGTGTGTGATCTCAGGTTCGGAAGATACTCCCGCATTCCACGCACTTCCCACCCGATGGATTCTGTCTTCTGTGTCAGCATCGTCAGAGCCTCCGGCAGCGGACACTGGATGACAATGGGCGTGATCGGTGAACTCGACTCCCGCGCTGTCGGCTGCGGTGAAGGCTCGGGCCGGTTCAGGGCCATGAGCTCGTCCATAGATAATTTCTTCTCTGATCCTGAATTCATATTCCATGTTCTCCTTTAGATATTTGTCACCGAACAGCAAACGGTCCCGACACTGCCAGCCACTCGGCGTGGTATAGGTGATATTCTTTCGGGACTTTTCCCAGCGAACCTTGTAGCCCTCGCTCTCCATCAGCGCAATGAACTCCTCGCGGTTGGAAGCGTGGCGCATACAGTCATTGATGATATTCATGAGCTGCAGCTTCTTGCTCTGACCACGGGCCGCCGTGTGATACTCTCCGATGGTCATAGTCTTTGTTTTCTGCTTTTGTTCCCTGGGTTGAAATACAGGAAGTGAAAACTCCTTGCAGACCATGTCGTTGCGTTGCCGCAGTTCCTGGAGCTGCTCCTTTGCGATATGCAGTTTCCGTCCGGTATCGAAATTGACCGAGTTGATGAGGAAGTGGGAATGGATGTGCTCACGGTCTGTGTGGGTGCAGACCAGAACTTCGTATCCCTCATAGTACTCGGCCAGCTTCAGCGCGGCCGCGTGAGCGGTGACCGGGTCGACCGCTTCGCCTTTCGGGAAGCTCTGTACCATGTGATAGAACAGTACACCGTCCGTCTTGTGGTAGAGCCGCTTGGTGGTCATGAAATCCGCGTAGACAGATTCCGGCTGACAGTTGATACCTGTGACCAACTGCTGCCCCTCGAACTCGGTCTTTTTATCCTGCATGGTATACCGCATCACGGCGCTCATGCATCCGGTGGTCTGGCCCCGCTTGTAGTTTGTGAAGCTGATGATAGCCATAGCTTACCAGCGCTTTCGTTCAAGGATCATCCGAACGGCACCACAGAGTTCAGAGAACGCCCGACATACGCTTTCCAGATCGATCACGGTCACTCGTCCCATGTGCGCCAGGGTGACGAGCTGGTTCAGATTTCTGCCGATGGACTTCAGCTCCTTCAGCACTTCTTTCAGGCCGTCGATGACCACCACCTGCTTTCCCAGGCAGCAGGCAGTGACGTAGTCGCTCATGGACATCCCGGACTGCTTCGCCAACTCCTTGATGGCCTCCCGGTCTGTGGACGCCATGCGGGTGCTGAATTTAACATCTTTTTTCATGTCGTTTCCTCCAAATCGTAGATAAAGTGGGCCCGGGCTTCTGCCCGGAATTCATGCGGAAGTCGGGCAGCGGCGTTGCCGCAGACCAGACAAACGCGATGCTGGCCACCTCCAAGGAGGTGATTTCCCTGCACCGAACACCCGCGCTCCGCTTTCGGCCACAAATGGCCACAAACGGCGTTTCTTTTTCCCTGCGGGTGTTTACTCGCCATGCCCGGCAATCTCCCGCAAATCGCCGCACAGCGCCCCAACAGGGTCAACAGGGGCGACCACAGGTACACCCTGGGTATCGTCACTTTCGGCACGGCGCAGCTCGATGAGCCGCTTCCCGTTGCTGCGGCGCACCATACCGGAAATTCCGATTTTGCTTAGCGCGTCAAGGTTTTGCAGGATCAGGCGGGACACTTTCTTAGGCGAGATACGCTCCATACCGACTGGGTCGATTTTTTCAGACAGCTCTGTGGGAGTGCCGATAAATTTCGTACGGTCGCGCATCAGTTCAGAGACCAGATAGGTGATCCGGTCGCCCAGTAGCTCCGGCTGCGTTCTGCTGTCTGCTACCATCTCCCACACGTTTTCAACGTTGCGTTCCAGAGACAACTCCCGGTATTCAATGTCACGACCGATGCAGGAGAGCTTCGCCTTACCGCTGCCGCGCCGATCTTCCACCAGAGTAAAACTGGAATCCACCGCCCCGCTGATGGCTGTCGTACCGGAGATACGGTTGAACACATCATCGGCAGTTTCCTTTCGCAGATGATGGATCAGCAGGATGGCGATGCCGTGCTTGTCCGCCAGCCGCTTCAGCACGGACAGGTCCCGGTAGTCATTGGCGTAGGTGGCATCGTGGACGGGGCGGACCATCTGCAGCGTATCGACGAGGACCAGAACAGTATCCGGGTGAGCTACGAGGAAGCCCTCCACCTGCTCCTCCAGCCCCTGGCCGATGGGAGCGCACTCCGTACAGAAATGGACGCTGTCCGGCGCGTCCTCTGTGATCTCGAAGAGGCGGTTCTGGATGCGAAGGACGGAGTCCTCCAGGCAGAGATAGAGGGTGGTGCCCTGCTTCACGCTCATTCCCCAGACCGGTTCTCCCTTGGCCACCGTCACCGCCAGCCACAGGGCCAGCCAGGACTTGCCCACCTTGGGTGAACCCGCCAGGATATGCAGACCCTGAGAGATCAGCGTGTCCACCACAAAATTGGGCAGCTCCAGCGGACGGTCCATCAGCGTCCTACCGTCCACCGTGACCAGAGGACGGTCCATTTTGTTGCTCATAGTCAGTACCTCCAATTCAAAATATCTGAATACAAAAATCTCCCACCTCGAAAGAAGTGGGAGTAGTATTCTTTTAGAGGAGCAGTGCCCACAGGACTTTTGAGCATCCCCTTGCCCCTCTGCTTGTATTGTGGTGGAAAAGATGGTATCCTGATAAAAAGCATGGACAGATTAAAAATCAAGTAGGACAAATTATTGCAGAGGAGGGGGCCAGCGGAAATGGAGGGGAGCATCATATTCTATACCTACGGCAGCACCTTGGAGCTGAACGGGCAGCAGTTTGAGGCAGGCAGGCTGACCGAAGATCTGCTGAATCTATCACCGGATGACTACCACCCCCTGCACGAACGGATGGTGCGCATCCGTACCCTTATGGACATCTACGAGTATGTCCGCAAGAGTGAACTTTGGTGGAAACTGAATGATGAGATGGAGCAGCTCTGTCAGGAACTTCGCCGATATACTGTGTTCCGCTTGCTACCGGACGATTGCTATGACGCTTTCTTTTCGGTGATACGGGAGATCACAGGACAGTTCAGCTTGTTTCCTCCCGAGGAGCACAGCCTTTCAGAGGATGATCAGACAAAACTTCTCAGCGCCTCAGCGGAAGAATTCTTCCAGAGCGATGATGGGGACAGCGATCCTGAAATCTCCTTGGGACTGCTGGATCTGTTTCGTCGCAGAGAGGGCAGCGAGGAAAAGGGCGAGTTGTTTTATTACGAGATGTTTCGCCTCCTGGGAGCGTGCGAAGATACCTGGAGTGCCTACAAGAAATACATCGACCGCTACATGATGTATCTTCACGACATCCGTGCCTTTGTTCCTACCATCCGGAATTTCATCAAGTTTATCCTCTCCACACTCACGACCAATGGGCCGGAAAGTTATGCGGCAGCGCTCTATGGTTTCTATAACGATGATCGCACCGCAGAGAAGCTGATCGTCAACCCCATCACTTACCACGGGGACTGCTACAGGAGACACGATGAATATATGCTCTCCTATGTCCCGCGGGAGCTGCCGGACGGCTCCATGGCCATCTGTCAGGAGCATGTGACGGACAGCTTACAGGCGCTGATGAAGGCAGACTATATGCTGGCCCTGAATAGCGGACACAACATCCGCCGCTGCATCATCTGCGGGAAATACTTCATGCTGAAGAGCGGCGTCCACGCTTTGTACTGCGAAGGGGCCTGTCCCCACGCTCCTGGCTACACCTGTCGGCAATTTGGCACGGTGGAAGTTCAAAAGGAACTGGCAAAGAACAACCCCAAGGTGAAGGCCAAGCTGACTGCCTTTTCCAGGATCACGAAGGATATGCAGCGGGGAGCTATCTCTCAGGAGGATGCCAGAAGAGCCAAGGATCATGTGCGAGACCGGCTCTACGATGCGCTGCGCAGCCCGGATATCTCTGTTGAGGAGTTTTCTGAACAAATATCTACTGCGCAAGTGTATGAATATTGCCGCATCACCAGAGTGAGCAAGCCCCGAGGGCGTCCACCGAAAGCAAAGGCGGGTGGGACCCATGACCAATGAGGAATTGGTCCGCCGATATTACGGCGGTGATGAGCGCGCGCTGGAGGAGTTGTACCGCAGGAATCTCGGGCTGATCCGGCGCATCGCCCGGGAGACTGCCAGAGAGTTCAATTGTCTGCATATGGACAGGGAAAGACCGGGAGAGTTGTCCGGCTATACGAAAACGATTCTGGAGGATCTTTGCGGCGAGGGTGCGTTGGAATTTCTGACACGGGTCCAGAGCAGAGAATACGATGAGAGCCGTGCTGTGCTTGCCACCTACCTGTACCCACATCTGAAAGGCCGGATGACCCGTTGGGTGGAGCAACATATCGGAAATCTTTCTCTGAGCAAGCACGAGATGGATGCTGTCCGGCAGGCACAAAGGCTATATCATTCAGGTCAGTTCAGCATCGAAGAGATCGCGGAGAAAATGGATGTCCTTCTGGAACAGGCTGTCAAGCACATCCGTTACAACACCCATTTTGTTGGTGTCAATGATCTTATCCCTGGGAGCTATGACGGTGATCCCTTTGAGCGGCTGATACCTGGGAATCTCTCTGTTTCTGCGGAGCAGGTCGTGTATCGTAAATCTGCATTGAGCTGCTGCAGGAACTATTTGATGCTCTCCCGAAGAAGGACAGGGACATCCTCGGAAAATTCTACGGCGTATTCGGATTTGAAAAAACTTCGCTGAAGGAAATCGGCATGTACCACATGATGAAGGAGTCCGCCGTGGAAAAGGCAAAGGAGCGTGCTGTCACAAAGCTGAAAAAAGCCTATCCGGGTAGCAGGCTGCAGATCTGGAGGAATGTTCATCGTATGATATGCAGACCGATCCTGCCAGCGAAGGATGACAGAGCACTGCGGCGCAGCTTCACGACTTCGACCCTACGAAATCAGGAGTCTGGAAGATCGTAGTTTCGATACAGTCTGGTGAGAATTTTGCGCAGACAGGAGACCGCAACAGTCCCCTTTAGGACATGTTTAGGAAAAATCAAGAGTCATACTCGCTTTTTTATACGTTCCGTGCTATAATGCAGAAAAACACGAAAGGCCGGCAACTATGGCTACACATATTTTAGTCGTCGATGACGAGACTGCGATCGCAGATCTGGTGGAGGTCTATCTGAAAAACGAAGGCTTCACCATCCACAAATTCTATAACGCCTCCGACGCCTTGGCTTGTGTGCGGACGACACGCTTGGATCTGGCGGTGCTGGACGTGATGCTGCCGGACATGGACGGCTTTACCCTCTGCCAGCGCATCCGGGAGGACCACCTGTTCCCCATCATCATGCTCTCCGCAAAGGTGGAGGATATGGACAAGATCATGGGGCTGACCTTGGGAGCGGACGACTACATCACCAAGCCCTTCAATCCTCTGGAACTGGTGGCCCGAGTCAAGACTCAGCTGCGCCGCTACACCCGGTACAACCCCAGGGAGGGGACAGTCCAGGAGGTCACCGAATACGACTTTCGAGGCCTTCAGATCTCCAAGGCCACTCACAAGTGCGTCCTGTTCGGCGAGGAACTGGCCCTGACGCCCTTGGAATTCTCCATTCTCTGGTATCTATGTGAGCACCAGGGGAATGTGGTGTCCAGCGAGGAACTGTTTGAACATGTTTGGGGCGAGGCGTTTATGGACAGCAACAACACCGTCATGAGTCACATCGCCCGGCTACGGGAAAAGATGCACGAGCCCAGCCGAAAGCCCAAATTCATCAAGACCGTTTGGGGGGTGGGGTACACCATTGAGTAAGAAAGGAAATACCCGCAGCCGCCGGAGATCTTTGCGCATCTGGGGCGGCTACCTGCTGGTCCTCATGGCTTGGGTGGTCGCAGTGATGGCCTTGGCATTCCTGGGCTCCATCATCTGCGCCAGCATCACCTGGCAGCCCTCGCCGCTCTACGACTTCCTGAATTGGGTCCGAGACTACATCGTTCTGGTCTGCATCGTCACAGTGCTGGCGGGCTGGGTGGTCATCAGCTTCTATTTTATCTCCAAGCCCATCAAGCAGCTGGACGTGGTGGCCAATGCGGCAGAGCAATTATCCCGCCCCAGTGAGGAGCCCATCCAGCTGCCGGATTCCCTGGAGGACATCTCCATCCAGCTGAATCTGGCCCGGGAGCAGGCTCTCCGGGACGCCCGGGCAGCCCGGGAGGCAGAACAGCGGAAAAACGACCTAATCGTCTATCTGGCCCACGACCTGAAAACGCCCCTGACCAGCGTCATCGGCTACCTGACCCTCCTGCGGGATGAGCCTCAGATCTCCCCGGAGATCCGGGCCAGGTACACCGGCATCGCCCTGGAGAAGGCGGAGCGGCTGGAGGACCTCATCAACGAGTTCTTCGACATCACCCGCTTCAACCTCTCTCGCCTGGAGCTGGAGCGGCAGAGCGTGGACCTGACGCGGATGCTGGAGCAGGTCGCCAGCGAATTCCGCCCCATTTTCGCAGAATCGGGGCTGTCATGCAGCCTGGATCTGCCGCCCAAGCTGCACTATTCCTGTGACCCGGATAAGCTGGCAAGGGTCTTTGATAATCTCCTGCGCAACGCGTCTTATTATAGCCTGCCGGACAGCACGGTGGAAATTGCCGGACGGATAGAGGCCGGGAAAATCGTACTCACCTTCTCCAATGCGGGAAAGAACATCCCCCAGGAGAAATTGGACCGGATCTTTGAACAGTTCTTCCGTCTGGACAGCTCCCGCGCCACCCGGACAGGTGGTGCGGGCCTTGGCTTAGCCATCGCCAAGGAGATCGTGGAGCTCCACGGCGGGACCATTCGGGCGGACAGCACCGAGGATCGGATCACCTTCACCATCTGTCTTCCGTCAGACCATTCAGAAGCGCCGTAAGAAAATCACAAGAATTTCGCAGAAAACTTGCAAGGCATCCGTTGGTAGATAGACAAGTATGAAACGCCTGGTTCTGGTACCATTTCAGTATCAGAACCAGGCGCTTTATTTTGATTAGGAGGTCTTATCCCATGAAAACCATTCTCGTTCTCTTCGGCGGATGCTCCACGGAGTACGAAGTTTCTCTCCATTCCGCCTATGCGGTGCTGTCCCACATGGACCCCGCCCGCTATACTCCTTTGGCTGTGGGCATCACACGGGAGGGGCAGTGGCTCTGCTATACCGGCGACCTCTCCCGGCTGGAGGACGGTACTTGGCAGCAGGCGGCAGACTGTATCCCCTGCACCCCACTGGTGGAACGGGAGGCCCACGCTTTACTACTGCTGGACGGCTCCGGCCGCCGTCTCCTCTTTGACGCGGTATTCCCAGTCCTCCACGGCAAGAACGGCGAGGACGGTACGGTACAGGGACTCTTTGAACTGGCCGGGGTCCCGGTCATCGGCTGCGGGACATTGTCCAGCGCCTTGTGCATGGACAAGGACCGGGCCCACCAGCTGGCGGCCCTGGCCGGCATCCGGGTCCCCCGGAGCCACGTCTTTCATTCCAGCGATGATTTCAGCCGGATCGCCCAGGCAGCGGAGGAACTGGGATACCCGGTGTTTGTCAAGCCGGTCCGGGCCGGTTCCTCCTTCGGTATCACCAAAGTCTCCGGGCCGGAAGAGCTGCCCGCCGCCATGGAGGAGGCCTTCCGCCACGACAGCGCCGTGATCCTGGAGGAGACGATCCCCGGCTTTGAGGTGGGCTGCGCGGTCATGGGCAACGAGGAACTGACCGTGGGTCTGGTGGACGAGATTGCGCTGTCGGAGGGCTTTTTCAACTATGAGGAGAAGTACACCTTAAAGACCTCCGCCATCCACTGTCCCGCCCGCATCCCGCCGGAGAAGGCGGCAGAGATCCAGGCAGCGGCAAAAACCATTTACCGTGCCCTGGACTGCCGGGTATTCGCCCGGGTGGATCTGTTCCTCACCCCGGATGGGGAGATCGTCTTCAATGAGGTCAACACCATCCCCGGCTTCACCGCCCACAGCCGCTACCCCAGCATGATGCAGGGCATCGGCATTTCCTTTGGGGAGCTGGTGACCCGCCTGATCGAGTTGGGGGTGGTGGGATGAGAACCGTGTCGATTCCCCGGGAGCAGATTTTTCAGGGGCCGCTGGTCCTGGTCAACCGGGCGCATCCCCTGCATGAAAAAGAGCGATCTGCGCTGACCTCGGTGGACCCGCACCACCCCGACATTCTTCTTGAAAGCCGGGCACGGCAGCTACTGTCTGCCTGTATCCAAAAGGCGGGGGGACAGCGGGAGATCGTGCCGGTGTCCGGCTGGCGGAGCCAGCAGGAACAGCAGCGGATCTGGGACGACTCCATGGCGGAGCATGGGGAGACATTTACCCGCCAGTATGTGGCCCTTCCAGGATGCAGTGAGCATCAGACCGGCCTCGCCATCGACCTGGGAAAGGCTGCCGGATACATCGACTTCATCCGGCCTGCCTTTCCCTATGACGGCGTCTGCGGAAGATTTAGGCGTCTGGCGGCCCGGTACGGCTTTATCGAACGCTACCAGCGGGGCAAGGAGGAAGTCACCGGGATCTCGGCTGAGCCGTGGCACTTCCGCTATGTGGGGGCGCCCCACGCCCAGCTGATGGAAACCAACGGGCTGTGTCTGGAGGAGTACCGGGACTTTTTGCGACAGGGTCCCCGGAGCGTCGCTCTGGAAAACGGCCGCATGGCCCAGGTGTTCTATGTGCCCGCCGCCGGAGCCGTCACAGAGG
>ULUC01038366.1_pt1 | contig 11562 bp, 11 predicted proteins | sample 1958151 | NCBI WGS metagenome assembly ULUC01 (sample SAMEA4835750, study PRJEB28245) | human gut metagenome | biome: gut microbiome; material: fecal sample | place: Denmark | collected 2008
GCGTTTCCCAACGCCCGGTAGCGGTGGGAGGATAAAATTTCCTCGCCGTCCGCACCGTATTTTGTCCAGCCCTCCGGCAGCCCCATCAGCCGCTCACATTCCGTTTCCGTGGGAAAGCGGACGCAGCCCCCGGCGGGATCGTCCTCGTACCAAAAGGCAAAGGGCGAAATGCCGCCCGCTAACAGAGTGGGAAAAGGGTCAGTTGGCAGTCCGAAGCTGTTTCGGAACGCTGTTTCCGTCCGCTCCTTGGCGGAGGCCCGCATACGAAAGCATTGAAAGGGTTGGGTGACTGGTACGCGCCGCCCTGCTTCAATAAAAGAGCCTCGATCTCCGCAGGCGGCGGGCAGCCCGCGATCTCCGCCAAATGCAGGAAGTGACTGCATTGTGCGGGGCTTAAAAAGTATTTCGTGGGAACGCCGTCCTCCAAAGTCTGCCACAAGAAAGATGCGCTGCCGTCGTGCCAGCCGGGGGCTTGCCCAATGCTGGGCGTCCATGAGCCGCCAGCAGAGGTCAGGCGTTCGCCCTCGCACCATTCCGGCTCCTGCCCATCTTCCAGAAGCAGGCATTGAAACATCGGCGTCTGTGAAAGCGGATAGGACGGCTCTAAAATCCATCCGGTCATTTGATGAAAACGCTCCCATGACATTTTCCCAAACAGCGATTGCTGGAAATAGACCATTTGTCGCCTCCCTCATTTCACGGATAATGCGGATGGCTTGAAAGAACAGGCTGGACTTTTCTCCCGCAAGCCCTTTGCGGTTGCCGATCTGCGAGAGATTTTGACACGGTGAGCCAAAGGTGATGATATGGACGGGCGGAAGTTCCTGCCCGTCCAGCTTCGTCACATCTCCCAAGTGCGCCATATCGGGAAAGTGGCGTTTCGTGATGGAGATAGGGGCTTTTTCGATCTCGCTTGCCCATATTGGCTCAATGCCGCAGCGCACCGCCGCCAGCGGGAATACGCCGATCCCGTCAAACAGGCTCCCCAGCCGGAGCGCCGTCATCTTATCTGCGCCCCTGTCCCTTGACGGTCAAAATGCCCTCAAGGGTGGTGGCGGTGATCCCGAGCCGCTGGGCAACGGCGATGTCGTTCTTCATGGCCTCGGTGACGGTATGACCGCACACCACCAGCACATGAGAGCGGCGGAGCAGGTCGCGCCCCATGTCAATGCCGCTCTTATGCTCCTCGGGAACGGCGTCATTGAGGAAAAGGGGCTGATAAAGCGTCGGGCAGATAGGCGAAAAGCCCGCCTCATACACCGTGCGGCAATACTGCGCCGCCAGCTTTGTGTTTTCGTGGTCGCTGCCGCACCATGCGGCGGTAATGTACGCAAGGGGTCGTTTCATTGTGAAAACCTCCAATTCATAAACGAAAGACCTCGGGACAAAAAGTCCCAAGGTCACTTTTCAAGATCCGCTTTCTTTTCGGGCTTGCCCAGCTCGGGCGGCTGCTTGGCCTTCCAGTCATCCAGCAGAGAAATAATCTTGTCTTTCATTTCCCTTGGGGACTTGTCCTTGCCAAAATACTTTTCCAGTTCCGCACTATTGATGATCACCTTGTCTACCTCCTTTTTTCCCTGCGACAGAATACCGTCGATCACATCGCCGTTGAGTTTGCCGTCCTTGTCCAGCTCCCGCATTTTCTGCGCCTGCGACAGCGAGGGCGAGGACTGCTGCCCCTCGATGGACACGGCGATATACCTCTGATTTTTGGGGCGGATGAATGAGATCTCCACCGCCGGGGTGAACGCCAGCTTTTTCTCGTCCACCATTTTCTGCAAATCCGGCACAAGCTCGGTCAGGCGGATATACCGCTGCACCTGCTTGTAGTTCATGCCGTTGCGATCTCCCACGACCTGCGTGGAGCGTTTTCCGGCATCCTTGTCCTCCTCGCCGGGGCGGCTGCCTTGGTGCTTGATGGCCTCCACCTGCATTTTCAGCGACTGCGCCTTTTCCATGGGCAAAATGCGCTCACGGTGGCGGAGATTGTCATCCGTCATGGCGAGGATGGCTTCATCGTCCGTCATGTTGCGGACGATACAGGGCATATTCGCAAATCCGGCAAGCTCGCTTGCCCGCTGGCGGCGGTGGCCTGCGATGATCTCATAGCCGCCATCCTCACGGGGACGCACCAATGCAGGCTGATTGACGCCCGCCGCCTTGACCGACTCCACAAGCCCCTGCATCTCCGCATCGTCCCGAACGCCAAAGGGATGATTTTTGAACGGGTGCAGGTCAGACAGATTGAGATAGACGATCTCCTCTTTTTCGGCACGGGTGGCGTCACGGGGCGCAGACGGCTCCGGCGTAATCTCCGCGCCAGCGGGAGCGCCGCCCTTATCCACGGCAGGCTTCTCCGGGACGGGCTTACTTTGGGACTTTTTGTCCCGAGGTTTGGGCGGCTTTGCCTTATCGGGAACGACCTTGCCATCCTTGGGAGGTCGGCCTCTGCCGGGTTTGGCGGTCTTGTCCTTTTCCGTGGGCGGCTTCTGCTTGACCGCCTTTTTCTCCTCCTTAGCCGCCTCGTCACGGGCGGCGGCAAAATTCAACACCTTGCCGGAATGTGCCGGGGTAGGATCGTCCTTGCCGAGAGTGAGCGGCTGCTCCTGTTCCTTTTCAGCCTTGGGGACTTCGGGCGCGGCAGGCTCCTCCACCTCGGCGTGGGTAACAGCGTCGGCGGGATCGGGTACGGCCTCGCCCATTTCAAAAAGCGCCGCCTGCCCCTCATGCTCCAGCATGACCGCCTCTGCGTCGGTCAGCGCAGGCCCGGGAGAGGACTGCTCCAGCACGGCGGCATTTTCTACCGCAGGAGCGGGAGCCTCGGTGGGCGGGGCTGCCTCGGGAATATTTTTCTTATCATCTGCCATTTGCAAACCTCCTTTGTTGTGAAATGAAAAAAGCCAGCCCGATGGCTGGCAGCAGATAGGTTAACTCCTCCTTTCAGATTGTGGTATATAAAAACGCCACCCGTTGTCCTGTTGGGCAGCGTAATGCGAAAAGATTGCTTGATTTTTCCTTAATGATTGCTACAATTATATTGTGGTATTTTGATATACTCAGTCGATTTTTTGTGGATTTTCTCCAAACGACCTTGTGGATGCAAAATATGCAAAACTGAATTGGGGAGCTAACCGTATGAAAAATAAAGAGCTTCATTCGGAATTTACTTTTCAAATTGAACCCAAACATTATTTTAAGCACAACTATTTGACATACTGTAATGATGTTTTGGTAAGTATGTTAAAATATGCAGATGAAGAAAAAATGGCAAGCGTCAGTATTGATCTTGGTAATGGTGAAAATATAGAATTTGAACAAGATGAAAAATGGCAAGAGTGGCTCATAACACATGGGCACCGTGAAGAAATGTACGAAGTATATTATAGGCACACTTTCTTTTCACTTGTTGCGGATTTTTGTAGCTATATGCTTGAGTCGATAAACTGTGCCGCAAAAATGAAAGTTGCTGTTTCTTATGCGTTATTACGAAAGCCCCTCAAAGATACACTCGGCTATATTGAATGGCTGCGTGTTGATAGAAATGGTATGCTTGATTTGCTTGCAAGCGGAAAACCAGAGGACTTGGTTATCACAAAAGAGAAAGCCCTTGAACACACTTCACTGATTGAAGGAAACTGCAAGATGAGCAGTTTTTTCGATTTTCGCTACAACAAGGCGAGTGAAACAAGTTTAGAGCATATATGGAACAACGCCAATCATTTGATAACCACTAAATATAAACTCTCCAAAACCGAGCCGGGTAATCTTAACTTTGTTTTTGCGGATGAAGCCATTCTTAGAAGTTTTTCGGATTATTACTATATTACTGTTCCGGCTATTATGTCGTATGCAGTAAATTTGATTTGTGAAATGTTTGAAGAATTTGCACCGCTCAATAAGTACACCGTTCTTATGAATAAGCTAAACCGTACACTGCGTTCATTTGAAATGCTTGAAACAATTTCTTTTGACGATGCAAAAAAGCTTTATTCAAGTGGCAATGTGCCAATAGTCTGTCCACGATGCGGTCTGAAGATGAAAATGACTGATAAAAAGATGTTGAAATTTATTAGCAACAAATGTACTTGCAGCCGTTGCTTAAAAACAATAAAAACTGGAAGATACATTTTTGATTGGGAAAAAGTTGACTTTGTTTTTAACGAATGACTTTGTGATAATTATATATTTATAATTTGACTGAAAGATGGTGCAAATATGAGCGAGTTAGTCCCCGCCCTTAAAGACACTTTATTTTCTCCAACCTATGAAATAGTTGCTGAATATGCCGAGATTGGAATTGATGCCCTTTTGGATAACGAAGTTCTAAAAGGAATACCCGTTGTTAGCACACTTTCATCTATTTGTAAAATCGGGTATAATCTGCATGAGCGCAACCTCATAAAACAGACCCTTGCCTTTATCACAGAATTTAATTCGGGTAGCATATCACAAGGAAAGTTGAATGAGCATCGAGAAAAACTTGAAGCAAATCCAAAAGAAGCAGAAAAGGAGCTTGGGCGAGTTCTAATTATTTTAGGTAACCAGGTCGAACAAATCCAATCTCAGGTTTTGGGCAGCTTCTATGCCGCCTATGTTAAGGGTGCTATTTCTTGGGAAAAATTTTGTGAGCTATCAGAAGCCAATCGTCGTATGTTTATTAGTGACTATCAAATTTTATTTGAAGCCGCCATCAATGACGGCCTGAAAATTCAAAATAGAGAATTATATCAAGTGGATCGGTTAATCTCATTAGGACTATTACAAAATCAAAATCGACTTGGCGGTAATGTCTGGCTTGATTTTGTAGATGATCCAGAAAAACAGAACGATATAATTGTTACATCATTTGGAAAAACCTTTTATCATAACTCTCCAGCCGCATTGAAAAGAAATTAGGATAAAAACCTCTTGCTTGATGCGCTAAAACCATTGATATGACTGGATTTTTCCAGATCCTATAATTACACTCCGACCAAAATATTTCTATCCACGCTCTCCTTGCGGAGAGCGACACGAATTATCAGAGAGACGATGGAGACCCAGCGGCATTTCTATCCACGCTCTCCTTGCGGAGAGCGACGTTCAAGTTATACTTTTCGTACTCCACGTCGTAGTATTTCTATCCACGCTCTCCTTGCGGAGAGCGACGGCCATGGGCCAGCTTGCCGCCCAGCTGAACGAAATTTCTATCCACGCTCTCCTTGCGGAGAGCGACCGAAAGCGCTGCCAAAGCCGCCCAGACAGCCGCAATTTCTATCCACGCTCTCCTTGCGGAGAGCGACTTACAACTCTGACAACATCCCGCCGTACCGAACAATTTCTATCCACGCTCTCCTTGCGGAGAGCGACCTGCCGCCTGGGCCTGGGATTGGTACGCCGGGCCTATTTCTATCCACGCTCTCCTTGCGGAGAGCGACACGCAACCATTCTGGTTTTGCATAATCCGCAATATTTCTATCCACGCTCTCCTTGCGGAGAGCGACGGTAAGCCTGGCCGAAGTAGCCAAGTACGCAACATTTCTATCCACGCTCTCCTTGCGGAGAGCGACCGACCACCTGGACGACGTGCGTGCGGCCATCGGATTTCTATCCACGCTCTCCTTGCGGAGAGCGACTGGTCCAGCCGCGATTATATCCGGCAAGCACAATATTTCTATCCACGCTCTCCTTGCGGAGAGCGACATCCCCGCGCAGGTCGTCAACGGTGACTCCTAGCATTTCTATCCACGCTCTCCTTGCGGAGAGCGACCAATGGTTTATCAATGGAAAGGGGCGGCTTGCATATTTCTATCCACGCTCTCCTTGCGGAGAGCGACCTGATGTTTAATGAGAAGAAAACGGAGTATTCTACTATTTCTATCCACGCTCTCCTTGCGGAGAGCGACCCCGAAACTATATATTGGGGGTGTCCATTGTGAGTATTTCTATCCACGCTCTCCTTGCGGAGAGCGACCCGAAACTATATATTGGGGGTGTCCATTGTGAGTATTTCTATCCACGCTCTCCTTGCGGAGAGCGACTCCGCGCTGTCTGATTCTGGCAAACAAACTGCAGGATTTCTATCCACGCTCTCCTTGCGGAGAGCGACAAGGCCGGGTCTTACAAGATATTACACCGGCCGGTATTTCTATCCACGCTCTCCTTGCGGAGAGCGACGCCCGACCCACGCGGCCGATGGCTGAGCGCTCCTTATTTCTATCCACGCTCTCCTTGCGGAGAGCGACCCACGACGGCACCCTGGCGGGCATCTGGGACATATTTCTATCCACGCTCTCCTTGCGGAGAGCGACAAAATGCTCTTGATGCCATCCCACAATCCCTGCACATTTCTATCCACGCTCTCCTTGCGGAGAGCGACGTCAAGTCCGCGAGCAAGGAAATCATCCGAATCTTATTTCTATCCACGCTCTCCTTGCGGAGAGCGACTTGTAATTATTCCACTTGAAAATCCTTGGGGATATATTTCTATCCACGCTCTCCTTGCGGAGAGCGACCGTACCAGTAATGCCCATTGCGTTTTGGACGTCATATTTCTATCCACGCTCTCCTTGCGGAGAGCGACGTTGACGCGCTCGACCTTGCCAGCAGCAACATGGTATTTCTATCCACGCTCTCCTTGCGGAGAGCGACCAGTTCATTATATTTACCTCTTTTGTTTGGTTTGCATTTCTATCCACGCTCTCCTTGCGGAGAGCGACCGTAGCGCCAAGAGCTTTTTTTGTGGCATCCTTGTTATTTCTATCCACGCTCTCCTTGCGGAGAGCGACTGGGAATCCAACGTTGTTGACCCCTTTGTTGAATTATTTCTATCCACGCTCTCCTTGCGGAGAGCGACAATGCTTGCGCTAAATTTTTGTACAGTAATTAACATTTCTATCCACGCTCTCCTTGCGGAGAGCGACTGGATGCCAGCGCGGCAGCGGCAGACGCTCCGGTATTTCTATCCACGCTCTCCTTGCGGAGAGCGACTGTGTAACATGCACTCGCTGCGGTATTGCTGCACCAATTTCTATCCACGCTCTCCTTGCGGAGAGCGACCCCGCAGTGGCAGACCATGCCGCGCAGTACACAAATTTCTATCCACGCTCTCCTTGCGGAGAGCGACCGGCGGCAGACGCGCTATTGACCCAGAAACGGGAATTTCTATCCACGCTCTCCTTGCGGAGAGCGACTTTATGCAGCAGCTCTTTGCCATGCAGCAGCAGGCATTTCTATCCACGCTCTCCTTGCGGAGAGCGACCTACCGCCTACTACGCTTGCCCCATCGTCAAGCTATTTCTATCCACGCTCTCCTTGCGGAGAGCGACGCTGTGGCCGATAAGCTGCTTTAAGTCGCCTTGAGATTTCTATCCACGCTCTCCTTGCGGAGAGCGACTACGTCAATGACGCCACGCCGGGCATTTACAGCTTATTTCTATCCACGCTCTCCTTGCGGAGAGCGACGCGGCAGACAAACGCCGTGGACGTATCAAGACGATTTCTATCCACGCTCTCCTTGCGGAGAGCGACTTTGGGCTGCAAAATCGCAAAAAATGGCATAACAATTTCTATCCACGCTCTCCTTGCGGAGAGCGACTCTGCGATCTGGGTGCAGCGGCAATTATACACAAATTTCTATCCACGCTCTCCTTGCGGAGAGCGACAAGAGCGCAAGGCACTGATTGCCGATGTGTATATATTTCTATCCACGCTCTCCTTGCGGAGAGCGACAGCACTCGAAAAAGCGCTGCAAGGGCTGCACTGGCAATTTCTATCCACGCTCTCCTTGCGGAGAGCGACCGATAATCTCAAGCGCAACATCATGCAGATGGCTATTTCTATCCACGCTCTCCTTGCGGAGAGCGACTTCCGCAACCTCCATTGATACCTTGACCACCATCATATTTCTATCCACGCTCTCCTTGCGGAGAGCGACGCTGGCATTGTAACCAGTCAGGCCATTTTCGGCGTATTTCTATCCACGCTCTCCTTGCGGAGAGCGACCTGCCCGCCGCCAACCTTGGCGACGGACGAACCATCCATTTCTATCCACGCTCTCCTTGCGGAGAGCGACACCACGATTCGTCAGATACACAATCAAAACCCGCCGTGATTTCTATCCACGCTCTCCTTGCGGAGAGCGACCTTTGCATCTGCTCCGGGTCAATATAAGCCAGACAATTTCTATCCACGCTCTCCTTGCGGAGAGCGACGGGCCTGGGCCGTTTGGCCCGGCCCGGATTAAATATTTCTATCCACGCTCTCCTTGCGGAGAGCGACGATTTGTATGTCTGCAAAACCGCCAAAAACGGCAATTTCTATCCACGCTCTCCTTGCGGAGAGCGACCGTGCCCACGTTGCAGCCGAGGCACGCTGCCAAAAGATTTCTATCCACGCTCTCCTTGCGGAGAGCGACGTAAGTATATGCGGTGCGTCTTGCCCGTCTTAATTTCTATCCACGCTCTCCTTGCGGAGAGCGACGCGACCTGGTACACATCAGCGCCTTGGATGGCATTTCTATCCACGCTCTCCTTGCGGAGAGCGACGCGCGCGCGAGTGCGCGCGAGGGCCGCTGAGGGCCATTTCTATCCACGCTCTCCTTGCGGAGAGCGACGCGGCAACCCCGCGCGCAGGCCGACAGGCCGCCGCCATTTCTATCCACGCTCTCCTTGCGGAGAGCGACCGGATTGTCTCGGTATGTAGCGATAATACGTCAGATATTTCTATCCACGCTCTCCTTGCGGAGAGCGACCGCCATATTAGCCCCCCTACACAATCCCGATATTGTATTTCTATCCACGCTCTCCTTGCGGAGAGCGACCGCGCGCGCTCCTCATTATCTTGATACCTTAGTAAATTTCTATCCACGCTCTCCTTGCGGAGAGCGACAGCAAAAGTGCACAAAACAGTGGGGCACTTTTGCGCATATGAAACAAATTTTATGGAGATTGCATCTTCATGCTGACAGGCAAGGCTGTATTTTACCCTTTCTGCCCCTGTTTTTTTCATATTTTCTGGTGCGAAGGAACCGGGAATTTTATGATTGCCTTCCCCTCGCACTAAGCAAACAAGATTCCATCCTGATCAAAATCCGGGTGCAGACCCACATGCTCGACTTTGCTTTTGTAATGGTTTCCCAGTTGATAAAAGCGCAGGCTGTCCGATTCCGAATCGATCAGTTCGGTCAATTTTGCTTTGAACATCGTGTATTGCGCGGCATCCAGCAGGCACTCAAATACGGAGTTTTGCACCCGCTGGCCGTAGTCTACACAGACTTTTGCTACTTTGCGCAGCCTGCGACGACCGGCGGCTGTTTCGGTGTTGACATCATAGGTTACAAGCACCAACATAACGGCACCTCACTTCCAGAAAAACGGTGGGTACACTTCCAGGTCGCCGCGCAGAGCACGTGCCAGCAAAAGCGCCTGAACATAGGGCACCAGCCCCCAGGGCAGTTTTTCTTTCAAAAACGGATGGGTGATCTCTTCCTTCTTTTTGTTCTGCCATGCGGTCAGGAAAGCTTTGCGGCCATCATCCGTCAGCAGTACGGCACCATTTTCCTGTTTTTGCAGGTGTTTTGCCGTGAGGATCTTTTGATTGATGCAGCTGATGACCAGCCGGTCTGCATAAACCGCCCGCAGTTCTTCCATCAGGTCAAGTGCCAGACTTTTGCGGCCGGGGCGCGGGCGATGCATAAAGCCAACATAAGGGTCCAGGCCCACAGCGGTCAAGGCGGATGCACACTCCCGCGCCAGCATGCTGTAGGCAAACGAAAGCAGCGCATTCACATTGTCCAGCGGTGGACGGCGGCTGCGGCCCTCAAACACAAAATCCTGCTTTTGCTGCAGAATCAGGTCATTCAGGCAGTCAAAGTAGCGCTGGGCTGCCTCGCCTTCCAGGCCGCGCAGCTGTTCCGGATCATCGCTGGTCTGTATCAGCGGCAGCGCGGCGGCCAGCTGGGTGGAGGTGCGTTTCAGTTTTTCGACCGGGACACGCTGGGGATGATCGCGGGTTGCGCGTTCCAGCACCCAGCGTGCGTTATACACTTTACCAAGGATAAAGCTCCGGGCATAGCGACAACTCTGGGCCGGGTCATCCGACACGCGGTACTGCGTCTGACGCAGCAGCACATTGCCGCGTTCTTCCCCCACGGTGCGGGCCTGAAATCTGCCATACGGGTCAAAAAAGCAAAGGTCAATGCCCCGCCGGGCACAAGCTCCCATCAAAGCGGGGCTGGCACCCGCGTAAGTAAAGCAGACGATGCCTTCCAGCGTATGCAGGGCATAGCGGTGGGTTTCCTGCTTATTGCGGGTAACAACAAGGTTTTCGCCATCCAATGTCAGGTAAGCGTCCTCATTGATGACAAACAGGGTGTTGAGCAGCTTTCTCATGGCGCGCCCTCCTCAATATGCTCCCGCAGATACGCCGCCGGGTCTGCCTGCTGATACAGCGCCGGCAGGCAAAGCTCTTTCAGTGAGCAGGCATTGCAATGCTTGCCGGGTTTGCTTTTTGGGGTATAGCCGCGCGCAAACAGGCGGTTCATCTCATCCGCCATGGTCTGCGCGGTGCTGCGCAGTTCCGGTGTCAGGGAAACATGTTCCCGCTGCCGGGTTTCTTCATAAAAGATTTCCCCTTCCGGCACCTCGCACACCAGCATTTCTTCCAGCGCCATGGCCTGTGCGCAGAGCTGCAAACGGTCGGCATCGTTTACCTTGCTGCGGCCATGCTTATATTCCACGGGCATGGGCTGCCATAAGCCGCGGCGGCCCTGCAATGACACGCCGTTTGGATCCTTGTGAAACTCTACCACATCGCAGTCGCCGGTCAGTTTTAAGCGGTGGCTGACGACCCTCATACCGCGGGCGATCAGCAAATCGCCGCGTTTTTCCGTCAGGGTAACATCATGGCAGCGGGTATGCTGCAGGCGGCCTTCGGCGGTGCGTTGGTTTTCGGACCATTGTTGTTCCAGGTGTATGAGCGCCCACTGACGGCGGCAAAAGCTAAAATGCTGGATACCGGACATCAGCAGGTAATCATCTGGGGAAGCCATTACGACAGCCTCTCGCACGTTACCCCTGCGGGAAGATTTTCATCCACCGTTACCACATAGTCATGGTAACTGCGCGGGAAGGCTACCCCTTCGGCACGCGTGACATGCACTGCATCAAACAGTTTATAGGACGGCGCATTGCCCAGTTCCGAATCATGCTTGAACACGATCAGTTCCCGAACTGCCATTTTGCCTCGGGCTGCGCTGTGGTCATTTTCAAACATATTCAGAATTGCCTGCCACAGCAGCTGCAGGTCATCCTCTGAGAATCCTGTAGTTTTGCGGGCAAGGTTGGCAGAAACATAACCCTCTGCACGGTACAAGCCATACGGGATCACATACTTGCGGCCCATCTCAGTGCCTTTTCGCTCTGCATCCGCTTCGGTCGTAATGGCAATACGGGTAATGGTCACTTCCTGCGGGAGGACAGGATCCACCGAGCGTGCAAAGCTCAACTGAACCGGGCCACGCACCTGCCCGCAATTCAGTGCGCCTTTTACGAAAGTTGTCATAACGGCGCCAAATGTGCGGAT
>ULUC01026632.1_pt1 | contig 11473 bp, 9 predicted proteins | sample 1958151 | NCBI WGS metagenome assembly ULUC01 (sample SAMEA4835750, study PRJEB28245) | human gut metagenome | biome: gut microbiome; material: fecal sample | place: Denmark | collected 2008
CTTCTTTTCCCGTCTGATTCTGTTTTTCGTTTTCTGCCACTTCTTTTCCCGTCTGATTCTGTTTTTCGTTTTCTGCCATTTCTTTCTCTGTCTGGTTCACATTTTCCTCCATATAGCTATACCTCTTAGTATTCATCACTGTCACTCTGACTCATTTACAATTCATCATAACTTTGCTTACAAGTATAACCAATATTTTTGAAAAAAAGTAGGTTTTGGATAAGATTTAAGGAATATTTTAGATGTGTTAAGAAATTTTTATAAAAAAAGTTTTTAAGAAAAAATGCCGGACATCAGCAGTTTCCACTGACTCCGGCATTTTTACCATCACTGGTCTATTATTTATTGCTCAGATATTCATCGATTCCCTTTGCGGCAGCTTTTCCTGCACCCATGGCAAGAATTACAGTTGCAGCTCCGGTTACGGCATCACCACCGGCAAATACACCGGCTTTTGAGGTAGCACCGTTTTCTTCCTCTGCGATGATACATTTTCTGCGGTTGATCTCAAGTCCCTTTGTAGTGGAAGAGATCAGCGGGTTCGGGGAAGTTCCAAGTGACATGATCACGGTATCTGCCTCGATCTCATATTCAGATCCAGGAATCTCTACCGGACTTCTTCTTCCTGATGCATCCGGCTCACCGAGTTCCATCTTAATGACTTTCGCGCCTTTTACCCAGCCATTCTCATCTACAAGAATTTCTGTCGGGTTCTGGAGCAGATCAAAGATCACGCCCTCTTCTTTTGCATGATGTACTTCCTCCACACGCGCCGGAAGCTCTTCCTCGCCACGGCGGTATACGATATGTACCTCCGCGCCAAGTCTCTTTGCAGTTCTCGCAGCATCCATAGCAACGTTACCGCCGCCGACAACAATAACTTTCTTGCCTGCTTTGATCGGTGTATCATACTCATCTTTAAATGCCTTCATCAGGTTGTTTCTGGTCAGGAACTCATTTGCAGAAAATACACCCATTGCCTGCTCGCCAGGAATACCCATAAATCTTGGAAGTCCGGCACCGGAACCGATAAATACGGCCTCAAATCCCTCGTTTTCCATTAATTCATCGATTGTAACAGATTTTCCGATAACAACGTTTGTCTCGATCTTAACACCGAGTGCTTTTACATTTTCCACCTCAGCAGCAACAACCTTCTGTTTCGGAAGACGGAACTCCGGGATACCGTAAATCAGTACACCGCCTGCCTCATGAAGTGCCTCAAAGATTGTCACATCATAGCCAAGTTTTGCCAGATCTCCGGCACAGGTTAAACCTGCAGGGCCGGAACCGATGACTGCAACCTTATGTCCGTTTAATTTCTCTGCTTTTTTCGGTTTAATACCATTTTCTCTTGCCCAGTCGGCAACAAAACGCTCTAATTTACCGATTGCAACCGGTTCACCCTTGATTCCGCGGATACATTTTCCTTCACACTGGCTCTCCTGTGGGCAGACACGTCCGCAGACTGCCGGAAGTGCGGAAGACTGACTGATAATGTGATATGCCTCCTCAAAGTTTCCTTCCTTTACCTGTGCGATAAATGCCGGGATATTGATAGATACCGGACAGCCCTTCATACACTGCGCATTTTTACAGTTTAAGCAGCGTGCTGCCTCAGCTTTTGCCTCTTCCTCGTTATATCCTAAACATACCTCTTCAAAGTTAGCCGCACGAACCTGTGGTTCCTGCTCGCGAACCGGTACTCTATTTAATACGTCCATTCTCTCTATCTCCTTTTCAAACGCTCAACCCTACTGACAGTTGCCACAGCCGCCGTGATGTGTATCACCTTCCTGCAGCTTTAACATCGCTCTTCCCTCTTCTGTCTTGTACTGTGCCTGACGTTTCATCGCCTGGTCAAAATCAACCTGATGCCCGTCAAACTCCGGTCCGTCCACGCAGGCAAATTTTACTTCCCCGCCTACTATCAGACGACATGCACCGCACATTCCGGTTCCGTCTACCATGATCGGGTTCATGGAAACAACGGTCGGAATTCCAAGCTCTTTTGTCAGCTTACATACGAATTTCATCATGATCATCGGTCCGATCGCTACACAGTGATCATAGCGTTTTCCTGCATCCCAGAGTTCCTGTAACTGATTAGTTCCCATACCGTGGAATCCATAAGAACCATCATCGGTCGTCACATAGAGATTTGTCGCAACTTCTTTCATCTGGTCTACTAAGATCAACAGATCTTTTGTCTTAGATCCCATGATCACATCACAGTCCACACCGTGCTCATGCAGCCATTTTACCTGCGGATATACCGGTGCTGTACCAACACCTCCGGCAACGAAAAGGATCTTCTTTTTCTTTAATTCTTCAATATCTTCGTCAATCAGGTCAGACGCACATCCAAGCGGGCCTACAAAATCCTGGAATGCATCTCCTTCCTGTAAATATGCCATACGCTCTGTAGATGCTCCGACAGTCTGGAATACGATCGTGATCGTACCTGCTTCCCTGTCATAATCACAAATGGTAAGCGGAATACGCTCGCCCTCCTCATCAATCTTTACAATTACAAACTGCCCCGGCTCACAGTACTGTGCCACACGAGGTGCTTTGACATCCATAAGATAAATCTTATCTGCCAGTTTTTCTCTTCTTACGATTGGATACATGGTCTCCTCCTAACATTTTTATATACATCAACATACCCGTCAAAGTATTTATTTTCATACTTTAACATAATAAAGGAAAACACGTTAAATTTCAACGGCTTTCCTCTATTTTTTCTCAATTAGTTCTGTTTTTTCTCAAATTATTACTGCCAGATCCTGCAAAAAATCCTATTTTTCCCTTATTCTGCCTGTGAAAACAGGATCCTGTCGTTGACTAACCATCATTCCGCCTGCGAAAACAGGATCCTGTCATTGTCCAAACGCTTTCCGGCACAGACCGCAAACTGCTCTAACAGATCCTCCACCGTCATGCCCGCACGTTTTTCTCCGCTCACATCTAAGATGATATTTCCGGAATCCATCATCAGGGTACGGTTTCCAAGTTCTAATGCCTGGTGCATATTGTGGGTTACCATAAGGCAGGTGATCTTTCTCTCTGCAACGATCTGTCTGGTCAGGTCGAGCACTTTTTTTGCGGTTGCCGGATCCAATGCCGCCGTATGCTCATCTAACAGCAGGATCTTTGGTGTGACCATCGTCGCCATAAGAAGCGTCAGTGCCTGGCGCTGTCCTCCGGAAAGGAGTCCTACCGGCTGCTTCATGCGATCCTCTAACCCCATATCAAGCAGTGCAAGGTGCTCCCTGAATTTTGCTTTATCCGCCGCATTGATACGGCTGAAATATGCATTTTTTGAGGTTTTGGCGCGAAGATAGGCAAGTGCCATATTTTCCTCGATCGTCATATGCGGCGCGGTTCCCTTTAAAGGATCCTGAAACAAATGACCAATCACCTTGCTCCGCACATGTTCTTTCTGGTAAGTGATATCCTCCCCATCTAACACAATAAGTCCCCGGTCGATAAAAAATGCTCCGGTGATTGCATTAAATAATGTAGATTTACCTGCTCCATTGCTTCCGATAATTGTTGCAAAGTCGCCATCCTTCAATTCCAGATTCAGATTTTTTAATGCGCATTTTTCATTGACAGTTCCCGGATTGAAGGTCTTGCTGACATTTTTCATAATTAACATCACGATTCCTCCTTCTTCTGGTTCTGTTTCTGGATCTGTTCCATATATAACTGGTTTTCTGCCTTTGCAAGGCGGCGCTGTTTCATAAACGCTGCCTGCTTTTTCAGATAAGGCAGTGCGATCGCAAATGCAACGATAAGTGATGATACCAGTTTTAAACATTCTGCCGGAACATTTAATCTTAAAGCAATCGCTACGATAAAGCGGTACAGGCAGCTTCCTAATACCACGCCGATCACACGCTTTAACACACCGCCTTTTCCGATGATCGACTCCCCGATGATCAGACTCGCAAGTGCGATCGTTACCATTCCGGTTCCAAGATTGATATCACAGGATTTCTGATACTGTGCGAGCAGTCCGCCGGAAAGTCCGGTCATGGCATTCGCAACACAAAGTCCGATCGTGATCATAAGTCCGGTATTGATACTTGATGCCCTTACCATATCCGGGTTATCGCCGGTCGCACGGATGGAAAGTCCCAGTCTCGTATTTAAAAACCATGCCAGTATCACACCGACAATCACAACAAATACAGCTGCAACGATCAGTTTATACCAGGTTCCCCCGATATGATCTTTCGCCCATGAAAAAACTGTGTCACAGGAAAAAAGATTGATATTGGATGCAAAACCCATCACCGCAATGTTGATCGTGTATAATCCTGTATTTACGATGATTCCAGCTAAGATGGACTGAATACCCATTCTGGTCTGTAAAAATGCAGTAACGAATCCCGATACAACTCCTGCTGCCGCCGCCGCAAACAGTCCTAACACCGGATGTCCGGCAAGCGTCACCGTCGCACAGACTGCACAGCCTAATGTAAAGCAGCCGTCTGTTGACAGATCCGCGATATCTAATATGGAAAATGATACAAATAATGCAAGCGCAACCAGTGCATAGATAAATCCAAGTTCTAATGCGCTCTGTACAATGGAAAGTGTAATGATCGAACCCATAATCCCCTCCGGTTCCGTTTTTCTTCTATTCCGCTTTTATTCAAATTCTTCTGCGGTTGTAACTTCTTTTAATTCCTCACACATATCTTTAAATACGCTGTCATCAATGCCAACAGCTGCAGCTGTCTCCGTGTTGACAGTCACGATACCACTGTCTAATGTGCGGACTGCTGTTGCTGCAGGATCAGCACCATTTACAAGGATGTCTGCTGCCATATCTGCCGTTGCAGTTCCAAGCTCTGTATAATTGACGCCATATCCTAAGAATGCTCCGTTTAACGCGAAGGAATCAGCTCCTGTATAGTGCGGGATCTTTGCATCTGCAAACTTTTCAAAGATTGCAAGCTCGGCTGTCATGATTGTGTTATCGGTCGGTGTGAATACTGCATCTACCCCTTCTGCCACAAGCGCATCTGCTGCTGCAGATACCTCTGCATTGGTGGTTCCTGTCTTTTCAATATATTCAATACCGTTTTCCTCACAGTAAGCGATTGCATCTGCAACCGGCACTTTTGAGGAATCCTGGCTCTTATCATATAACAGTCCGATTTTCTTTACATCCGGGTTGGCTGCCGTGATCAGTTTCATAACAGCCGTGGTGTCAAGTGCATCGGATGTACCTGTGATATTTGCACCAGGTGCATTTAAATCTGCGACAAGTCCTGCGCTGACCGGATCTGATACTGCGGAGAATACAACCGGGATCTGATTGTCCTCTGTCGCATTCTGCATGATCATGGCTGCCGGTGTTGCGATCGGGATGATCACATCCACTTTTTCTGCAACCAGATCCGTTGCGATCTGATTTAAGGTAGAGGAATCTGCCTGACCATTATAGGTATAATCTGCATAATCGAATGTCACACCAAGTTCTGCACCTTTTGCATCAAGCTCTGCCTCGATCGCCTTCTCGATCTGGTTTAAGGAAGCATCATCTACATACTGGACGATACCAACTTTATATACCGTGCCATCTGCATTGGCGATCTCTGTCACATCCGCATTGGCATTCTCTTTTATTTCTGCGGTATTTGCATTATTCTGTGCATTTGTGTCTGTTTTCGCATTATTTTCCGTGCTGTTTCCACATCCACCAAGCACACCTGCTGTCATTGCCATCATTAATACTGCTGCCATCATTTTTCTTTTCATTTCTTTCCCCTTTCTGCGCCGTTCTCTGCGCATTACAGGTTTGTGCATAAGCACAAATCCTGTGTGCGAAAAATTCTATTTTTCGCACTTGTTCCCTCCAGATTTTAAATTTGGAAAAAGCCGTTTCGAGAGGTGGAATTCGTCATCATGCAAACTTTCGTTTACAATGTAAATGAATTTTACATTAAAAAACCGCCTCAGGTTCTTGCCTGAGACGGTAATAGTATCTATTATCGCGGTACCACTCATATTGACTGAAAAGTCCACTCACTTCATGTACAACCATACATGCCGGATGGGTAACGGGTCCGGTTCCCGGCGGCGCCTACTAAATCCTGTTCAGGCCGCCCTCAAAAGTCCATTCAGCAAATCCATCCATACTGCAATCCCACCACCTGCAGCTCTCTGTAATATCAAAAAATGCTTACTATTCTTTCTCAACGGTTTTTCTTTATGGGTATACTTTAATATATTAAAGTGATTTTGTCAACACATTTTTTATTTTCTTTTTTATTTACTTTTTTCTCACACGGATTCATGTTATAATGTTGATGTATTATCCCATATAACTCCATAAATATAATTATGGGCTGGGAAATCCATATTTTTATTCAAAAGAAAAGTGGTATTTACCACGGAATGGAGGATTTTATAATGTATAAATTTACAGACGACTATTTAATTGGAATTGACGAGATTGATAATGAGCATCGTCGGTTATTTCAGATGATAAATGAAGCGATTGACCTTTCAAAAGAAAGTTCAGATACCTCTGTTATCTCCAAGAATCTGGTTTCCGGATTGAAAAATTACGCTGCAACACATTTCGCCCATGAGGAAGCTTACATGGAGCATATTCATGATCCTGAGCTTCCGATCCAAAAAAAAGAACATGAAGCATTTACAAAAAAAATCAACACTTTTGCTCTGGATACTTCTTCCCCGGAAGCAGCAAGGCAATCCCTAAACGACCTGCTGGCTTATCTGGCTCGCTGGTTATACCGGCATATCTTAAGCAGTGATACGATGATCGGAAAAATGTTTTCTATTTCTGCTGATGAAGAAGATCCATTTGCATTTTGCGAAAAATACAAAACCGGCGTTGAGTTAATTGATACTGAGCACCGACGGCTGTTTGAGATCATTCACGATACCAACGATCTGATTCACGCAGAACTTCTGCATGACAAATATGATGAGATCATGCACCTGCTTGTAGAATTAAAAGACTATACAGAATTTCATTTCCGTGATGAAGAAAATCTCATGGAACGCATCCATTATCCGGAAATCAGTGCTCAGAAACGTGCACATACTGCCTTCGTGGAACGTCTTGTTGAGGTTGATTTAACAGATTTGGACGAAATGGATGACAATCAGCAGGAATATCTGATTGACCTGATCAATTTTTTGTCCGGCTGGCTGATCAATCATATCTTAGGTTCCGATAAAAAGATTGGTGAGTATATGCGTGAACATGGAATCAAGGAAGAATAGGCTCAAAGAAAAACAAGAACACAAAAAATAATATCTGATTACTAAAAATTTTAAAAGGACAGAAACTGGAATCTTCGGATTCCAACTTCTGTCCTTTTCCTATGCATCTATTTGTTGCTGTTCACATCTCCAAGTGTGACCAGCAGCGATTATTCTTCCCAGCCTATACATGTAGAGTATATCCGGTTTACGAGAAATATACCAGCTCATCTTCCGGTTTTTCTGCCGGTTCGATGGATACCGGATAAAGTACCGGTCCTTTTCCCTTATACTCTCTCGCAAATTCCACATGCACTTCCGCAGTGATATTGATCCAGGATTTGTGCGGGATCTTGTCCTCATCCGCATATTTACACTTAAATCCGATAAATGTCACATCCTCGATGCAGCATGTCATTGCAAAACGTCCCGGCACAAACACTCCTTTTTTAAGTTTTTCCGGATTGTATACCAGTGCCAGAAAAGATACTTTTTTGCCCTCATATTTTTTCGGATTATCCATACAGTCCATGTACCAGATCGCATAGTCTGCATCGGTGATCTCGATCACATCCGCAGAAAGATCAAACGGAAGTTCCTCCGGACGTTCATCCAAGCTGCCGTCCTCACGCTCGAAGACGAGCTGTGCCTTGCGGTTCTGTGCCTTGACATTACGACGGCATTTGCCTTTGTCCGTGCTGTCATCACAGCGGTTAAAGATCACGACATCTGCCTGAAATAACTGCTCCATTACCATGGTACGCATATTTGCAAGATACATGTCAAACGTTGTCGCATCCACAGTCGCTAACTGCTGTACGATCACCCAGTGTTTCGGGAGTTCCATATCCATCAGTGTTCCCATTCCCCAGGTACCGTTGTATTCGATAAACACCTGCTCCGGCAGATATTCCGTCTGCACTTTGTTTAAAAACTCTTCGGTAAAATCCTCTTCATTTTCTACCATGACAAGTCTGGCATTGATTTTTTTTAGCTCCTCCTCGTCATATTCGACATCTCCGTCCTCACAGCAGATCACAACACTTCTTCCACCCTCAGTGAAACCATCATCAAATAACGTCTCCTTCACCAGAGTCGTCTTGCCGCTGTCCATAAAACCGGTAAATAAATATACTGGTATTTCGTTCATATAAATCTCCATTCCTGAGTAACTTTTTCCCGCTTTTACGCGATTCCAAACAGTTCCTCTAATCTGTGTTCGTCAATATGTGTACCAATCACACAGAGTCTTCCGGTATAATCTGGCTCTCCCTCACGGATCTCGTACTCACCCGGAACCATGTCAAAGTAGATCCAGGAACCATTCACATCGGCTACCATACCTTTTGCACGAAGGATCTCGCCGTAGTCGTCTGTCTCGCAGAGTGTCTTTAACACTTCCTCAATCTGCTCTTTTGTAAACTTATGAGGCGTCTCCTTGCCCCAGCTTGTAAATACCTCATCTGCATGATGATGGTGATGATGATCATGATCATGGCAGCCGCAGGTGCAGTTCTCGTCATGCTCCTCATGATCGTGGTCGTGAACATGGTCATGGTGATGTTCATGTTCTTCGTGATCATGGTCATGATCATGGCAGCCACAGGTGCAGTTCTCGTCATGCTCCTCGTGGTCGTGGTCATGATGATGCTCATGCTCATGTTCTAAAGCTTCCTCTTTTGCATGCTGCTCTGCGAGAAGTTTTACTTCCAGAGAGTCCTGTCCCTCCACTACTTTTAAGATCTGTTCGCCTTTGATCTCATCCCATGGAGTTGTGATAACAGCAGCTTTCGGATTTAATGCCTGGATCTGTTTTACACACAGCTCTAACTGCTCTGGTGTTGCCTTCTGGCTTCTGCTTAAGACAACCGTTGTTGCATATTCGATCTGGTTGTTGAAAAATTCACCAAATGCTTTCATCTGTTTGCTTGCCTTTAATGCATTTACAACCGTGATCAGTCCGTTTAATTTGACATCCTCGTCTTTTTCCACGTCGATGACAGATTTCATAACATCGGATAATTTACCAACACCGGACGGCTCGATCAAAATACGGTCCGGATGGAACTTCTCGATGACTTCATGTAAGTTTTTACCAAAATCGCCTACTAAGGAACAGCAGATGCATCCGGAATTCATCTCTGTGATCTCAATTCCTGCATCCTTTAAAAATCCTCCGTCAATGCCGACTTCACCAAATTCGTTCTCAATCAGAACGATCTTCTCGCCCTTAAAAACTTCCTCGATCATTTTTTTAATAAATGTTGTTTTTCCGGCTCCAAGGAAACCAGATATAATATCAATTTTTGTCATTGTCTTATCTCTCCCTTCACAAACACTACTATTTTACTCTAGTTTTTCCTCTTTTGCAAATTTTTGCATGGATTTCATGAAACTTTTATATTTTACGCTATACACTTCTCTTCTACACAGCACTCTTATTTATGAAACTGCATCTGATACAGTTTTTCATACACACCGCCTTTTTCTAACAGTTCCTCATGCGTTCCTTCCTCCGCAATGCCCTCCTCCGTCAAAACCAGGATTCGCTGTGCATTTTTGATTGTGGAAAGCCGGTGTGCGATCACAAATGTTGTACGATTCTTTGCCAGTTTTTCCAGAGAATCCTGCACGACTTTCTCACTTTCATTGTCAAGTGCACTCGTCGCCTCATCAAAGATCAGGATCGGTGGATTCTTTAAAAATACCCTTGCAATGGACAAACGCTGTTTCTGCCCGCCGGAAAGTTTGATTCCCCGCTGTCCGATATCTGTTTCATACCCATTTGGCAGCGACATGATAAAATCGTGTGCATTGGCATTTTTCGCCGCTTCAATCACTTCCTCACGTGTTGCATCCGGTTTTCCATAACGGATATTATCAAAAACGGTTCCGACAAACAGATACACATCCTGCTGTACGATACCTATATGGTCGCGCAGGCTCTTTAACCTGATATCCCGGACATCGCAGCCATCAATCTTAACTGCTCCTGCCGTCACATCATAAAACCTCGGAATCAGTGAACACAGTGTACTCTTTCCGGCTCCTGACGACCCCACAAGTGCCATATAAGCCCCCGCCGGAACGTTCAGGTTAATATGATTTAACACACATTCCGTATTTTCCTCATACTGGAAAGATACATCCTCAAAGCTGATATCGCCTTTGACATTGACCAGCTCTTTTGCATCCTCTTTATCTGCAATATCCGGTTCGATCGCCATGATCTCCTGAAAACGTTCAAACCCGGTATATCCGTTCTGAAACTGTTCCGTAAAATCAATTAGTGTCCGCACCGGCTCTGTAAACACGCTGATATAAAGCAAAAATGTGACCAGATCACTGATATCCACACTTCCCTTTGCGATCAGAATGACACCCGCAAGTATGACATTTACCTGGATCAGGGTCGTAAAAGTACCAAGTCCTGCCGAGAAACTTCCCATATAATAATAACTGTTCTTTTTTGCGCGCAGAAAGCCTTCGTTTCCCTGACGGAATTTTTCTTTTTCGATATCCTCATTCGCAAATGACTTTACCACACGGATCCCGGACAAATTATCCTCGATCTGTGCATTGATATCGGCGATCCGCTCGCGGTTGCTGCGAAACGCACGTCGCATTTTTCCGTTCATGTAATAGGCAAACAGAAACATGAACGGCAGCACCGCAAACACAGCAAGTGCCAGCGCCGGTTTAATACTCATTAAAATTATAAATGCACCGATAATCTTTATCAGGGACAGAATAATATTTTCCGGTCCATGATGCATCAGCTCCGTGATATCAAAGAGATCCGTCGTAATACGGGACATCAGCTGTCCGACTTTCTGGTCATCGTAAAAGGAAAATGACAGTTTCTGAAAATGCGCAAAAATTTCTGCCCGCATATCATATTCAATCTTAGCGCCCATCACATGCCCCTGATTTGCAATAAAAAAACGGCTGTAACAGTCTACCGCCACCAGTGCGAATAACATAAGCGCAATCCAACGGATCTGTCCTAAAATCGCCTGCGGTTCCATATAGATTAATGTAGATGTCACATAACGGATCACAAGCGGGATCACAAGCGCGACCGCCGCAGATACCGTTGCAAAAAACATATCTGCCCAGAACACTCCCAGATACGGCTTATAATATGAAATCATCTTTTTCAGGTTTTTACTCATAGTATTCCTTGTATGATAATTAGGAAGTTAATTATCACATATTT
>ULUC01048271.1_pt1 | contig 11364 bp, 12 predicted proteins | sample 1958151 | NCBI WGS metagenome assembly ULUC01 (sample SAMEA4835750, study PRJEB28245) | human gut metagenome | biome: gut microbiome; material: fecal sample | place: Denmark | collected 2008
GCACGCACACTTCGACTCCTACGGCGTGGGCGAGAACCTCATCACCTCTGCCTCCGACCCCGTGTTCGGCGGCGTATACAAGCTGGTGGCGGTGAAGAAGCCGGACGGCAGCTACACCCCCAAGATGAAGTGCTCGGACTCCGCCAGCAAGGCCATCATCCCGGGCAAAAAGATGCCGTGGCGTCTGTACGATGAAAACGGTCAGGCACAGTGCGACTTGATCGCTATGGACGGCGAGGTCATCGAGGCCGGTAAGCCGGTCACTATGGTCAATCTGGACTCGGACGCCATCGAACGCACCATCACCTTTATCCCCACCGCTGTGCGCCCACTGCTGGTGCCGCATATTCTGGGCGGCGAGCTGGCCATTGAACTGCCCTCTATTGCAGAAAAGAAAGCCTATATTGCAAAGCAGCTCACCGAGGAGACTTGGGAGAGCGAGTTGCGTCTGGAATGCCCTCACAAGCACTACGTCAACATGACCCCCGCAGTGGCCGAGTGCCGCTCCCGGATGTACGCCGAGCTGCACGGAGGCAAGGTGTAAGCAGCACCGAATAAGCGGTTTTTCTTGACAAAACAGGGAAACTATTGTATCATAAAAGCCGCTGATTTAATAAAAATGTTAATACCACCAGATTGCGAATAGCAGTGTGGTTGTAATAATTTTTCCTCACACCTGTTATTCCCGGCTCTCTCTCAAGCCAGAGGGCAGCAGGACTTTGTAAGCCGGGGTTGCGCCGCTGTGGTGAAATTGGCAGACACGAGGGACTTAAAATCCCTTTCTGGAGACAGAGTACGGGTTCGACCCCCGTCGGCGGCATGTAGAAGCTCAGAATTGTTCGTTGATTCGAATGATTCTGGGCTTTTTCTTTTTATTCCATTTTCTGGAAGTACTGAGCGGGCGAGAGGGATTTTTTGCGAAAAAAGGAGGAGTCTCTCTCGTGCGTAACCGTGATTTAAGACCCGCTGCCAAGGCAAACCCCACCATCCAACAGGCCTTTGAAAGGTTCCAAAAGTACAACCGGCTCAAGAACCTCTCCCAAGGCTCACTCGACTTCTACGCCGCAAAGGGCAGAAGCTTCTTTCGGTTTCTGGGGGATACAGAACAGCCCATTCATACCATCACAGAGGAAACGGTAGAGGATTATATCTTCTATATGAAGGACCAGCAGCTCCACGATACCACCATCAATACGAACCTCCGCATGGTGCGTGCGTTTTTGTACTGGTGCATGGAAAAGGGCTATCTGGAAAAGTATCCGATCAGACTGGTGCGTGCAGATGATCCGATCAAAGAACCCTACACCACCGATGAGCTGCAGAAGCTGCTGAAGGAACCGGACTGCAAGACCTGCTCCTTTGCTGAATACCGCAACTGGGTCATAGTCAACTTCCTGCTCGGTACCGGTTGCCGTGCGTCCACGCTGCTCAACCTGCAGATCGGAGATTTGGACCTTTCCGCCGGGACAGTGTTTTTCCGCCACATGAAGGCGCGTAATCAGCAAATCGTGCCGCTCTCTAAGGCACTGGTCAAGATCATGGAGGAGTATCTGGAGCATCGTACCAGCGACCCTACAGCCCCGTTGTTTGTCTCGGAGTATGGCAACCAGATGACCCTGAATTCGCTTGGCAATGCGGTGTGGAATTATAATCATAGCAGAGGCGTGGAGAAGACCTCTATGCACCTGTTCCGGCATACCTACGCGAAGCTGTATATCCAAGCTGGCGGCGACCCGTTCCGTCTGCAAAAGCTGCTGGGACACGCAGACCTTACCATGACCCGGCGGTATGTGGCACTGTATGCGGACGACCTGAGAGCCAACTATGACGCCCTGAACCCCCTAGAGCAGCTGACCCGCAAAAATCGCCACGGAGATAAGATCAAGATGGGGAAGGGGGAGGGAAAGTAAAAATGGGTCAATGTCCCTTGAGCAAAACGAAATGATATGGTATAGTGAAATCAAAAAAGGAGAAGCGGATCAATATGAGTGATGAAGAGAAGCGCTGGCCATTCGATGGTTTCTACCTGAAGCTGGCTGAGGCACAACGGGAGTATGAGCAGGAGCAGCACATTGACCCTGCCTCGTTGACGGAAGAAGAACGACAGCAAAAACTGCAGGAGATTCTGGATTGGATTACTGCCTCTCGCAAAAAGAAAAAGGAGGCTGACGAACAGCTTGATCTCATTGTGCCGGAGGAAGAACCGGAAACCGCCGGGGCAACTCCACAGCCTGCAAAACAGTACATTACAGATCTTGTTGGTGAGGATTACAAGAACTGGCATGGAATCGTGGTGCTTGATGCGGGCACGAACTCCGGCAAGACCTATTTTATTCTGAAGACATTGCTGCCGTGGGCATATGAACGTCGTAAGCGTATCCTGATCCTGTGCAATCGCGAAGCTCTGCGCAACCAGATCGAGCGCGATGTGAACCGTTTGGGGAGTATAGAGGTATCCTACGAGGACTATGATCCCGCGCTTGGAGGAATTGTCAACAAACCCGCCATAGATAACAAGTATGAGCACACCATCTGTGTTGAAACATACCAGTGGCTGGAAACCTTCCTGCAAAGGAATGAAGATGCCGCCAAAACTTATCTGAGATCGTTTGATTATATCGTGTCAGACGAGTATCACTACATGGTGACCGATGCCAGCTTCAACGATCATGTGGATGCAAGCTATGAGGCTATTAAAGAGCTGTGGACAACGAAGACCTGCATCTTTATGAGCGCAACCGCCCGCCCCTTCTTTGATTATTGGGAGCTGCGGAAAATGATCCCGGAGGGACAGCACTATCGTCTGCCGATGGATTATCGGTTTGTGTCAAGCGTGAAGTTCTTCTACCGTGACGATGACGAGTTGGATATCATCCGCCGGGTACAGCCGGGAGAAAAGATCCTCGTTTTTGTGAATACCATCGCCAAGCTACGAAAACTGCGGGACACTCTGAAAGCAGATGGCATAGAGGATGTGGTGTGCCTGTGCTCCAAATACCGTCAGGAAGCGAACGAATTTGACAAACTGGATGATGTGCTCGTGGGCAATGTTCTGCAGCATCAGGTCACACTGACCACAACGACCCTCTATAATGGTGTGGATATGAAAGACCGTGCGCTGAAATATGTCGTCAGTGAACTGTGGAACCCGCTCGTTAATGCGCAGATCCTTGGCCGCAAACGTCCCTTGGATGAGAGGGATACCTGTGCGGTGTATTTGCTGCATTACCCCAAAGAACGTCTTGAAGGAACGCTTAAAAAAATCGAGAAGTATCAGCTGGAACCGGTCGAGGCGTACCAGAAATGGTTTGATGACAAGAAAGCATGGAAGGCATATCTGCATCAGCCTGAAACACTGGAAATACTGAAAAAAAGTCATACAGTCGTTTTGGACCCACTGGAAGGTGAATACTGCTGGCGGAAGCGTGCGAACTTACAGGCTCGTGTGGAACGTGTTTTCCTGCTGCAAATGCTCGAACAGGGGTATCAAACAGAGCTGCTGAAAAAAATCGATGAAAGCCTGCTTGCAAAAGTAGAGCGCCTTGAACCGCCACTGCTTGAGTATCTGGATGACCATCTGAATGAGGAACGCTACTATCAAGACTGGCAGAAGATCTTTTTTGAGCTGGGGCATATCTACAACAAGGCAGATGGACACGCTGAAAAATCGTTGCCAAGCTATACCTTTGCACGTCAATGGCTGCAGCACTATGGATATGATCTTGGAAGTAAGCAGAAGCGATTTGAAGCAGGACAAAAGAAAATGGTCTGGTGGGTGACAAAATTAGAAACTTGATGCCTACGAAATTCACTATGATATATAGAAGAGTGAAAAATATAGGCGCTGATGTCGCTCTGTATTCGACTTCCTTTATTTGTTTTTTTGCGTGGTTGTGTTAGCCGAGTGCTTCTTGAACGGCCGAAGCATGAGGACGGGACAGAAACGCTCGGTTAACATGATCACGCCAACGGAAATCTTGACTAAGCGAACCTGTGAGCTTTTTCAAGATTGGAGTTGATCTAAATGGTATGAGCGTCAGCGAATACCTTCCTCTTTATCAATCCTTCACCAATAGGACGCATATCAGAAATGGGCGACGATTTGATCAGAGTGAAATATCTCAAATAGTTGAGAAAAACATCTGCTGCGGTGTGATTCTGTCTAGAAATGTATGTGGGTATGTCAATTTGCCGATTGCTTATATTTTAGTAACCGTCTGCCCGGCGGATGGTATCACAAGCTGTTGTCCTATCTGGGTTGACACAATTAAAAAATGAATTTAAATCAAAATATGACGGGTTTTCGTACAATATAAGGGTGTCTACGTGGTGGACACCGTTTGATGACTGAGTTTGGGCTGCCCCAAAAGGACCATTTAAGACAACGCCTATACAACATCGAACAAATCGTTCGGAGTTCAAAAGTACAACCCTCAAATTAAGGGGCGATGAACTGTTATCAAAATGATTACGGTTGGAAAAGCTCCGTAGTCAAAACGACTACCAAGATTCATATTCTATCGATGATACGATCAATGAACATTATCCAAATCGGTGAAAGTTCAACAGTCCTCAAAATGAGGAAAGTTCAATAGCACTTGGATAAAGGCGTCGGTATTTCGCTTTTTTTGCGATAAACTGTTACTAACCCGCATCAATTTGATGCTAGTTATAAGTTGGAAATCAAGACGGTCTGCATTGCGCTCGTGACAGATGACAGATTTCCATGATACTGCGCAGATTGTAACATACCATCGTTTGAATTCCAGAGGGGGTTTCGATTTGAAATCCCCTTGAAAACTTATCGAGACGGTCTTTGTTACGCTCATAACAGACGGCGGATTTCCATAACACCGCACAGATTACACATTTGATTTATCGTATTATCGTTCTATTTTATCAACTAATGACAATTTGACACTAGTTGAAACCTCATCAAGACACAAAAATACCCCACTGCTCAACATAGAGTAGCGGGGTGTTGCTATTGAAGGACACTTATTTCAGAATAGAGAGATCGTCATAGCGGGCGACACCATTATAGAGCAGCTCGAGCATGGTCACGGCAGAGGGGCGACCATTCAGCGGATAACCAGCCAGTTCCTGAACACGATCGGGGCAGAGATCCCATGCGACCTTGGATGCCCGGCGGATCGTGCTCTGGACTGCTTTGGGCTCGTACAGCTTCTTGTCGGCAATAGGCGTGTAGATCTCTTTCTCTACAGCTCGCAGGCGGTCTTCGTCCTCGGCAATCAGCGTCAGAGCTTGTGATAGAATAATGTAGGCGTTCATGTTACGGGTGATCCCGACATAGCGCAGTACATCATTGATACGGGCGGATAAATCGGAAGTAACCATTTTGACATCATCCCCATTACATATATTTGGACCAGTTTTATCCAGTCCGAAATAAATGTAACGCAAAATATGCCAAAACAGTCGAAAAGCGTCTAAATGCGTCGTAAAGTGCCGAAATGTGTCGCAAATGTATGGCAGTGGCGTACACCAGCAGAGATGTGATAGGAGCGCGCAGCAGGGCGTTGATACTATGGGAATACAGTCTACGAAGGTGTTGGTTTTGGAATGGGTGCTGTAGCGAGAGAGCTACATGAAACCGCGCAAGCTGTAACAAACACTTTTACGTCCTACTGTCATTTCTCCATCATTGTTAGTCAATTTGACTAATTTTGAAAGCGAATCAAGGCAGTTCGGCGTGTGATTTCCGACCTCGACCCCCAAATTGACGGTCGAACTCAATGCGTCAAGATATGCTTTGTTCGCTGATGGGATTGCCGTATGAGACCCTGTACCAAACAGTACGCACCTGCAACGGCCTAAATTGGAGTGAGGTCGCTTAGACCGACCCCATCAAGAAAGGTGTCCCCAATTTTGGGGAGATGTAGATGGTGCTCAAAAATGTGCGCCGTGGTTCAATTCTGTACTTTCGCCACAAGTGGAGATGTGTTTGACAGACCTTATGACTGGAATCAAAGTCCGCTCATAATTCCGTCGCGTTTCACGACGCAAATGGATATGCTCAAAAGCTGTGAAAACATTAATCGAGCCGCAAATCCGCCGGGATATCTGCTGTCTGATATTAAACGCGGCTTTTTAAGTTCACTTAAAATAGAAGGAGCCCTGCTACTCGTGCTGAGCGGCAGAGCTCTGTTGCTGTTATAGGAAACGATGGTTGGCGTTGGCGTTCAATGATCTCAGTGGTAACTTTCGTTTGACCCTTGCCAAAAAGTCCGGCATAGCCAAAATTAGCCAAATCCTTGAGCTCCTGTGCTTTTTCTCGTGTTTCACGGTAATCTTCACGAAGCAGAGTATCTCCATTTTCATCATGGAATACCGTTTTGACAACGAATTTATTTTCAGCCATAAGCTTACCTCCTGCTGCTGATAGAAGTGGTGACGATGACGCGCGATGCCTATTACCGCAGCTTTCTCATATAGGCTTGGGACGTTCTTTTCTGGCTCTCGTAGAAGGTAACGCCGGTAACATCATCCACGACCAGATCATCATAAGGAATGCCCTTTTTGTTCAGATGATCAATGAACCAGCGCTTTTTCAGATAGCACCACGGGGTTCTGCTGAGGTCGCCGTAACTCGATGCAGGCCGCTCACATGCGTTGTAGGTTTTGCCGCAGATGCTCCACCATTCTTTACGCACTCGCTCCCGCATTTGTAGAACCTCAGAGGTGCCATGAAGGCCATGCTCCTCGCCATACTGATAATCTGCCTTCTTGATTTTTGCGTTCTGTCCCGCGCTGACTGCACCAGCTGCACCAAGACCCAACATACCTAAAAATAACGAAAAAGCGCCTGCCATAATATTATCCTCCTGTATTTTGAAGTGTGTTTGCTTTTGCTGTACTTGAAGTCTACCAAACGATGCATCCGATAAGATGGACTTATGAGTGCGTTTTTAAAAATATGGAGCGTTGTGGCTGCCGTCGCGCGGACTGATGGTTGACCGCACTATCGCAGGCAAAAAGTATCCGGTAAGGCCTCCGGTGGCGGGGAGCACCTCACTCCGTCAGCCCCAACAGATAATCGGTCGACACCTGATAGAATTGGGCAAGCTGGATCAGATGAGGGATCTCGGGGCATTTGTCGTGCTCCCATGCGTAGACTGCCCGGCGGGTCACACCCATGGTTCGGGCAAGGTCGGTCTGGGTATAGTCGTGCGTCAGGCGCAGGTGCTGCAAACGTTCTGATATAATGGTCATAGCTGCTCTCCTTTAAATAATGGGCGTCCTCTCACAGCCCGGCGGATCTCTGTCTTTACGGGTGCATTTTTAAACAACGTCAAGGGTAATGGTGCCGCTCTCTTTGGTGATGATCTCATACTCGGTGGTCTGGATATCCCGCAATACCAGCTTTTCGATGCTTAGGATGCTGGCAAGGGGGATGGAAAGCATGGTGTGTCCGGCCATGAAATGCAGCTCTGACTTGTTCCGGTGTGTATGCAGCTGGATGTCTTGAAATGCGATGTCTGCCCCGGAAAAAACGACGCACCCACTGGCTTTGCACTCGGATGTCTCGGCAAGAAAGGTGTCAATAGCGATTTTATAAGTATCCATGAGGAGCCTCCTGTTTTTATATATAGCACTACTCTCACTCGTGCCCTCGCTCTCTGTCCTGCTGTGATTAGTCAGCCTTCACGAACAGCTCCATGCAGTCCGCGCAGATGACCCGCACTTCCTTGGTGCTCCGGATGATGGTACCGCACTTAGGGCATACCCACCGCCGGGTGCTGCTCTTTGCTTTGGGAGGCTTGGGAGCTCCGGTCTGACTGCTGCCGGGTGATTTGCTGCCTGCTCCGGTGCCTGCCATATCCGACCATGCCAGCCGCTCGCCCATCTGGATATCCTGCCAGCCCTGAAAGATGATGAAGTCCAACAGCTCCTCGGACGGGCTCGTGATGGTCCAGCCGTATTTCTCGTGGTGGTCGACGGTCAGCCCATGTGACTCGGCCTGCTCTTTAAAGCGCCGGTTGTGGTAGACTCCGTTGTTGCTGGTGTCCTTGATGCCGGTCTCCATGCAGTGCTCGTGCACCATCTCGTGCAACAGGGTAGAGGCGGTCTCTTCAATAGGACGGTCAAGGGTAGCCGACGAAATATTGATCTCGTACTTGTTTTCGCCGCCTGCCTGCCAAACTTTGGAACAGGTGATATGACCGTATGCGGACGGGGTCTTTTTCAGGCTGATGATGGGCTCGGGCAGCTTGCCTGCAAAATAGTGCTTGTTGAGCTCGCGGAACATCTTTTCCAGCTGACCAGCAGCGCGGGAGGTTTTGACAGTCTGTTTCATGATTTTTCGAACCTTTCTCTTGATAAAAAAGGCCGGGACAGGTATAATATTGGTGTAGCCCGCCCCAGCGGGTGTGTTGGGCTCTGTACAGCGCAAACTTTGGTCGGTGGGCGCTGTATGGGGCTTTTTTCGGGTGATGTCAGGTGATGCTCAGGCGGGTGCCGGTGACCGTTTTGCTGTACTGGTCGTACAGGTCGGGAGCTACGGCCTTGATGGCTTTGCTGTCCAGTCGGGTGCTGGAGAAATCGGACAGGCGGACTTTGTGGCAGCCTACTTCCAGATAGTTGGTGGAGCGCTCAGCCAGTGCCTCGCGGATCTGGATCTTCAGCTGTTCCTGTTCAGCCTGTGCGGCCTCGATCAGTTGGGCGGCTTCCTTGTACTGCTCGACAAGGGTCAGTAAAACGTTGATACTCATGTGTGTACCTCTCTTCAAATCGTTGATGAATGGTCGGATGTGAGAACCGGTGTTCCCGATGGCATGAGTATATCAGTTAACCGACAACATGTCTATTCGCAAAGTAAACAATGTTAACCGACATATATCATGGAAAAACATGCATAATATCAGTTAACCGACTGTACTATAATAGGTGTATATATGGCGACAAAAGAAGCACATAATCGAGCAAGCGTAGAATATAACAAACGACAGGATAATATCATGATTCGACCCTCCAAGGAGATGGGCGCAATAATCCGCCAGTCTGCTGCAGCCGAAAACATGAGTGTGCAGGGGTATGTTTTGCAGACCCTCTACGCAAGAACCGGCGCAACAGGGGGCGGGGTGGTTAAAAATCCAGAGACGGGCTCCCTTTCCTTAGAACAGCGGAGTTGTCTTATCTCCCCAGACCGGGAAAAAATCTTGCGGGACATTCTGCAGGATATCGTACTGAACACCGCTCCGGGCGAACGAAATGCGCTTTCAGACCTGCTGGTGCAGATTATTAATGAGAGCATAGAGCAAAATGCGGACAGCGTTTATCAGACGATGACGGATTCGTTGCTGTAAAATCGGCCTCTGTCTTTCACAGAAATGTGATCGGCAGGGGCTTTTTTGCGCGAACAAATAGCCTGACCCAAAGCATGTGATAGCTGCATTGACGGAATGCTTACTATACCTACATAATAGGAGCAGCAGGGGAGAGGGTAAAAATTATATAGTACTGTGCGCGATATACCTCGTCAGAACTCCTGACCAATGTGACGGCATAAACCGGCTTTTCAATGCGAGGAGGCACTCTCTATTTAACGGTTATCATTACATCGAAGCGGCTATTCCAACTGACTATACCCTCCAGCACCATGGACAACTATATGACCACACATTTTGTCTACCGGTGATTTCATCTGGAGTTTTCATGCGAAACTGGGCAATGTGTAAAAAAGTTCAGGTTGAACCGCAAATTTTTCTAAAACGTAGGTGGATACATTTCCTCGGATTTCTATTGATTCCCAGATATAACCATGATAGAATAATAAGAGAATTCAGACGGCCACGTAGAAGAACTGGTATCCTCTGTTTTGTGATGGAAGGATACACCTTGATTGCGGTAAGGAGGTGAATCGTGTGGGCTTATGTCTGTTTGCGAACAATTATGTGATAGATCATGCGAAAAATCGAGTGATAGACCAAAATAAAAAGCCCACTGCTGTTTACCTTGCTGACATGATACGCAAAGGTGAAAACGAAGTGGGCTTGTTAAGGTTTTACAAAAATGTAAAATTCTGTATGCTGCATTTGAATCGCAACAGGGCATTTTGGATCTTATTGCGGCCACATTGCATTTAAAATGACCTTGGGCGAAACTGCCGTCCGAGGGCTTTTGTCTGTCCGGAGATCAGTGATAACAGTCTGTCCGCCTTGGGAAATGAGGAACAATTATCTAAAAGGAAGGTGCTTGCCGGAACGGTGTGAGTTAAAGGGATTACTTTATAGCAGTTGGCGTTTTTAATGCCAAAGCAACATCCACAAACTGCATATCGCAAATATGCCGTATTGGTAGGCACTTTTTTAAAAATTGCGATAAAACGAATAACGATAGGAAACGTGTAAACAAGAATTTGTGTGAGGAGAAGAAATGGCTACGAATACAGTCGGAATCGATAAGGAAGTTGAAGTTGACCGAAAGGAAAATCTGCGGAACCATCGCCTGTACTGGATCGGGCGTCGGACGCAGGACGTAATTTTGTCGTCGGTGGCACTGGTGGTACTGTCGCCTGTCATGTTGGCTACGGCCATCGCAATTGTGGTGGATGACCCGTCTGCTGGCCCTGTTTTCAGTCAGGAACGCATCGGCCGCAACGGCAAGCCCTTTAAGTTCTATAAGTTCCGCTCCATGTGCCCCAACGCAGAGGCAAAATTGGATGACCTGCTGGATCAGAACGAGATGGATGGTCCCGTGTTCAAGATCAAGGACGACCCGCGTATTACCCGTGTGGGCAAGTTTATCCGCAAGACCAGCATCGATGAACTGCCCCAGCTGTGGAACATCTTGAAGGGTGATATGAGCATTGTGGGTCCCCGCCCGGCACTTCCCCGCGAGGTGGAGCAGTACGGTGACTACGAAAAGCAGCGCCTGTATGTGACTCCCGGCCTGAGCTGCTATTGGCAGATCGCCCCGCACCGCAACGACCTCTCTTTTGAAGAGTGGATGGATCTGGATGTGAAATACGTCAAGGAGCGCAGCTTCTGGGTCGATTGGAAGATTATTTTTAAGACCTTCAAGGTGTGCCTGTTGGGGCATGGGGAGTAAAAAAATAGTACATGGAAGGAAAACGGTTGGAGAGACGAGATGGAGAGAGACTTTAGAATTGCGGTATTTGGCGCCGCAGTGATAATAGGTACTAAAAATTAGAGGGCAAAATCTGCTGGAGATTGAAGTGGAATTCGGTCTTTGGCGTTGAGATAAAAAAGAACACGAAGAGTGAGGATGGAATAGAGGAATGGATTCAAGAAAAGAAGTGCAGCACGTATATCTTGTGGGCGCGAAGTCATTGGGGGCTTACGGCGGTTACGAGACCTTTGTCTACAAGCTCACGGAATATCA
>ULUC01028660.1_pt1 | contig 11349 bp, 6 predicted proteins | sample 1958151 | NCBI WGS metagenome assembly ULUC01 (sample SAMEA4835750, study PRJEB28245) | human gut metagenome | biome: gut microbiome; material: fecal sample | place: Denmark | collected 2008
CAGCTTAAGCATCTTCAAAATCAATATGGAAAAGATATTACGATTCTGGCCGGAAGCGGCGTGAATGATACCAATGCGAGAGCACTTATCGAATACACAGGTATTACGCAGGTGCACAGCTCGTGTGGCTCATGTAAGTGTGATGTGACAGCAGCGGGCAATGCAGTGGATTTTTCGTATGATGAAGCGATGAAAAACCGCTATCAGTGTGCGGATGCAGGTAAGGTTAGGAAGCTTGCGGAAGAGGTAAGTGGAGTGTAATATTAAAGCAAAAGATTATAGAAGTTCGGAGGAAACAATTAATGGCAGAGCAGGAAAACAGTAAGGATTTAATCAGTGTACTTTGGAGTGGCGCTGATGTACTTCGTTCTAAAATGGACGCGAATGAATATAAGAATTATCTTTTGGGAATTGTATTCTATAAATACCTATCAGATTCATTTTTGATTAGAGTATATGATTTGATAAATGATGAGAAACCGGAATCGCTCAAGGTGGCACTTGAGGCATATAAAAATGAGTTGAAGGGTGAATATGCTAATGATTTGCTTGATGAATTAAAGCAGGATCGTAAATATGTAATTGAGCCTGAGCTTACATATACATGTTTTGCAGAAGATGCAAGGAATAATTGCTTTAATCGTGAGCAATTACAGAAAGCATTCAATAATATTGAGCAGAGCGGAGAGTTGTTTGTGGATTTGTTTTCCGACATTGATTTGTATTCAAGCAGGCTTGGAGCGGGAGACCAGAAACAAAGTGATACAATTGCAGAACTGATAAAAGTAATAGACCAGGCGGATTTGCTCAATTCCGATGGTGAAATACTTGGAGATGCATATGAATATCTGATAGGACAGTTTGCGTCAGAGACCGGTAAGAAGGCGGGAGAATTCTATACACCACAGGCAGTATCAAAAATTCTTACTAGAATAGCAATAACAGGACAGGAGAATGTGAAAGGTTTGTCAATCTATGATCCATGTATGGGCTCAGGTTCGCTGCTTCTTAACGCAAAGAGATACTATAAAGGTGATACAAACTATATAAAGTATTATGGACAGGAACTGAACATGTCTACATATAATCTGGCGAGGATGAATATGTTCCTGCATAATGTAGCTGCGGAGAATCAGAATCTGCATCATGGAGATACTCTTGATGCAGACTGGCCAACTGGTGAGGAAACTGACTTTCACATGGTACTTATGAATCCGCCGTATTCTGCAAAATGGAGTGCTGCATCAGGATTTTTACAGGACGAAAGATTTTCAGAATATGGTGTTTTGGCGCCAAAATCAAAGGCTGATTATGCATTTTTACTTCATGGACTTTATCATCTGAAAAGCAATGGAACAATGGCCATTGTTTTGCCACATGGAGTGCTTTTCAGAGGTGCAGCAGAGGGAAAAATAAGAGAAAAGCTCCTTCGTTCAGGAAACATATATGCGGTTATAGGATTGCCGGCTAATTTATTTTATAATACGTCTATTCCTACATGCATTGTTGTACTTAAAAAGCATAGAGATGGCAGAGATGTACTGTTTATTGATGCGTCAAAGAAGTTCATTAAGGGCAAAAAACAAAACGAAATGTCAGACGAGCATATTGATGAAGTTATGGATTTGTATAACAGAAGGGAAACTGTAGACAAAGAATCCTATCTGGCAAGCTTTGATGATATTGAAAAGAATGATTTCAACCTAAACATACCGCGATATGTAGACAATTTTGAAAAGGAAGAGGAAGTCGATATAAATGGTCTGCTTGAGGATATGCAAAAAACAGATGACGAGATAGGAAAGGTCGAAGGTGAGTTTGTGAATTTGTTAAAAGATCTGACATCGTCCGATGAAAATATAATGGTATCGTTAAATCGTTATATTGATATGATTGAGGGGTGATTTGTATGGAAAATCCAAAGATTAGATTTAAAGGGTTTACTAAGGATTGGGAACAGCGTAAGTTGGGAGATGTATTCGAGCAGACATCGAATTTGGTAAATCCCAAGGAAGATGAAATAGAACTTTGGAGTTTAACTGTCGAAGATGGATTAACAAAGAAATCTGATAGATATAACAGAGAATTTCTTGTAAAGAAAGATGATAATTTTAAAGAAGTTCGTCCTGGAGATATTGTATATAATCCAATGAACATGACATTGGGAGCAGTTGGATATAATGGAATGGCGAAAAGTGTTGCAGTTTCGGGCTATTATACCACCATGGTTGCCAAGGAGAATTATGATACATATTACATTAATACGTGGCTAAAAAGTCCACAGGCAATACGTTTATATCGAACATATGCAACTGGTTCACTGATAGAAAAACAAAGAGTGCAGTTTCCTACGCTTTCTATCATTCCGGTGACATTTCCTAAATACGAAGAACAGATAAAGATTGGAAGTTATTTTCATTCCATTGATAACCTCATCACTCTTCACCAGCGAAAGTGTGAACAGACAAAAAAAATGAAAAAATATATGCTTCAAAAAATGTTTCCTCAAAATGGAGCAAAAGTTCCAGAAATTAGATTTGATGGATTTACTTACGATTGGGAACAGCGTAAGTTGGGTGATATGGGGTCAACCTTCACTGGATTGTCAGGAAAAACAAAAGAGGATTTTGGACATGGAGATGCACAGTTTATAACTTATATGAATGTGTTTTCTAACCCTGTAGCGAATATTGAAATGACAGAAGCTGTAGAAATAGATGCTAAACAAAATCGTGTCAAGAAGGGAGATGTATTTTTTACTACATCTTCAGAAACGCCAGAAGAAGTAGGGATGTCCTGTGTAATGCCTGAAAATAAAGATAATATCTATCTTAACAGCTTTTGCTTTGGATACAGACCAACAGAGAAATTTGATTTAGATTATCTAGCATATGTTTTGCGAGCAGATTCTTTTAGAAAAGAAATGAAATTTTTAGCATAGGGAATTTCGAGATACAATATTTCAAAGAATAAGGTTATGGAGGTATCTATTCCTATTCCCAATTTAGAAGAACAAACTATGGTTGGGCGTTATTTTTCCACCCTCGACCACCTCATCACTCTTCACCAGCGCCAGCACAAATTACATCTGAACATGCTTTTATAAACTGTTTTTTATCGTAAGTAACATCGTATCTATACAATGGTTACCATAAATTTGACAACGAATCAAACATGAACCAACCTCAAACAAAACAAGCCTAATTATGGTTACATCAGCGTAAGCAGTACTAATAAAGGAGGTAGCGTATGCTAGAGGATATGAGCAAGGATGCATTATTTTACAACTATTACACACAGTGGATAGAAGTGTATAAGAAAGATGCAATTCGTGAAGCCACTATGGCAAAGTACAGGATGACTCAAAAGTGGGTGGAGAAGCTGGCTCCGGAGCTTAAGGTTTGTGAGCTGACAAGGACCGCATATCAGAAGATACTAAATGATTACGCAAAGGAGCATGAGAGACAGACAACACTTGACTTCCATCATCAGCTAAAGGGTGCGGTAATGGACGCTGTGGATGAGGGGCTGATAGAGCGTGATCCGACCAGAAAGGCAATCATCAAGGGTAAGACACCACGTGAGAAAAAGATTAAATATCTCAATCAGTTTGAGTTGCATACTTTGATAGCTGATCTGGATATAAAGGAAGAGCCGAACTGGGACTGGTTTATTTTGCTTGTGGCAAAGACAGGGATGCGTTTCTCAGAGGCGCTTGCCATCACACCGAAGGATTTTGATTTTGGAAGGCAAACTCTTTCTATAAGTAAGACGTGGGATTATAAGGGTAAAGGCGGTTTTCTACCAACGAAGAATAAGTCATCTGTGAGAAAGATTCAGATTGACTGGCAGATAGTAGTAAAGTTTTCTGAGCTGGTAAAAGGGTTGCCGGAGGACGAGCCTATATTTGTAGGAGAGGAAAAGATTTATAATTCAACCGTCAATGATGCTCTCATCAGACACTGTAAGGCCTGTGGGATATCGGAGATTTCCATTCACGGACTTAGACATACGCATGCGTCGTTGCTTTTGTTTGCCGGTGTTTCTATAGCCAGTGTGGCGCGCAGATTGGGGCATGCGAGTATGACAACAACGCAGAAAACATATCTGCATATCATTCAGGAACTGGAAAATAAGGATGTGGATCTGGTAATGAGGACTTTGTCAGGACTGTAATGTAGCTTTTTAAACAATATGCTTACGCTGATTTTGATATAAGTAATTTTGTGGTATTTTATGCCTATATTTGCTATAATAAATATAGTTAGTGTTTTGGTTTTGAAGAAGGAGAAATTATCATGCCGGAGTTGGAATCGTTAATAGAGCAGAAATTGATTGAGCAGTTGATATATGGGGATTCGCAGTGGACGTACAGACCAGATTTAAAGACAGAAGCGGATTTATGGAACAATTTTAAATATATTTTAGAGCAGAACAATAAGGACAGGCTGGATGGTGAGCCACTTTCTGATTCAGAGTTTGAGCAGGTAAAGAATCAGTTGCAGTTTTCAACATTTTATAAGGCTGGAGAGTGGCTGGTAGGCGAAAACGGCAAGGTCATGGTGCATGTACAGCGTGATACTAAGAAGCTTCATCTGGTTGTGATGAATCATGAGCATATTGCAGGTGGCAGCAGTGTGTATGAGGTTATAAATCAGTACAGTGCATTGAAGGATGATGAGGATGCCGCATCAAGAGACCGTAGATTTGATGTGACCTTGATGATAAACGGTCTTCCAATGATACATATTGAGCTGAAAAACAGACAGCATTCATATATGGAAGCATTCAATCAGATAAAGAAATACATTGGTGAAGGGCAGTTCAGGGGGATTTTTTCGGCTGTTCAGATGTTTGTTATAAGCAACGGTGTTGACACGAAGTATTTTTCTGCAGCAAGTGATACGGAGCTAAAGAAAGAATTTATCAGCGGATGGGTTGACAGGAACAATCAGCCGGTTTCTGATTATATTGATTTTGCAAAAAATGTTCTTAAGATTCCACAGGCACATGAGATGATTGCAAGATATACGGTTTTAGATAATGAAGCTAAGCGGCTTATTCTGCTTAGACCATATCAGATACATGCTATTGAGGCAATTCGTGAAGCATCACGAACAGGAAAGTCGGGATTTGTATGGCATACTACAGGCTCGGGAAAGACGCTTACATCATATAAGGCAACAAGAAATCTCCTTATGGATATTCCGGCGTTGGATAAGGCTATTTTCCTTATAGACAGGAAAGATCTTGATGAGCAGACAAATACGTCATTTAGTTCATATTCTCAGAATGATTCAATTGATGTGGATAATACTGATAATGTGACTGATTTGAAAAATAAACTTAAATCGTCTGACAGACAGATGATTGTTACTACAATTCAAAAGATGCAGATTCTCATTTCAAAGCGTCTGAAGGAGGGCACAGCTGAGTATAACAGGTTAAGAGGATTAAAAATAGCTTTTGTGGTGGATGAGTGTCATAGATCTGTATCTCCAGCTACCAAGAGAATAATCGAACGCTTTTTTGGAAAGTCACTCTGGTTTGGCTTTACAGGAACACCACGTTTTCCGGAGAATCCTTATCCGTTGATGGGGGATTTGCCACGTACAACAGAGGAATTATACGGAGCATGTCTGCACAAATATACTATCCAGAATGCTATTCATGATAATGCTGTTTTGGGATTTCAAGTGGAGCACGATGGTCCAAAGGATGTGACGGATGAGACTGACAGCAGCCGATATGAAAATGAGACGCATATGCTCAAGGTGCTTGAGGTTATTTTAAATAAGTCATATCATAAGCTGGGCTTCCAAAATGGAAAAGGCAAGACCTTTGAAGGGCTTTTGACCACAAGTTCTATTTCGCTTGCACAAAAATATTATGAGCTGCTCACAAGGGTGAAAAACGGAGAAACACCATTAAAGATAGATGAACGCATAAAGCAGGTTTTACCGGACTTCCCTAAGTTTGCCATCACATACTCTGTGACTGAAAATGAGGACGGCTCGCAGGTCAATCAGGAGAAGATGAAGCAGTCTCTTGATGACTACAACGCTATGTTTGATACAAAGTTTGATATTTCACAGATTACTTCATACAATAGTAATCTAAATAAACGACTTTCTAGAAAAGATCCTAAGTATAAGAGCAGAAACGAACAGCTTGATCTGGTTATTGTTGTGGATCGTCTGCTCACAGGCTTTGATGCGCCATGCATGTCGACAATTTTTATTGACAGGCAGCCGATGGGACCTCACGATTTAATACAGGCCTTTTCCAGAACTAATCGTATTTTTGACAAAAAATCAAAGCCGTATGGACAGATTGTGACTTTTCAGGCACCGGTACTTTTCAAGAAATGTGTGGATGATGCTGTCAAGCTTTACTCTGCAGGAAGTACAGAGGATACACCGCTTATTGCAGAGTGGGATGATGTGGAGCCTGCTTTTAAAAAGGCGCTTGCGGCACTTAGAATTGCAGCTCAGACACCGGACGACATTCCGTCAATGTCAGATGAGGAGAAGCTTCATTTCATGAAGATGTTTCAGAGCTTTGACAGACTTTTTGCGCAGCTTAAATCCTTCAGCAGATATGATGAAAGTATGCTTGATGATTATGGAATTACTGAACAGGAATATATAGACTATGCAGGTCATTACCTGAACATAAAAAGTGAGATTGGGCCAGACCCGGGACCGGACCCGGTTAATCCGCCGGTAGAACCGGAAATAGACTCAGATTATGAGCTTATGGCATACAGTAATACGAGGATTGATTATGAATATATCATCAATCTCATTCAGAATATCGTCAATCCTGAGGAGGATGGTGATATCACTCCTGAGGAAAAGCAAAAGAAGATTGATGAGGCAAAGCAGTATGTAGAGGATCTGCGTAAGGATAATCCAAAGGTTGCAGATATCATGTCACATCTGATTAATGAGATAGAGCTTGATGAGAGCAGATTTAAGGGCAAATCAATTCTAAACATTGTTGACAATATGAAACATGAATGTATAGAACAGGTTGTGAGTAATTTCTGCCTGCTATGGCATGCAGACAAAGATGATGTAATGTATGCGGCAACACATTACCGCAATGGGATTATCCCTAATGAGAGCGCCATAAAGGCATCTATTAATTATCCTGAGTACAAAAATACAGTGGAACATGCTTTACCTAAATTCAAGTACTATGCTAAGTTTTTTGCAGAGCTTAGGAGTACGCTGGATGACGAGATTAAGCCTTTAGTGTAAAGAAATGTATTTTACAACACTTATAATACATATACAATTAAATACCGGATTGTGTTATAATATGTCTGTCGGCGGATTCGTCGGCAGACTTTTTTTAAGGAGAGTAAAATGAGAGTATTAACAGATTTAGAGCCAAAGAACGTTTTTTCGTTTTTCGAGGATATATGCAGTATTCCTCATCCATCATACAAGGAAGAGAAAATCAGTAATTATCTGGTGGAGTTTGCAAAGGCAAGAGGCCTTGAGCATTACCAGGATGAGCTTCACAATGTGATAATCATAAAGGAAGCATCAGAAGGATATGAGGATGTGGAGCCAATCATACTGCAGGGGCACATGGATATGGTTTGCGAGAAGACACCTGACTGTGATAAGGATATGGACGAGGAAGGTCTGGACCTTTTGATAGATGGTGATTTTATCTCGGCAAAGGGCACTACACTCGGTGGAGATGACGGTATCGCGGTGGCATATGCGCTTGCTATTTTGGACGATGACAGCCTTTCACATCCACGTCTTGAGTTTGTATGCACTGTATGCGAGGAGGTCGGCATGGAGGGTGCTACAGGCATCGATGTGTCTATGCTTAAGGGAAAGAAGCTTCTTAATATGGACAGCGAGGAGGAGGGAGTGATGCTCGCAAGCTGCGCCGGTGGATGCAGAGCTGATGTGAAGCTGCCTGTAGAGAGAGAGACAGTGAGCGGAACAAAGCTTACTGTGAGCTTATCAGGTCTCACCGGCGGACACTCAGGCTCAGAGATTGATAAGGGAAGGGGCAATGCCAATACTCTTATGTCCAGACTGCTTCGCGACGCATCGGCACCTGTAGCTATAGCTTCTATAGATGGCGGCAGAAAGGATAATGCCATTCCAAGAGAGTGTACTGCACAGATTATTGTAGCACCTGATGAGGCTGCGGCAGTGAAGGCTTCGATAGAACAGGCAGCAGCTGAGATTGCACAGGAGTTTAAGGCATCTGATCCTGACCTTAAGCTTACTGTGTCAGAGGAGACTGACTGTAGTGAGTCAGCTATAAGTGCAAAGGACAGCGCAAGGGTTATCGCACTTATCGAGGCACTGCCAAACGGCATCATCAGAATGAGCCGGGAAATCGATAAGCTTGTTGAGACCTCACTTAATCTGGGAGTTTTAAAATCAGACGATGCTGCTGTCACTTTAAGATACGCAGTCAGAAGCTCGGTCGGTGTGGCTAAAAAAAGCCTTAAGAACCAGCTTGTCTGCATAGCAGGCGCTTTTGCGGCAGAGGTTACATTTGAGGGCGATTATCCTGCATGGGAGTACAAGAAGGATTCAAAGCTCCGCGAGGATATGGTACGGATTTTTGAGGAGATGTATGGCAAAAAGCCTACAGTTGAGGCTATTCATGCCGGTGTCGAGTGCGGACTTTTAAGCGGCAAGATTGAAGGACTCGACTGCATATCAATGGGACCGGACATGTATGATATCCATACGACTGAGGAGAGGCTTTCCATATCCTCTGCAAAGAGGTCATATGAGTATATACTCAGAGTGATTGCGTGCAAATAAATAGTTATTCAAGGCTTTTGATAAAGGAAAGAGGTGTCATATGATACCTCTTTTTAAATGCCCTGTGAAAATAGCTCAGATTGTGAAATCCGACAGACAGTGAGACATCTAAAATTGAGGTGTTGCCGCGCTCGAACTGTTCCACGGATTTTTCAAGACGCACATTGTTGATATACTGCACGCAGGTCATGTTCATGTGTTTTTTGAAGAAACGCATGAAGTGGTATTCACTGAAATAGCAAAGCCCGGCAAGCTCTGAAACCTGGATGTTTTCGGCATAGTGCACCTCGATGTAATCGAGCACATTTTTGAGCTTATCGGAGGATGTGTTGACACCAAAATCAGCATTTTTTTCACTGTATTGCAGCAATAGAAATATTGCCTGAAGCAGAAATGCCTTTAGAGCCAGCTCATAGCCGAATTCCTGACCGGAGTATAGATTTGTTATGCGCATGAAGCATTTGCAAAGGGATGAATATGCCGGATGCTTCGGTGCAATCAGGTAAGGCATGGCAAACTCATGGTTGATTAGCGGAGTCAGATATCTTGAAGAGCATATATCGGTATTGTTTCCACCTAAAAAATTGATATGGAATACATACGTTTCCGAGTAAAATTCGTCGCAGTCCCTTATTGAAATGGAATGTAGCAGCAGTGGCGGGATAAAGATGATATCGCCTTCCTTTGCTTCATATTCGAGCAAATCAATCTGATAGGTGCATGAGCCCTTTGTAATCAGTGTGAGCTCTGCCTCATCGTGCCAGTGTGTAGTGATGACAGGGTAATCTGCTGCAAGTCTTGTTATATATTTCTGAACGGGGAAAAATACTTCTCCGTGCTTTGCGTTTTCTTTCTGCCCGAGGGCAGGCGGATTATTGTTTTTCATATTGTTGTTTCTCCATAGCTTTTAAAAATATACCCTTTAAAATTATAAGAGCAGTATTGTGTTATAAAATGAAAAAATATTGCAAGAATTTATACTAAACACTTTCTATAATAGCAGTATAATACATCAAGACAAAGTGCTCAAGATGTAAATGAGAGCAAAATTTATGATTAGATAAGAGGTACACATTATGGAGAGAAAATGGTGGCATGACAAGGTGGCATATCAGATTTATCCAAAGAGCTTTCTGGATACAAACGGTGACGGAATAGGAGATTTAAGAGGTATCATTTCAAAGCTGGATTATTTAAAATCGCTTGGAATTGACATCATATGGCTGTCTCCGATATATAAATCGCCATTTGTGGATCAGGGCTATGACATATCTGATTACTATGCGATAGCTGAAGAGTTCGGTACTATGGAGGAGTTTGATGAGCTCCTTGCCGAGGCAAAGAAGCGTGATATGCACATCATCATGGATCTGGTAATAAATCACTGCTCGGATAAGCACGAATGGTTTCAAAAGGCACTTAAAGATCCGGATGGAGAGTATGCTGATTACTTTTATTTCAGAAAAGGTAAAAACGGCAATCCGCCGAGCAATTACCGCTCTTATTTTGGCGGAAGCTGCTGGGAGAAGGTGCCGGGCACGGACAAGTATTATCTGCACATGTTTGCGAAGGAGCAGCCGGATTTAAACTGGGAGAATGAAAAGCTAAGACAAAAGCTTTATGAGATGATTAACTGGTGGCTTGATAAGGGCTTGTCAGGATTTAGAATAGATGCGATAATCAATATAAAGAAAAATCTCGATTTCCCTGATTTTGAGCCGGATGCAGAGGACGGACTGGCTGCCTGCTACAAGATGGTTGAAAGTGCAGAAGGTGTCGGAGAGCTCTTAGAGGAATTAAAGAACAATACATTTAAGAAGTATGATGCATTTACGGTTGGCGAGGTATTCAATATGAAGCCTGAGGAGCTGCCGGAGTTTATCGGTGAGAATGGGCATTTTTCAACGATATTTGATTTTTGTGCACAGTGCTTAAGTGATGGAGAGCATGGATGGTATGATGCACCGAAAATAGATTTTGACAAATGGAGAAAGTCCATTCTTGGTTCACAGCTTGAGACAGAAAAGTACGGCTTCAAGGCCAATATTATAGAAAATCATGATGAGCCGAGAGGTGCCTCAAGATTTTTACCAAAGCATGCTCAAAATCCTGCCGGAATAAAGATGTTAGGAACTGTCAGCGTACTGCTTCGAGGCATTCCGTTTATATACCAGGGACAGGAAATCGGTATGCAAAATGCAAAATGGAACAGTATAGATGAGTATGACGATATCAGCACAAAGGATCAGTACAAGGCAGCACTTGCAGCAGGCTTATCAAAGGAGCAGGCACTTGCAGCCTGTGGAAGGATGAGCAGGGATAATGCAAGGACACCTATGCAGTGGAGTGATGAGGCAAATGCCGGTTTTACCACAGCAAAGCCATGGCTTAAGGTCAATGAAAACTATAAGGCTATCAATGTTGCGGCGCAGGAAAAGGATTCTTCATCTGTTTTGAACTATTACAGAAGGCTTGTGGCACTCAGAAAGTCAGATGAATTTAGGGAGCTGTTCACCTATGGCAGATGTGTTCCGGC
>ULUC01039468.1_pt1 | contig 11258 bp, 8 predicted proteins | sample 1958151 | NCBI WGS metagenome assembly ULUC01 (sample SAMEA4835750, study PRJEB28245) | human gut metagenome | biome: gut microbiome; material: fecal sample | place: Denmark | collected 2008
GTAAGCATTCGGTCACGTGCGTGTTTGTTTCCCTTCTTTTCCTTCCTACCTTTGTGTCTTCATTACAATCTTAATCCATTATGTGTTCAGTATTAGTATTTTCTAGCGAAAGTGATAAACTACGTAGCCTTTTTTCCGAGTCTAACCATTTTGATTCGGTTCTTTTCATATTTGATGGTGGTCGTCGTTATAAAGTTTCGGCTTCCAGCCTTGGTATCCATTCCCCTCAGGATCTACTTCTCCCTTTAGGCCTTGGTCTTTTCCGTAGCAGTCCTTTCTGGTCCTATTACCTTTATCCCCAAGGTTGTAATTTCCATAAAGGCATTGACGGTCTTTGTGGCGAGGTCATCCGGCACACGAGTTCTTGCGTGTCAGAGCAGAGTTGCCATATTTTTCTTGACCGCTCCCGTAGCAGGTTGCATATCCTTTATCGGTGCGACGACGAATACCGTTTGGAATGCCGTCGTCTGAATCGCGGCTCTTTTCTCTTGAAAAAGGACGAACGGAAGAGGGATTTTCTTCAAATTTCCTGGAATCGCCTGAATGAGCTGCTTACTGTTAAAAAGTATCGGAAAACAGTTGAAAAGTAATCTCCCGTCCTACAAGCCGTTCTGCTTTATTTTGATAACTTTGTCACATAATAAAAAAGTGGATATACAGTGAAAGAACCGGTCATTACCCTTACTTTGGAAGAGTACGAAGAGCTGCGCAAGGAACGTGAACGCCTTGAAAAGGAACATGCAGAACTTCAGAGAAAATACGAATCCTCTTTGCGGGAGTATTCCCGCCAGGTCGAAGAAATCTCAGCCTGTACAGCCGTCATTGCCGACCTGAGATGGAAATTGGCTGACTTGACACGCCGTTTATGGGGTAAATCCAGTGAAAAACGCCATCTTCCCGAAGATGCCGGCCAGTTGAGCATCTGTTTTGAGTCTCCGTCCGATGTCAATGACCCGGTAGCGGAAGAACAGAAAACAGCTGAGAAATCTGCCAAATCGGAGAATGATTACAACCGTTTCCGTAAGAGCTTCACCAAAAAGATTACTCCCCACGCCCGTAAGCCCATCGACCCGTCCCTTCCCCGTGAAGAGATTATCATTCCCATGCCGGAAGGCCTTTCGTTGGAGGGAGCGGCGAAGCTGGGAGAGGAAGTGAGCGAACAATATGCCGTCAGTCCCGCCCGATTCTATGTGAGACGCATCATCCGCCCTAAATACCGGCTCGCCGACGGTCGTATCATAACTGCTCCCATGCCCGTAATGGCACATCCCCACAGCAATGCGTCGGAAAGTGTACTGTCACACATTGCTACCGCCAAATATTACGACCACCTGCCTCTGTACAGACAACTGGACATCTTTGAGCGTGAAGGCATCCATCTGAGTCCTTCTACCGTAAGTAACTGGATGATGGCTGCCGCACAGCGTCTGGAGCCAATCTATAATGAGCTTCGTGAACTGGTCAAGGACAGCTATTACGTCATGGCCGATGAGACGCCCCATCCCGTACTTGAAAGCGACCGGCCCGGTGCTCTTCACCGCGGGTATATGTGGAACTTCTATCTGCCCCGGTTCCATACCCCATTCTTTGAATATCACAAGGGACGTGGCAGCAGCGGAATAGACACGCTGCTGGCAGGACAGGTTCGGGTGGTACAGAGTGACGGCTTTGCAGTATATGATGAGTTCGACACACTACCCGGAAAGTTGCACCTGTGCTGCTGGGCACACGTCAGGCGCAAGTTTGTGGAAGCGGAAGGAAATGATCCTCCTAGAGCAAGGCATGCACTTGAACAAATAGGCAGACTGTATGCTGTGGAGGAGAAAATCAGGATAGGACATCTGGAAGGCGGAGCTGTAGTAAGGCTTCGCCGGGAAGAATCGTACCCTATTATCAAAGGACTGGAAAAATGGTGCAGGCAGGAGTATGAACATACGGTTGAGAAATCGCCTATTGCCAAGGCCATATTCTATATGTACACACGTTTTGAACAACTGTCCGGATATGTCAACGATGCACAGTTCTGCATTGACAATAATCCAGTGGAGCGCTCTATAAGGCCATTGACTTTGAACAGAAAAAACACTCTTTTCTCCGGTTCACATGAAGCGGCACATGCAGCGGCAATATTCTTTTCACTGATGGGATGTTGCAGGGAAAATAAGGTGAACCCAAAACTATGGATGCAGGACGTGTTGATTAGGGTACAGGAGAATGAAAGAGAAAAGAAAAACGACTACGCCGATTTACTGCCATTTAATTGGAAAGGATAAACAAGAAAGATAAATAAAGTCAAAAGCCAGACATGCTTCGTCTGGCTTTTGACTTTATTATAGCTTGGAGAGAAATACGGGCGAGGCCGAATGCTTACGAAGGTACCGCTATCTTTACCTTCCCACGGCCGTGGTGACTTCTTCCCACAGCCGTGACGAGATCTCTCCACGGCCGTGAAGAGAAGCTACCACAGCCATGGAAAGGTAAAGATAGTGTAGGGTTAAGAGAACAATGCCTATTGGATTAATTAAGTATAACGGCTTTATAATGCATACTTCATAGAGGCATACGTTCTTCTATCACGTATTTTATGCCATCGATCTATAAGAGACAGGCTGACAATAAAAGTCCGAATCTTTTATTGTCAGCCTGTTTTTGGGTTATTGTCAGCACTTATTGTCAGGTGTCAATGGATTGATAATCATTGTTCTATATGGATAAAATCTTTAGCTGACAATAAAATGACTAAATAATATCTCTATGAGTGAAAATGATTAGAACCGGCAGCGGAGATCTACTCCAAATTGCATTGGGCGTCCTTTTTGCATAAAACCTTTGTTCATTGTTTCGAAATAGAAGGCGGCATATTCTTTATTCAAGAAGTTGCGTGCCCAGAAACTAATCATTGCGTCACCGATTTCCAGATTCGTTCTCCAGTTGAGTGTGCCATAGAAAGATTGGCTGACATCGTTTTGTTCAGTCCAGTAGATACGTCCGGCAGCGTTATAATTAGCTTGGAATACAACCCGGTCGAAGATAGAGCGCGGACTGCAGGTGATGGCGTATTCTCCTCCGATATTTAAGGTATGTTTGGGGACAAAGGGAACATATTTGCCATTATAATCTGCGGTTACTTTAAAAGTGCCGTCTTTTTGCTCTTCGGTGATTACATAATCCGTAAAGGTGGCATACGTATATCCGTAACTGACATTCAGGCTAAGTTCTTTTGTCACACTGGCACGAAGGGCTGCTTCTGCACCATAGCTACGGCTTTTTCCTGCATTGATCGTGATACGTCCCAGACCACTTTCTGCAAATTGGGAGAGTTGTTGGTCGCGGGTATCCATATAGAATGCTGCGACGTCAGCCCAAAGTCTTCCTTCCCATAGAGTAAGGTGACTACCTACTTCGTAGTTCCACGAATATTCGGGTTTGTAAGTGGTGGACGCTTTTACATCAATCTCTTTTGTAGGTACCATTTGGTTCATCATATTAATGATGGTTTTTCCCCAGGTGGCATCTTGCCCTATTGTCGGACTTTCTTTGATGGCATTCATCATCGAATTTTTCAATTCTGTTTGTGATAAGTCAGAGAACATTTGGATGTTATATCCTCCCGAACGATATCCCCGGGTGACGGTGGCATAAACGTTATTTTGATTCTTCCATTCATATTGAATAGCAAATTTGGGTAGGAGCTGTACATAATCAGTAGAGAGCTTGCCAACGAAAGAGGCAGGGGCTTTCATATTCTGATCAGACAAGTTTATTTGGTTGGGTCCCATAGCTAAGTGAAAATCAAAACCAAAGTCGATAGGAGTGCTAAGAGAATTATACTTCATACTGATTTTCTCGTAATCGAGCCGGAGGCCGGCTGTAACGGACAGTCCTTCTATGAACAAGTTGTTGAAAGTAGACTGATGATAAAGTGCACCGCTAAGAGTCGGGGTGTCGAAAGTTCCTCCTACGCTTAAGGTCGGGTTGTGCACAGTCATTCCCATGGTGGGAGCTCCGGGTTTGGCAGATACTTCTTCAAAAGCTGCATTGGCGTTGTTTTCAATGACCGACTTCACTCCTTCTTCTTTAAACAAAACAGGTCCCGTAGTATGCAGCCATTGATAGAATCCGAAAGCTCCCGTAGCCCACTGCCATCTTTTTCCGGGTTTGGCTTTCAACACAATCTCTTCGGAAATGGTGTTTGCACGTTGCTTTTGCTCAATATTGAAAATATCTCTTTCTGTGAAATCCTGATCGAGAAACATGCGGTCGTTCAGGTTCTGATAACCTGTCACGGCACTTAATATAAAGTTGTTGGCTTGATATTCGATGTTAACACCGGAGTTGAGCAATCCACGGCGGTAACTGCTGCGGTCGTTATATGAAATCTTACCGATATAATCTGCCCGGTCTTCTGTCATTTCTTTACCATTTTCTTTCGCTTTAGTTATCGCACTGGGGGTAATCCCGGTATAGTAATACGGATATCCGCCCTGATCGCTATATTCATAGCTAAGGGCCATATCTATTTTCAGGTTCGAAGTGGGCAGGTAAATACCACGGAAACGTCCGCCACCGGCATTGCTCTTGTCTACCTTTTCGTTATTTCTTGCCGAATTTTCAAAGAAGCCACCTGTGTGTTCGTAGAAACCTCCGGTAGAAAAAGCGAAGCGGTCGGATGTCCGGTGATAGTGGGTGAGTGACACATTATAATTATTGTAAGTTGCTGCTCCCATGCGGATATCAGTACCTTGATAAGTGAAAGGCGATTTTGTGTGCACTTTGATAAGTCCTCCCATCGTGTTACGCCCGTAGAGAGTGCCTTGTGGTCCGCGGAGAATATCAATACGTTCGATATCAGCATAGTTGAAGTCGAAAGCGGATTTGTCGATATAAGGGATGTTGTCTACGTAAAGTCCTACGGACGGAGTGTTGATACGTGAGCCGATTCCACGGATATAAATGGAAGTGGTCAGTTTGGAACCATAATCGGGGATAAACAGATTAGGGACGATGCCTGTCAGGTTTTTCACAGAGTTCACCTGATTGGCACGCATATTATCTTGTGATAAAACAGTGGCGGCCACCGGTAATTCACGCAACTTACGATTCTCTTTCGGAGTGGCAATCACTACCACTTCTTCGATGTCTACTATTTTTAGTGAGTCTTTCGGGAAATCTTCCGCCCATGCTGTACCTGTCGTCAGGAGCGTAAGGGCAATCATAAAATTCTTTCTCTTCATCTGCTGTTAATTTATCTGGTGCAAAGTAACGGCAAATATAGATGACGGTCAATCCTCATTTATTAGGATTTGTTTCACCACAGTTTTCACCACAGAGGACGCAGAAGACACAGAATTTTAAGAATCCTATCATATCTTTGTGTCTTCTGCGTCCTCTGTGGTGAATCAGATTCGGTCTGCTTCTATATACCCGTTCATTACCGCATAAATAGTCAGTCCGGAGACGGACTTGATACCTAATTTTTCTGTGATATTTTTCCGGTGAGTGATGACGGTGGTCAGGCTGATATTCAGTTTATCTGCTATCTCTTTGTTGATTAATCCTTTGGTTATCAGTACGAGCACTTCTATTTCACGGGAAGATAGAATTTCCTGATGAGGCTGCGTCGGAGGCATGGATGGCATGTCTTTCACCGGATAACCGTTGTGGTGGGCGTGTTGGTGGAGTTTCAATATGTTTTTCACCAACTCTTCCTCGGATTCATGGATGTTGAGTACAGGCACGCCGGACAGTTGGAATTGTGGACTGTCGCTTGCCAATACAATTGTTTTTCGTTTCCGGGGGAGAAAGAAAGCATTGTGTTCCACATAAATCTGCGCGGAAATGAAATAATGGGCATACATATCCGGCGTATCGTCCATCAGTTCACTGAATTGATGGAAGGTACGGATGGTTGCCATAGGAATCATTTCCTCCAGAATACCTTTCAGGCCGAGACTGGTCAGTGTGTTTGCTTCTACGATGGCTATTTCAGGTTGATGATTCATTGTCATGTAGTTTTAGTTAACGATTGAAATAATTGGCTACCGCTTCCGCACACCGTTCTCCATCCACTCCGGCAGAAACAATCCCTCCGGCATAGCCTGCACCTTCTCCGCAAGGGAATAATCCGCGAACGGTTGTATGTTGCAATGTCTCTTTATCGCGTACGATGCGGACAGGCGAAGAAGTACGTGTCTCTACGCCGATCATCACCGCTTCATTAGTGAGGAAGCCATGACTGTAACGTCCGAATTGCTGAAAACCGAGAGATAATCTTTTGCTGATAAACTCCGGCATCCAGAAATGAAGCGGAGAAGAAATCAATCCCGGACTGTAAGAAGATTCGGGTAAGTCGTAACTCAACTTCTTGCGAGTAAAGTCCAACATACGCTGTGCCGGTGCTGTCTGCCTTCTGCCTCCTTGCAACCAGCATTGGCGTTCCTGTTCTTCCTGAAAGTAAAGGGGAAGAAGTTGAGAGTTGAGAGTTGAGAGTTGAGAGTTGTTTAGAGATGGGTTAAGAGCCAGTAGCTGTTCATTTCGTTGCGCAGCTAACTCTCCATTCTCCACTCTCCACTCTCCGCTTATTAAATCCTCCGGTTGCACTTCCACCACCATGCCCGAATTACTCCATCGCGAGCCACGATTAGAAGGAGACATTCCGTTTACTACCACTTGCTCCGGTCCGCTGGCAGCAGGAACAATGAAACCGCCGGGGCACATACAGAAGCTATACACTCCTCTGCCTTCAACCTGTGTGACGAAGCTATATTCTGCGGCAGGCAGATACTTGCCTCGCCCCTCCTTATTATGATATTGTATCTGATCGATCAACATTGCCGGATGCTCCAAACGGACACCGACTGCAATGCCTTTCGCTTCAATCGCCACATGATTCGCAGCCAACCAACGATATACATCTCTTGCCGAATGTCCGGTTGCCAGTATCACGGGGCCGAGAAAAGTCTTTCCTGTATTTGTTTCGATACCTTTTACTTCGTCATTCTCGATAATCAGTGCCTCCATTCGTGTTTGGAAATGTACTTCTCCGCCACACTCGATGATGGTATTCCGCATATTTTCAATGACACGTGGCAACTTGTCTGTCCCGATATGCGGATGCGCGTCTACTAATATCGCCGTAGAAGCCCCATGCTGGCAGAATACATTCAATATCTTATCTATATTCCCTCTCTTTTTGCTCCGGGTGTAGAGTTTCCCATCCGAATAAGCTCCTGCACCGCCTTCGCCAAAACTGTAATTTGATTCCGGGTCAACCGTGTGTTCCCTGCTGATTTGTGCTAAATCTTTTTTCCGCTCGCGCACGTCTTTTCCGCGTTCGATAACAACGGGACGTAACCCTAGTTCGATGAGGCGCAGGGCTGCAAATAGTCCGCCGGGACCTGCGCCCACGACAATCACTTGCGGCTTTCCCTCTACCTTATTATATATAGTATGCTCGTATTCATCATCTTTAGGCATCTCACGGATATAAGCTCGTACCTTCAGATTGACGAAGATAGTCCGCTGCCGTGCATCGATGCTCCGTTTCAAGATTCGGGTAGCAGTGATGTCACGCAGGTTCAAACCTTTTTCTTTAGAAAGATATTCCTTTAGTTTCTGTTCGTTTGCTGCGATTTCGGGAAGGATGCGGAGTTGGTATTCTTGTATCATTTAGTTATTGTTGATATTATTTTTGACTATAAAATTGATAAAGCGGATCATTTATTTATCAGTGACTATTTATCAGTGCCCTATCCGAATAGAGCTCTGAATGCTTCTTCTACCTTTCTCACCGGAACTAACTCGATCTTCAATTTCTTAGTGTCAATCCCTTGCAAATTATATTTTGGCAACAAGAACCGTTTAAAACCCAATTTCTCGGCTTCACCGATACGTTGCTCTATTCGATTTACAGGACGTATCTCTCCCGACAGTCCGATTTCTCCCGCCATGCAAACTTCCGGCTCAATGGCTGCGTCCATATTGGACGAAAGGATGGCACTGATAACCGGCAAGTCGATAGCCGGGTCATTCACCTTCAGTCCTCCGGCAATATTCAGGAACACATCTTTCTGTGCCAACTTAAATCCGACACGCTTTTCGAGAACAGCCAGCAGCATATTCATTCTTCTTAAATCGAAACCGGTTGCCGAACGTTGAGGATTTCCATAAACAGCAGAGCTGACCAAAGCCTGTGTCTCGATCAAGAACGGGCGGATCCCTTCGATAGCGGAAGCAATAGCCACTCCACTCATTCCTTCATGATCCTGACTAAGCAAAAGTTCGGAAGGATTGTTCACCTGGCGCAACCCATCCTGACGCATTTCATAAATCCCTAACTCTGCCGTACTGCCGAAACGATTCTTGATGCTGCGCAGAATACGATACATATAATGCTGATCGCCTTCAAATTGAAGGACGGTATCGACGATATGTTCCAATACTTTAGGTCCTGCAATACTTCCTTCTTTATTAATATGACCGATCAGCAACACAGGGGTATGCGTTTCTTTCGCGAAACGAAGAATAGATGCCGAACACTCTCTGACTTGCGCAATACTTCCGGGAGATGATTCGATACTCTCGGTGGAAATAGTCTGTATAGAGTCAATAATCACTAAATCGGGATTCGTATTTTTGATATGCACATAAATTTGTTCGAGCGAAGTCTCACAAACAATCAGGCAATCGCTGGAAGTATCAGAGAGACGGTCGGCACGGAGTTTAAGCTGTCGTGCACTTTCTTCACCGGACACATAAAGGATTTTCTTTTCCGGCATGTGCAGTACGGTCTGCATGACGAGCGTGGATTTACCGATTCCCGGCTCACCGCCTATCAGGACAAGAGAACCCGGCACAAGTCCGCCACCCAATACGCGATTCAATTCATCATCGTGCATATTGATGCGTGGCTCGTCGTCCGCTTCAATATCGCTAAGTGCCAGTGGTTTGGGTTTCTGTGTTTCAATGCCCGACACCGGACGGCGGTTGGTAGGTTCTTTCCGTACGATTTCCTCAACATACGTATTCCATTCTCCACACGACGGACATTTACCCACCCATTTCGGTGAATCCTGTCCGCAATTACTGCATACATATACGGTTTTCTCTTTTGCCATCGAAATTCCTTTCTTCTTGTAGGGTACAAAAATAGGGATAATTTATTAGAAATAAGTTATCCCTGCCTAATAGAAATAGATGAACCCTACAGAGTTATCTCTCCTGCCATCGAACGGTTCATCCGGTCGCGCACCTCGTCCGCTGTATATCCATGTCCCAGTAAGAACATTAATTTCGTCACAGCAGACTCCGTCGTACTGTCGTATCCGGAGACAACACCTGCCTGCAACAACTGGTAGCCCGTTTCATAACGTTCCATCTCTACCATTCCTGCGCTGCATTGCGTCACGTTGACAATCACAATTCCACGTTCGCTGGCCTGACAAAGCCGACGTATGAACCATTCCTTCCGGGGAGCATTTCCCGAACCGTATGTTTCGAGCACGACAGCCTTCAATCCGTCAATCCCCAGAATGGCGGCAATCACATTTTCCTGGATGCCCGGGAAGAGTTTCAGTACCACTACATTGGTATCTAGCAGATAATGAGGCTTCAATTCCCGCTCTTCACCATTTACGTGAATCTGCACATTATTATATTTGATATGGATTCCGGCTTCCGCCAATACTGGATAATTGAAAGAACGGAATGCGTTGAAGTTTTCCGCATTCATCTTGGTCGTGCGGTTTCCCCGCATCAGATGATTTTCAAAGAAGATGCACACTTCCGGTACGAGCGCCTTCCCTTCCTTATTTTGTGCGACGGCAATCTCGATGCTGGTCATCAGATTTTCCTTTCCGTCCGTGCGGAGTACACCTATGGGAAGTTGTGAACCTGTGAGAATAACAGGTTTATCGAGTCCTTCGAGCATAAAACTTAATGCGGAAGCAGTGTAAGCCATCGTATCCGTTCCGTGCAGGATGACGAAGCCGTGGTAGCGGTCGTAATTTTCATGAATGATGCGTACCAGCTTCCGCCACATATCCGGTTCCATGTCCGACGAATCCATTGGAGGATCAAACTGATAGGTGTCAATCGGGAAGTTGAACTTTTGCAGTTCGGGGATATACTTTTGCAGTTGCTCGAAGTTAAAGTTCTCCAGAGCACCCGTCGCGGCATTCTCGATCATGCCAATTGTTCCACCGGTGTATATTAGCAATACGGAAGTATTTAATGGATTCATAAGCTGATTTTGTGCGATTGTTTTCGCAAATATAATAATATATTTGATATATAAGTAGCAAAATGTCATAAAAGTAAAGGCGAATGACAGGACGAATAGAAGACGGAAGATTCTTTTTATCAGAAAAAAACCGAAAAAAGTGATAGATTGAACGTTTTTATTATTACTTTTGCGACACTTATCAAAAACAAGAGTAGAAACAAGGACTATGATGAAGTACTATCCACATACAGTCACATCCATGTGTACCATGACCCTTAGGGGTTAATGGATAGTTTTTGTGTATCTACGTGATTCACGCTTGTATAAGCAGGCAAAATTCAATTTCAATTTTATTCGTAAACAACCAATCGTTCTGTAAAAAGTAAACTGCAGGGCATTGCATTTAAATAAGTATCTTCATGAAAGTAATGAAATTCGGCGGGACGTCCGTAGGTTCCGTGAACAGCATTTTAAGCGTAAAGAGAATTGTAGAGTCGGCAAGTGAGCCGGTAATTGTAGTTGTTTCCGCATTGGGAGGCATCACTGACAAATTGATAAATACATCAAAGATGGCGGCAGCAGGAGATTCAGCATACGAGGGTGAGTTCCGCGAAATCGTTTACCGTCATGTGGAGATGATTAAGGAGGTGATTCCTGCCGGAGAAAAGCAAGTGTCGTTGCAACGTCAGATTGGCGAACTGCTGAACGAGTTGAAGGACATCTTTCAGGGAATTTATCTGATTAGAGACCTCTCCGCGAAGACTTCGGATACAATCGTCAGCTATGGTGAACGCCTTTCATCCATCATCGTTACCGAACTGATTGACGGAGCAAAATGGTTCGATTCGCGCACTTTTATCAAGACCGAAAGAAAACATAGCAAACACACGTTGGATACCGACCTGACTAATAAGTTGGTGAAAGAGGCTTTCCAATCTATCCCTAAAGTGTCACTGGTGCCGGGATTCATTTCTTCGGATAAGACGACAGGAGATGTGACGAATCTCGGACGTGGTGGTTCAGATTATACGGCTGC
>ULUC01036663.1_pt1 | contig 11245 bp, 9 predicted proteins | sample 1958151 | NCBI WGS metagenome assembly ULUC01 (sample SAMEA4835750, study PRJEB28245) | human gut metagenome | biome: gut microbiome; material: fecal sample | place: Denmark | collected 2008
GTGGTCGGGGCGGGAAGTCCGCTGTAAAGGCCTTCGTCGGTAACTTTGCCTTTCTCGCCGCCGGCGCCTTTGTAGATATGGCCTACGATGGGTGCGCTTTTGACGTCGGCCGTCTGATAGGCCTCTCCGGTTTTTGTAGCGTGTTTGAACAGGAAGCCGCTCACGGTCGAGGGATCAGACGGGAATGTATACGACCAGATATTGCCTTCGATGTGGTCGATTTCCACACCGGGCCAGTCAGTACCGGGATTGCTCCAGTAATGGATACCCACGCTTTCCCACTGCGTCTCGGAGTTGTCGTAATAGATAGTGTAGCTGTCGGCCACGGCTGACATTGCCGGCAATACAAGTGCCAGCAGCACATAGAGAAATCTTGATTTCATGGATGTGATAAAATGATAGATGTTAAGTATGATAAAAAATTTAAGTAAATATATTGCAAAGAAAGCAGCTACATTGCAAAAATCATAATGGGAAAATCATAATAATCCCATGCCCTCGAAAAAACTTTGCAAATATATCAAAATTCCTTAATCCAACCAAATATTTTATGACCGCATACTGACAGCTGATTTAAGCTGATAGCCGATTGAGTCCAATATATCGCTTATGCGTTGGGCTTCTTGGCAAGATTTCGCGGATTGACTCAAAATGCTTTTTTTAGTATTCTACCGCTTGGTCTATTTGTTGTTCAACAGTCATGGCCGTTCAAATTTTATTTCCCAGATACCTTTCTTTGTAGCTCCTTTACGACAAATAAATACACCTTTGTTTTCCATTTTCTTTCTCAAAGTCCGCACCTGATCTATGGTCAGATTCAATTCTTCAGCCATCTTGGACAATGTTATAGAGGGCATTGTTATAATCAGAGACAGCAGATTGCATTGAACTTCCGTCAAACCGCGATTATTGATTGCGTCATCTATTTCTTTGGGGAGTTCTTTGGTTTCTTTGGGATTTTATTATTCTTCCATTCCATTGCAGCTTCCGTTAAGCGGTATTTCTGTTGAGGATGGCTGGGGGTATCAGGGTAGAGCCGTTCTATTGCTCCATCTGCTAACGCAGGATTAAGATAGAACTTACGGAAATGTCTTATGTTCTTTAGCCCACACAACTCTGCGAGTTCCGACGCTGTCATAAATTCATCTGTGCCTTTCTCAATCAAGGTCTGAACTGGTATGGAACTGGTATGGAACTGGTGCGTTACTGGTATGGTACCGGTATGTTGCTTGGGGGAAACCGGGTGGGTATTCGCGCCTTGTTCAGAGTATGATTTGCCGGGACGTTTGAAGGAGACGATTACGAAACCTCCGTCCCAACGCCATGTGGGTTCTTCAACCCCTTGCTCACGGCAGGCATCCATTATGCGCTTGGCTCCCGATCCCCAGCTTTCCAGATAGGTTGACTTATACAGAGCTTCAGCAATCTTTAGATTGTAGGGATATGACTCATGCGGCTCCTTGATGGATTCGGGCGATATTTGAGGTGGAAATATTCCGGGATTGGCAATCTCGATGCGGTCATCATAAATTGCGATACTTCCTGTCAGATTATGTTTTTCCCATTGACGATGGCATAGACTGTTAATCAAAGCCTCGCGTAAAGCGTGATATGGCACTTCAAGCCGTTCCTCGCGTTGAAGGCTATGGTCAGTAATTTTACCGCTGAGATTGAGATGTTTGAAGAAGAAAGCCATGCCAGCGTCAAGCAAGTCAAAGAAGTTACCCTCTGCACGTTGGTTGTCGATAAACTCATTCTTATCCGTACCCAAGAACCGGGCCATCCGAAGTCGAAACTGCGGATACTCTTCAATATTGTTTGAGAAAAGCATCACCGCTCCATTGGTCGGATTGCCGTTTTTCAGCAGATTCCATTTCGCCAACGTGTCGTCAATCGGTGCACTCATAGCGCTTGCCGGTATTCGACCGCCCTCCACGCCAAGCTTGATACACCCTCTGATATGCTTCTCGTTCAAGTCGGCAAGCGTAACGCCATCGGCCATCTGACGCTCCCACGCATACATCTGAGGCTGATGCGCCCGTATTCGTTCATCATACATCTCGTGCGGCATTACCTTCGTTGTGCTTTCGACTTTATAATAAGGGCATCCGTGGAAAGTATGTGGTCGCTCTCCCCATACCCAGCCGTCAAAGTACATAGCAATCACTTTATTCCTCGGACGGTCAGGCACATCAACATAATGAATCTTCACATCGACCGCGGGTTCTAATCCGGTGATAGCTTGGGCTATCTCTTGCTGTGTTGAGTCAGTAACTTCCTGCCCTAATATTTTAAGCGACTTTGGCGCAATTCCGAAAATCAACCAACCGCCATCTGTGTTAAGAAACGCACACGCCGAGTGCATACCGTCTTTCAGTTCGCCGGTAGACTTCTTCACCTCCAGAGTCCGCGACTCATCCGCTGCAATCAGTGCCTTTATATCGTCAATCGTCATTTCCATAATTTAGCCAAAATTACTAAAAATCATCCTCCATCATATCGTAGTCGTCCTGCTCGTCATGGAAATCCTCAAACGATTGATTATAACTTCCAGAATTCCAATCATTATGGGAACTATGACGACCGCTGCTATGATAATCACTGTCATAGACTCTGTGATGCAGACTTGAACGATTCTTGCCGTTATTATCGCGCATGAATATATCCAAATCATCAAGTTCCTCAGAATTGTCGGAATCATCAAGTAAATTATCACTACAGGTGTGACCGCATCATCAATAGGTGCAATGTCTTCATCGTGATTGTCATTCAGATGTTTTCCATCTCTGTCAATCGAAGCCCCTTCGCCGTTTTTATATGATGTGCCGACAATCTCATGATTTTTCTCATCATAGCCAAAAATCAGCCACGCGAAATCGAGTCCGCGAAGATTCGCCTCATTGCTCAACGCCGAGAAATATTTGCCCAAGTCATCAAAGTCGAAGTTGTTCTCCGCCTTCTTGAACTCAACTACTTCCGATTCCTTATGCTGAATCAAGTTAGTGAATATGTTGATGTATTCGATTGCCATTACTGCGTCTATTATGTAGTAACTGAAACAATTGGTAATCAGATTACCTATAAACTATTAAGCGAATTTAAAAAACTCTTTTTTTGAGCTGTCCAATCGCTGGTTTTTGGATGGTCAATTAGTTTGTACTTGTCAAGTAATTCATCTCTAAGTTCATCTAATGCTTCATCATTATTTAGTTTTGCACCTTTGCTAATTTCATATAGCCAGCCCATATCTGCAAAGTCACTTTTAGGAAATAAAAAAGGTTTTACTTCCTTATCCAATACCCATGCACCACCCATTTCATTTAGGCAAATTGAACTATTAAGATAATTATCTGAAATCATAAAGAAAACATAATCGCAAAATAACAATTGCTTTTGTAAATAATTGCGAATATCTTTCCCTGTTTTTATTCCAGTCGCCTCAATGGATGAACAAAGGACATCATTAGGTTGTAATCCACAACCTAATCGAAGAATAGAGTTTATGAACGATTCTACAACTGATTTGTCCTTAGATGAATGACTGATAAATATTTTTACAGGAGTATCATTAGAAGCTACTAAAGCACCACTCGTTTTATTTTCTTTTGCGTTGACTTTTGCGTTAATTATATTTATAATGGCGATTATTCCTCCGAAATCATATGCATTTATTCTACTTACTCCAGATAATCCAGGAAGATATGCCATAAGATTCTCAGACTCTATTGGAAATTCTGACTTTGTAAAATGCAACAGATCAACTATGTTCTTATCTAATTTTGCTATACAATTGCAGATGCCACAATTATTGCATTTCCCAGAATTGATACTGCTTCTGATGTGTTTAATTGTAGACTGAACCGTTGTCAAGGCGGTTCGAAGTGAGATACTATTTTCTTGTATCATAAGGCTCGACATTACTTGTTTAGTCAATATGCGGCATTTCTTGGATTATCTCACCTTTAAGGAGTTTGCCGTTAGCATGCTTATTGCGCTTGATGCCATCAGCGCCCCAAGTTCCCCATTGTTTGAAGAAGAAACGCGCGCCTTGTGCCTCAACTTGTCTCATAATGTTCAATGCCCATTCCTCTTTCATTGGTCGGGCTTGTGGTCCGCTTTCTCCACCTACAATAACCCAATCAATTCCGGTTAAATCAACCTCGCCAAGATCTTCCACTAATGGCTCACAAGACAGGAATTTGACCGAAGCCGGTAATTTACGCAAGTGGTCAATTCTAAATCGAGAAGATTGTGCCTCTACAGTAACTCCAAGCCAAACATTGTTAGGAACAGAATGAGTTTCGAAATATTCCGCCATGCGTTCCGCTCTTTTTGTAAGAATCTGATAGCGATGTTGGGGGGTACTTTTAATTACATCAAACATCTTATCTATAAATTCAAACGGAACATTTTCATGAAAAATGTCACTCATTGAACATACGAAAATATTATGGTTTCCTCTCCATGTCAATGGTTCATTCAGACATCGTTCATGGAGTGTAACAGTAAAGCCATTTGCATATTTCTCTTGCCCCATCGCTTTAAGGCGACGAGACATAACTTCTGCATAACAATGTTGGCAGCCTGTGGATTTTTTGGAACACCCGGTGATCGGGTTCCATGTTTTATCTGTCCATTCTATTTTTGTAGTCTTCATTTCACACTAAATTGGATGATGTTTTTATTCTTATATACGGCATCGTAGTTAACCATTGGAGAACGAGCATCATAATCAATCACAACTACCTTCTTCATCTGTTTAATCTCTTCAGTTGCGTGAGATGGGATATGGCCTTCTTCCATTGTATAAAGGAAAGCATCTTCATTTGTTTTGATTGTTTGATTCAGAATATACTTACGTATGCTTTCTTTGAATCTCTCAATCTTAGTCGGTATATGCATTTCTGCTCCAAATAAATTTGGAGCACTATGAGATACATCATTGTCTATATCAAAATTAGCACACCCATTCAACTCATTTTGAGCCCACGCAGTTCGAAGGAACTTATCTACTGCCCTAATATGGCTTGCGCCGAATATTATGCCATAAATATTGGCATCACGCTTAATGGTAAATGGATAAAGCTTTATATTTGAATTAGATGGAACCCTCTCTTTAAGTTGTTCCAGAATACTCTCGTGAATATATTTATAAGGGTGAGAGAGTGCTCTTTCCATGTCAATGGATAGATTCATTTGAAAAGCTTTTTCTCCACCAAACCGTACAAAATATGAAGAAGAAATATAGTACAGAAAATCTGTATGCTCAGAAGAACACAGTTCGGTAAAATACTCTTCAGATGTAAATTTTATCCCATTTTGATCAAGAATGGCCAAAGTGGGAAATTTTGCAATAATATCTTTAACTTTTGGAAAAAGCACTGCAAAATCCTCATTAGTAACCTTCTTTTTTAGTAAATTTTGTTGGCTGAGATTTTTTAGCTCAGGTGAGTTTTCAATATAGGAATCAATACACGCACTTAATGCCTTATATTTCTTTTTGCTATATTCGTTAAACCAAACATAAACTGCGACTTTCTTATCTATGATATTCTTATATTGATTACTTATTTGATTGAGTACACGAATAGGCGTTCCTGGCACACCTTTCAAATCGCGCCCGGGACCTGCAAAAAAATCGAAAATACAGATGGCTTTCCCTGCTCGGCTCATTATCATGGTAGGCAACCACTCTTTGGTATATGCCTCGAAAATCTCTAACTTAGTAAGAGTTTCAGCATCAAAAGGCTTGTCGTGAATATTTCGTGCCATATATTTTTTATTAGAAGGCGAAGAACTTGTCTTGCATTCGATTTTTGAGGTTGAACTTTTTGGTGGAGTCAAGGGCTCGCTCAATGCAGATGAACTTTGTATCGGTGTTCTGCATAAAGTAGTCAACTGTAGAATCACGGAGTGAGTTATCAACGCAGATGTATGCCTCTTTTGCACCATCAGTAGCGAGATAGACTGTGTTGTCTGTAAATGATGGTTGCAATTCCAGTTTATATGTAAGCATGAATCCACGGGAAATGAGTATCTCGGTGATTAACTCGTGGTCATCAAAACCCATAGAGAGCTGTTGCTCTTTGGTTGCAACATATTTGCGAAAAAGTTCAAGATTCTCTTCTTCAGACTTTTCCAGGTCGGGGGCGAAATCAGTTCGTGGGAAAGAAGATTTTGCAAGAGTGAACACCTTGAAACCGAGTTGATTCAACTGTTGCTGATCTTCAGGGGTGAGAATCCTCCCATTAAAATCTGCTTTAACCTTTTCTGTTACAGCCTTATTTCGTGCAATCGTAATATCACTGATTTTCTTGAATCCTCGATTAATAGCCTCTTTGTTTTCAGGAGATAAGGCAACTGGGAACTGAACAAGAATATACTTTCTTGATCCACCATCTCGAAGATTAAGATTAGTTACAGCATGACCAGTCGTTCCAGTACCTGCATAAAAATCGAGTATAATACTATCTTTGTTGTTGTCAAGTTTTAGTATATATTCTAAAAGTTGTGTAGGTTTGGGATATCGAAATCCATAAATACCAAGACTCTCGAGTTCGGATGTAGCAGTCTGAGTTCCTCCTAAATTTTGAAGGACAGAAATGACGTGACTCTTGATTCCCCTATCTTTAATACAGTCAATTCCTCCTGCATTAGTCAGTACGAATCTTGTATTTTGATTTTTTGTATCTTTAACCGGTTCCCAATTATTGTCTTCACTCATGAATTGGTCAAGCTGCGCACGGGCAGCCCAACCACTAGTGATTTCGACATCATTTTTGACCTTATAGTTTTCTATTATTATATCTACATCGTGGTGGGGCCAATGATTAGATTGAGCTTTAAACACCATATTTTCCACTTCTGCAGGGAAACCTGCTCTAAGTGTCACAGTTTGAATCGGATTTTTTGGACCGTTTTTTACAATCGTATTACGTATAAATTGGTTATTTAGTTTACTCCCATCTCCGATATTTGGATCCACAAGGTCCGGGAAGTCAAATTTATTCGCATCCTTCGCGTATAACAACACATACTCATGGCAACTCTTGATTTTTGCTTGATTATCAAAGTTCCCGTCTGTAATCCATACGAATTGAGCAATAAAATTCTCAGGCATAAAGACTTCTTCGCATATTTTTTTTAGATGCGCTACCTCTTTATCGTTAATCGAAATAAGTATTATGCCATCTTCTGAAAGTAAATCCCGTGCCTTTAGTAGACGTGAATAAATATCACTCATCCAAACACTATGTTTTCTTCCTTCCGGAACAGACATGGAGTCAATGAGAACACCATCTTTAGTAATATTGGCGTCTTCCCAATAATGTGCACGACTTTCTGAATAATTGTCATTATATGCCGTGAGTGCATCTGCATTATATGGAGGATCTATATAGATGACTTTTATTTTATTACGATAAGATGGTGTGAGTATCTTTAAGACTTCAAGATTATCTCCCTCAATTACCACATTTTTGGTTATATCGGCATTTACACTGCGTTCTTCATCATAATGCAGTGTAGCGCGAGTAGGCATAAAGGCGTTTCGTTTGGCCTTCGATTTGCCAAACCATCGGAATTCATAGCGTTCTGTCTCGTCAACGCTATCGGGATTTACTGCCTTTTTGACTTCATTGAGGTCAAGTTTACCTTCTTGCGTAAACCAGTCCGGAAACATTTTGCGTAATGTTTCAAGGCGTTCAGCATTGATGTCCGGTGACTGTATGATATGGTCTTTATATGTTTCCATTATTGTTTATTGTCTGGTTGGCTTGCGCCTTGAAAGTATCATATTCTTTAATTGGGGCTTTATAGTAAGCCTCAATTCCGAGTGATTTAAAATGTTTGACAGCACACTTTATACGTCCGATTTCATGGGGAGTCAAAGCTCTGGTGTCATTTATATCATTTGTTCCTTTTATTTCGACAACGAAATAATATTCTTTATCTTCATCAGGGCTACTCAATAACCTTTTGTGCAGTACAACTCCAAAGTCAGGCTCATAATTCCCAATCGGTGTTGGTATCTTATACCATGACGGAAATTTAAGAAAGCATAAGACCTCCGTATTTGTGATTTTGTCTGCTTCTTTTGCGAATTCCTTTTCGAGAATGCTGTCATAAAGAGTCTTATCCCAAACACCATGATTGGGAGTATCAATCCAGTTTTCGCATCCATCCTTTCGGAAATCCTTAAAATCAAAATCGTAAGTTTCTCCAATCGGACTATATTCGATGCATCGTACAAGTTCGTCCAGCTGAATCTGTCGTATTTTGAATACGGCCTGCTCCATGAAAACAGGAGGATTCTTAATATATTGGTCTTGATTGCTGATTCCTGCAACTATCTTAAGAACCGATGTATAACATAATCCGGTCTTCTCGCTTATTTCCTCAACAAGGTCATGAGGATTGAACCTCGCTCTACCAGTATAAGATTCAGAACCGTAGTACTCGGCATTATTCAGATTACTTATATCAGTTATCCTCATGCTTTGTACCTCAAGGATATAGTCATTGATTCGTATTTCGTTCAGAGATTCTATACTTCTTCTGATTAACTCATCCTCGTCCATGTGGATTCGGTAAGTAGTTTTTCTTGCAACCACATTCCAAAAGCAACGGAACACCCCCATGAAGGTTTCATCTTTCTTTAATTTGAAGGTTACACGATTTAACCGTTTCCCTTTATGGGTATGTTTTGGCTTAGGAATTTTAGTTCCGGCTCCAAATTGTTCCTCATACTCTTGCTGATAGCTACGAGCGAAAGTCTCGTATGTTTCATTGGGAACGATAGTAAGCTGGTTGATTTGCTCTTCTTCCGGAGTCTCATCATTGTCATATACTCTCTCTCCGCTCTGGTTAACGCAGATACGGAGTCCTCTGCCAATCTCCTGACGTTTTTTGTTCTCAGAATAGCTTTCGTTAAGCGTTGCAATACCAAACACGTTGGGATTATCCCAGCCTACACCTAAAGCGGAATGGGAAAATATAAACTCAATCGGACTCTCAAAAGAAAGAAGTCTCTGCTTGTTGTGCAGAATCTCATCAAAAATTTCTTTATTCTTTCTGCAAGCATCCTCTTTGTCTGTATATTCGCCTTGTGTAGTCTTGGCAAAATAAAAGCCCTGTGCGGCCAGAACATCGGAATCCGCCGGCTGTTTGCCATCATTAAATTCGGCATAGACTTGGCGATACTTCTGTTCAAAAAGTTGCTTGATTATCGGTCGCTCAGGACTCATATAGTTAGCAACTCTATCAATGAATATCAATGAAAGATTTTTGATGCCTTGAGACTGTAGTCTGTTCTTGTTTTCAAAATGACGACGAATAAGCCATTCGAGCTGCAAAGCCCATACCTGTTCTTTGTTTGCAGATGATGAACCCTCAATGATTTCAGCCCCATTTGTAAATGCGACATGCCATTTTCGGTCGGTCATTGATTTGTAGATGCGGCTTATGGTATAGTCGCGATAAGACTCATTGCCGGATTTATCGGCAAGGTTATCATCTTTTTTCAACAAGCCAGACTCTTTGAACTCAAAGCGACCTTTGGATTTATTCAGCTTCCATAGTTTTAACTTGACCTTGACCTGAGTTGCAGTTGACTGCACCTGACCTATCTCTAATTTCAAGGTTGCCTCATCATTGCTTTCCGATACGGTTAAGACTTCCAACTTTTTTACCAATCCAAGTCGGTAACTTTCAGCCGGAGTCAGCTGGTACAGCACATTCTTTTTAACGGTATGTGTCGCAGAATAACGAAGTTTAAACAGAGGCTGGAGTTTGGCTATCCATTGTTTAGAGTTATCAGTATCCATACCTTCCTGAGGCTCATCCATCAATATTATCGGATGTGTCTGAGCAAGAGACTCAAGATGTGGAAGATTGTTGAACATGTCTTCACGATCAACCTGATTCAATATATTATTCTCAGAGTTGAATGATGCCATTGTAAGCACCATAATCTGAAGATTGTCAGAGGTGATAAAATCGTGAAGTAAGCTTATTTTTGAGCTATCATAAACAAATACATTAGGGGTTACATCATACTTATCCGAAAGCTGCTCTTTGAAATTCTCAAAAGTATCAATAACCCCCTGTCGAATGGGAACAGAAGGCACGAGAACAATAAATTTGCTTAGACCGTACTGACTGAACAATTCATATGCAGTCTGAAGGTAGGTAAGAGTCTTTCCCGTACCTGTCTCCATTTCAATACAGGCATCATTTTCGTTTACAAGAAATGCCTGCGCTTCCGGCACACTGTTTCCAAGAATTATGCTTTGTATGTTGTCATGTATTTGCTGACTTGATAAGGAGCACACATTCATGTGAATATCCTCATTGTGTGCGTTGTCGTAAGTATTACGCTCCATGCTACGAAAGATGTCAACCACACTTCGTATGGCTGTCATTTGATGTTGAGGATTTTCAAGTTTGAATTTCATAAAAACAATAAAGAATAACCGACTATATGGATTCTATGAATTCCTTATTCAGCAATTCATCTAATTCAACATTAAGTAGTTTTGCAATCTTCACCAATAATGCAATATCCGGCTGTGAAGAGTTGGTACACCACTTGGAAACAGTAGATGGATTTATGCCTAACTCAGTTGCCAGCCATTTATTAGTCTTTTGTTTTTCTGCCAAAACTACTTTTATTCGATTTATCCTTTCAATCATAACAAAAATTCTTTGACCGTAAAATTAATGAAAATTTTTCATTTCGCAATAGCTAAAGGAGTTTCTGTTTATTCCAGAAGTATAAACCGTCTCTTTGATTCATATCGCCTTGCTGCTACTCCTCTATTTTGACCGTGAAGGAGTAGCGGTATTCTTTGCCCGGGTAGAGGCGGTAGGCGTCGTGGGGTGTGGCGCCCCAGCTTGTGTCGCCTCCGAGGCCGCGTTGGGCGAGGTCGATGTTGAGGAAGTTGAGTGTGCGGTGACGCACTACGTCGGTGGTGTGCATCTGTTTCTTCGACAGGCCGGGGTCGAGGGCTTCGGGACGAACTTCGAGCAGGCTTATGTTGAGCGGTGTGTCGGTCATCTCGATGGAGAGGTCGCCGGTGCGGGCGCGGCGCACGTCGGTATGGTTGCCCGTTTCCTGCGGACGGATATATGGGTACAGCATATCCTTGGCTTTCTTCTCCCAGATGCCAATGAATGTGGCGGTGTTGCGGTCGGAATAGTTTTCCTCGGGGCCACGTCCGTACCATTGCAACGTGTCGTGGCTTTT
>ULUC01044086.1_pt1 | contig 11116 bp, 8 predicted proteins | sample 1958151 | NCBI WGS metagenome assembly ULUC01 (sample SAMEA4835750, study PRJEB28245) | human gut metagenome | biome: gut microbiome; material: fecal sample | place: Denmark | collected 2008
ACAAATGTTAATACAACCAAGAGCAACAATTGCCAGAACACTGCGGCCAACGTCAAGGCCAACAGCGGCAAAATCAAAATCAGCGAAAGCGCTGCCTACACCGATAAGGAGCACGTTGCTGCCTACATCAACGAATATAAGCGATTGCCGCACAACTATATTACGAAAAACGAGGCCAAAAAGCTGGGCTGGCAGACAAAAGGCACCCTAGACAAGGTTGCACCCGGTAAATCCATCGGCGGCGACCGCTACGGCAATTACGAGGGTAAGCTGCCGAAGAAAAACGGCCGTAACTGGAAGGAATGTGACATTGATTATGTGAAGGGTAATCGTAACGCGAAGCGCATTGTCTTTTCCAACGATGGTCTGATTTACTATACCGGTGATCACTACAAGTCCTTCAGCAAGCTTTACGGAAAATAAGGAGATTATTATGAGAACAATCACATTAGACCTTGAGCGCATGACCTCTGTGCCTGCGCTGCATAAATATCTGCGCAGTGCTCTGGCATTGCCTGCGCATTACGGCGCCAATTTAGATGCGTTGTATGATTGCCTGACGGAAATCGCCGAGCCTACGCAAATGGTTGTGCCTGCCAACGTTACGGATAATGAAAAGCTGGGCTGGTATGGCGAGCAGCTGCTGCAGGTGTTGCAGGACGCAGCGGAAGAAAACAAAAATTTACAGGTAACAGTAAAATAGCAATACGAAGGACGGGCCTTGGCGGTTCGTCCTTTTTACTTTTATCCGCAGGCGTGATATAATTTTAGAGTGTAAATTTTTTACAGGGAGATAAGTAAAATGATTTTAAGTGCAGAGGATTTGTCGTACAGCTATGGCGACAGATTGTTGTTTGAAAATATTACATTTAACGTAGAAGAGGGTGACAAGTACGGTATTATCGGTGTTAATGGCACCGGTAAAAGTACCTTGCTGCGCATGATTGCCAATCATGAGGCCGGTGACGGCAAGCTGACGATTCCAGGCAGCGTGGTGATGGAATATCTGCCGCAGGATCCGCCGTTTGAGGCAGACGCAACTGTTCTGGAGCAGGTTTTTAAAGGCGATTCGCCGCTGATGGTGCTGTTACGCGATTACGAAACTGCGGTGGAGCAGGCTGCAGCCGAACCTGATAACAAAAAGCTGCAAAAGCATTTGCTTGATTTGCAGCAGCAGATGGATGATAAATATGCCTGGCAGCTGGAAAGCGAAGCGAAGGCGGTGCTTACGCAGCTTGGCATTACTAATCTGCAGCAGCAGATGGGCGAGCTGAGCGGCGGCCAGCGCAAGCGTGTGGCCTTGGCCGGTGTGCTGGTGCGTCCGTCGGACCTGCTGATTTTGGACGAGCCTACCAACCATATGGATAACGCCACTGTTGCCTGGCTGGAGCAAAAGCTGTTGGCGCGCAAGGGTGCGCTGCTGATGGTAACCCATGACCGTTATTTCTTTGACCGTGTTGTTAACCGCACTTTAGAGATAGATGGCGGCAAGGGCTATGTTTATGTAGGCAACTACAGCCTCTTTCTGCAAAAGCGTGAGGAACGCCGTATTGCGGAGGCCTCTGCTGCGCAAAAGCTGCGTAACATCTATCGCCGTGAGCTGGCCTGGATCAGCCGTGGTGCGGAAGCACGCCGTACCAAAAAGAAGGACCGCGTGGAGCGCTTTGCTCAGATTGAAGCGGAAGTGAAGAATGTAAAGACGGAAGCAATTTTGGAGATGTCCTCCGTCAGCAGTCGTCTTGGCAAAACAATCATCGAGCTGGAAGACATCGGCATGGTGTGGGACGGTAAGGATTATATCAAGGATTTCAGCTATATCCTGCTGCGTAATGACCGCATCGGTATCGTCGGTCCTAATGGCGCAGGCAAATCAACGCTGATGGATATCATTGCCGGTAAGCTGCAGCCTACGAGCGGCGAAATGCGCGTAGGCCAGACTGTGAAGATTGGCTATTTTGCACAGCACAGCGAATTCCCGGACAGCAATATGCGTGTGCTGGAATATATCAAGGAAGCAAATAATTACATTGAAACGGCCGACGGTCAGCGCATCAGTGCGGCACAGATGCTGGAACGCTTCCTCTTCCCGCCGGAGCTGCAATGGGTGCCGGTGTCCAAGCTCAGTGGCGGTGAAAAACGCCGCTTGTATCTGTTGCGTGTGCTGATGACGGCACCGAACGTGCTGCTTTTGGACGAACCGACAAATGACCTGGATATTCCGACGCTTTCTGTTTTGGAGGATTATCTCGACAGCTTTGCCGGTGCGGTTATCGCAGTTTCCCATGACCGTTACTTCCTCGACCGCTTTGCGCAAAAGATTTTTGCGTTGGAGCAGGATGGCAGCATTAAGCCGTATATCGGCGGCTACAGCGATTATGCAGAAGCTCTGCAGGAGGAAAGTGCGCAGCAGGCGCAGCCTGTAAAGGCTAAGCCGGTGGCTGCAGCAAAGCCTGCCGAAGAGCCTGCCAAGAAGAAAATGACTTATGGCGAGCGCCTGGAGCTGGAGCGTCTTGACCAGGAGATTGCACGCAGCGAGGCAGAGCTGAAAATGCTGGGCGCGGAAATCAATCAATGCGGCAGTGACTTTACCCGTCTGGCAGATTTGACGAAGCAGCAGGAGGCTGTGCAGCAAAAGCTGGATGAGATGGTGGACCGTTGGGCTTATCTTTCCGAATTGGCAGAAGCAGAAGACTGAGCTTGACAAGCAGGCTGCTTATTGTTAAAATTAAATCTGAAAAATTGTTGTGGATTTTTTCTGATTCAATAGTCATCTTTTCGCCACACGACTGTGTTTGCAGCCGTGTGGCTTTTGTTATATTAGGGAAAATGGGAGTAATGATATGCTAAAAATTTTACACAAGGATTATAAGGATAAGGTTAAGCGTCTGCTGAGCGTTATGTTGCCGATTATCGGCACGCAGATTGCGATTATGGGCATGAACTTTTTTGATGCCAGTATGTCCGGGCAGGCTGGCGATGCGAATTTGGCCGGCGCTGCCATCGGCGGTAATATCTGGATGCCGGTACAGACCTGCTTTGCAGGCATTTTGCTGGCGGCGATGCCTTTGATTGCCAACCTTTTGGGTGCAGGCGAAAAAGAAAAAATCTCTACGGTAGTACGCCATGGTATGCTGTTGGCTGTAGCCTTTTCTGTGCTGATAATTGTCGGTGGCGTTATCTTTTTGCCGCCGTTTTTGCAGGGCATGGGACTGGCACCGGAGGTTTATCACATTGCGCTGTGGTATATGGCCGGTCTTGGCATAGGCGTGCTGCCGTTCTTCCTTATCACACCGCTGCGCAGCCTTGTAGATACTTTGGGTTATACCAAGCTGTCGATGAAGATTTATCTTTTGGCGCTGCCTGTCAACGCCTTCCTGAACTATGTGCTGATTTTCGGCAAGCTGGGCTTACCGCGCCTGGGCGGCATTGGCGCCGGCGTAGCAACGGGCATCACCTTTTGGCTGCTTTTGGTGATGTTCGCAGTGGTGGTGTCGAAGCAGCAACCGTTCAAGCAGTATGATGTGCTGGGCTTTGTGCGCCCAGTAAAGCAGCTGGTGGCAGAATACCTGCGCATCGGTGTGCCTATGGGCGTGGCCATTTTTATGGAAACAAGCATCTTTGGCGTTGTGGCGCTTTTCATTGCCAAATTCGGCACAGAGGTGATTGCTGCGCATCAGGCGGCACTCAATTTCTCCTCGCTCATTTACATGTTCCCCATGAGCTTCTCGCTGGCGCTGACGATTGTGGTGGGCGTTGAATATGGTGCGAAAAACTATCAGGGAGCGCGTGATTACACGGCACTTGGCTTGGAGCTGAGCCTTTTTATTGCTATGGTTTACATGGCGCTGGAGCTGGTGACGCGTGAGTATATTGCGCTCATTTATACAACGAATCCGCATGTTATTGAGCTGGTAAAGGTGTTTATTATCTACGCTATTATGTGGCAGGGAGGCGACGCAGTCGCGGCGCCGATACAGGGAATTTTGCGTGGCTACAAGGACGTTAATGCTACATTTTGGTGCAGCATGCTGGCTTATTGGGCAATTTGCCTGCCGGTGGGTCTGCTTTTGGATTACAAGTTCAATAATGGTGCCTTTGCTTATTGGCAGAGCCTGGATATCGGCGTAATCTGCAGTGCTGTTGTTTTGTCGTTGCGTCTTGTTTTGCTGCAGCGCAGGATAAAGAAAGATGAAGAATAGATAGGGAGCGGCTTAAGCTGCTCCTTATTTTGCACTTTAAATGTAGTTGTATAGTAGAATAATGTACGCGTATGATATTCGTTAGGGAAAATGATAGAATATTAAACAATGCCAATAGTTTAGAGTTTGGGTGAAAAACGCCTAAAGGCACTTCCAGTAGAAGCTAAAAAAACAAATTTTAGGTTTTATATGCCGTTTTCAGTAAAGTATTTTCTAAAACAGGCTTATAAAATTGATTTTTGGCGTTTTTAATGTTACAATGAGCATGAAAGGAGTTGATTTCATGCTCTGTCAATTTTCATTTAAAAATTTCAAATCATATAAAGATGAAACAGTTTTTGATATGCAGGCAGCTAATCTGCCTGAGTTTGCCGAAAATATTATTTACTGCAAGCCAGCGAGTAATCTTTTACCTGTAGCAGCTATCTATGGACCTAACGGCGGCGGTAAAACAAATATGCTGCAGGCTTTAACCTGCCTTATCTCCACCGTGGTAAAACCTATCTACGATATGGAAAAAACTCGTACTAAGCTTATAGTACAGCAAAAAGTATCTTGCACGCCCTTCCTGTTTGATGAAAAAACCTCTAATGAGCCTACAGAATTCCTGCTTTACTTCCGTACTAATGGCTATGAGTACCGCTATTACCTTTCTATGCTTCATGATGAAATCATTGCCGAAGCACTGGACAGAAAAAAAATAGGCGGCAAACGCACCGCCCATATTTTTGACCGAGAAGGTAAGGTTATTATTTTAGGCTCTAGCATAAACAAGGCATCCATAAATAGAGATGTAAATCCCAAAATGCCCTACTTATCGTTCTTAGCAATCAACTATGATATCCCTGCTATCAATGACGCTCAAAAATGGTTTGAAAGCTGCATTATCCGCAGCTATGCTAATCCTGAAGCTGAATTACAGATAATGCTGTCTGATAACAAAACCATACGCCGGCAAATTATAAGTGCTTTAAATGATATGGGTATTAATATCAACGGTTATCGCTACGACAACGATAGCAAACAACTCATCATGCAAAGAACACTGCATGGAAAAACCTACGAGTTATCCTATAAAGATGAATCCGATGGTACTAAAAAGCTCATTGCAGCATTGCCAATACTACTGATTGCTTTAGCAGAAGGCCGGTTAGCAGTTATTGACGAATTAGATGCCAAGCTTCATCCGAAGCTGCTGCGTTACATCATAGCTCTGTTTAAAAATCCTAAGCTAAATACGCATGGAGCGCAACTAATCTTCACCTCTCACGATATAGCAACTATGAAAAACACTGTTTACCGCCGTGACGAGATTTGGTTTGCCGCTGAAGGAGATAACCACAGCAGTGAGCTGTACTCGCTCTATGAGATCCGCAAAGAAAACAACGAGCGTATCAATAATACTGCAGCTTATGACAAGCAGTATCTTGAAGGACGTTACGGTGCAGACCCATACTTGCAGAATATGCTGAAGGATGGTGAATGGCAATGAGCTTAAAACCTCCGAAAAAAGGCGACTTGAAGAAATCCTGGCTTAAACCCAGACGTGACACTCCCAAAAAGATTCAGCCTGAGTATCATCTTATAACTACCGAAGGTATAAGCACAGAGCCGGCTTACTTCCAAGGTGTCAAAAACACTATCAACAGCAAATATCGTGGCAGAGTGCAGCTAGATATCATCGGTGTAGGTGATAATACTCTCAACCTTTTACAGAAAGTTAAGCAAAAAGTTGCCAAAAGCTCCAATATCTATAAGCATGTATGGATTGTCTATGATACTGACGATTTTCCTGCGCAAAACATTGATAAGGTTGTCGACCTTTGCCATACTTATAGTAACGAAGAAACTACTTATCACGCGCTTTGGTCAAACCAATGCATTGAACTATGGTTCCTGCTGCATTTCTCGTTTATTCATTCCAATTTACATCGTCAGGAATATTGGGCAAAGCTCAGTTCATGCCTGGCTAAATTAAACACAAGTGAATATAAGAAAAACAGGTCTGATATGTACCAGCTTTTGGAACCTTATATGGAGCAGGCTATTAGCAATGCCAAGAAACTTGCCAATATCAATAAAGGCAAGAAGGCTTTTCAATCCACGCCCGGAACAGAAGTATATCGCCTAATAGAAAAGCTGCTTCCGTATCTGAAATAATATAAGTTTGTACAGTATTATCCACTTGGCATTGATTTGTCAGGGGGATTTTTAGTACGATTGGCATTGGAGAGAGGTAAGCAGAGAGATTTAGTAGTGATTGAATTTATTCCTTAATGAAAATATCTGTTTTGACGATTGGTAGTTAATTTTTCAAATTCATTATTTTACATTCAGAATGTAGTTGTAGAATAGAATAATGTGCGCATATAATATTCATTAGGAAAAATGTCAAAAATTGCATTTTTTCGTAGGAAAAAGCGCAATTTTTGATATTTTTCTTGACGAATGGGTGGACAGATGAAACTTTTTCACTTGTAGTAGTTCTTAATATTTGATTGGAAAAAACGAAAAGTGATTTTTTTGTAATCGTTTTTTCGGATGCAGTTTCTTGATAATTACTAAATAGAGTTTTTATAATCATAGTCAACTTGTGAATGAAAAGTATGGTATAATATACCTACTAGCGTGAGTGTTTAACAGGAAGATTGCTATTTGCTGATATGAGATATTTAGATAAAAAATCCAATATGAGGAAAATAAAAATGAGTAAAGTTACTGTAGTAGTTTTAACAAAAAATGAAGAAAAAAATATAGTCGCTGTTGTGCAGAATGCCAAGAAAGTGGCAGCAGAGGTGCTGATTGTTGATTCCGGCAGTACGGATAAAACAGTTCAATTAGCAGAAGAAAATGGTGCGAAGGTTGTTTACCGTGCTTGGGATAATGACTTTGCGGCGCAGCGCAATTTTGCGTTACAGCATGTAAAAACCGAATGGGTGCTGTATCTTGATGCAGATGAAAGAATGACTGATGATCTTTGCTGTGCTGTAGAAAAAGCAATGGCAACAAAAGCACAAAAGCAGTACAGCATTATGCGTAAAATACATGCCTTTGGTTTTACCTATAAGCATGGCATTTTTAAACCGGATGAAGTGTTGCGCCTTTTCCCTGTAAATAAGGTGCATTGGGAAAATAAAGTGCATGAAAGACCGGTATGCGATTTGCCGAAAGAAAAGCTGGCAGGTTATATCGAACATTATACCTATGATTCCTGGCAACAATGGTGGGATAAGGCAGGGCATTATACTACCATTTGGGCAGAGGATAATTTTGCCAAGGGAAAGCGTACTTCGCTTACAGCATGTTTTGCGCATTCGGCTTACGGCTTTTTGCGGGCTTATATACTGCAGCTTGGTTTTATAGATGGTTGGAGTGGTTTATATTCCAGTCTGCAGCATTTTATTTATACTATGATGAAGTATTTGAAGCTGTATGAGCTGCAGAAAGCAAAAAGCAATTAAAGATTGCCATATAACAGATATAGAAAAAGCGAAAAGTTAGGAAGTAAAACTAACTTTTCGCTTTTGTTACGTTATTTTTCTATATCGTCTATAATGTGTAGTTTTCCTAAGTCCGTCATAAGCATATCTTTGGTATATTTGTATTGTGTGGATGCTAAGCTGTTGGATTCGTCATAATGATTTGATTTGATATCCAAAATACCGCAAATCAACTCATAAGCCAAATCGTTAGTCCAATATTTATCGCGGTTAGCTTTAAGCGCTGAATATATTTCAGGATGTGTACTTATATATTCGTCTGCAAGATATGTGAATAACGGAATTCGTACGGTAGCAAAACCACCAAAATTTGGCGAACGACGTTTATCCGGAATTGTAGCATGATCTGAGAAGTACACCATAGCTTGTAAATTTAAATGCTTGGCAGCGTATTCCTGAATCTGTTGCAAAACATAGTCAGTATAGGCAATTGAATCAATATAGTTTGGAATCAAATCGTAGGTATCAGGCTTGCTGAATTTAGCGCATTCCTGTGGATAGCGGTTAATAAAATTAAAATGATTACCTTTTAAATGAAAAACAATAAAGTTATTTTCATTAGCGTCAATCTGTTTTAAATAACCCAACAGGCTTTCGTCGTATTGTACCTGATTGAGATGCAGCTTAGTCCATTCAGCAGTATCGGCAGTATTTGCTACCAGCGTTACCGCAGTATCGGCAGCACCGATATGGCTTTGATTACTGAACCATGAAATCTTAAAGCCGGCTTTACGCGCTATATCGACAAAGGAGCAGGATTCGTAAAACTTTTTATCATTATATTGGTTAACTTCGGTAAAAGCACGTTCTAATGCGGGAACGGTTTGGTCTTTGCAGGCATAGGCGTTTTTATAGAGAAGAAAGTTTTCCGATGCTTGCTTTGATTTCAGCCAAGGCGTGGTATCATGCGGATAATCACAGAAGGCGCTCATATAGTCGCGGGATTCTGATTCACCTATTATCAAAATGAACGTAGCAGGTTTTTCACAGAACGGTGTAGTTTGTGTTACGTTGAGGTTGGCTACACGTTTGGCAAGGTTTGTTTTATATGATTTTGTTTGCTCAAGATAGTCTTTAACATCCAAGACCAATTCAATAAGACCGGTACGGATGAAAACACCTTTTTTATTATTCCATAAATAATAGGTTAAAAATAAAGTTACTGCAATTATTATTGCCAAATTCGGCAATAGCGGAGCGGTGATTGATGTTTCCGAGGTCAGATTGAAATACAAGAAGCCTGCAAACAGAGCGGTGTTAAGTATAGGTGTACCGATGCGTATAGCTAACGGCATAGATTTAAAATATTCGATAACCTCATTAGTATAGGTTTCGAAAATCATAGTAACGGCACCGGTGCTTACACAGGTTCCGTAAAGGAGATAATAGGAGGCCTGAAATAATGGCAGTGCCAGCAACAAATATTCCATTATAGAGATAAGAGATAAAGTGATTGTTGGAAAAATGTTAAAGGCTTGTACAAGCAGCTTTAAGGAAATAAGCCAGCCGATAATGTATAAGCCGAATACGGTATCCAGATGAAAGCCGAAATCCGAAGATATTTTGTGATAGGTAAGGTAATAAAACAGCGGATATGCTGTTATCCAGGACACACCTACCAAAAAGCTGAGCAGATACTGGGGCGAGAGTAATGACTCGTTTACCAGATACATAGGTAATACAGCTAAAATAGCGCAGGGAATAAACCTGCGCAGCTGCAGGTATTCTGCTTTGTGGCCAAGGCCGTGGGAGCAGTTAACATAGAATGTGTAAGAAAAGATATAAAGAACTATAGTAAATATCAGATAGTAAGACATAATACACCTCGCAATTCTTATCTACTTTAGAATTATAGTAGATATTAGATGTTTTTGCAAATACTAAAGAGCATGATAATACAAGTTGGATTTGTTTTGTGGAGATGTTATAATATACACAAATATTTCGGAGGATTTATATATGAGCTTTTCAATAATGCATATGGTTATAGCGAAAACATGGGGTGGCGGAGAGCAGTATGTTTATGATGTCTGCGCTGAAATGAAAAATCAAGGGATTACTTCATATGTTGTTGTAGACGAAAAGAATTTTCAATTTCAAAAGAAATATAAGGAGGTAGCTAATGTTTTAACTGCAAACTTGTATTTTGCTGCAGGCTTGTTTTCTGTGCGTAAAATAGCCGGTTGGATAGAAAAATACAATATTAAAATTCTGAATTGTCATAGTGGGCATGCGATGCTTTTGTGCATGCTAATAAAAAAATTATCATCAGTAAGATTGGTTATGTTTAAACATAATGCTTTACCTTCTAAACATGACTGTTATCATAATTTTCAACGTAGATACGTAGATGCTTTCATATGTGTATCCCAATTAGTGTATAATTTACAGACAGATACGTTGCCTTCTTCAGAAAAAGAAAAATATTATCTTATCTATAATGGTATTAATACAAAAAGATTTAACAAGTATACAGGAAAAGAATTTAAAAGTCATGGTAAATATATTCTTGGTTACGCAGGGCGTATTGCGTCGGACAAGGGAATAGAAGTAATAATAGAAGCTTTAGCTGTGTTAAGATATAAGTATGATGATTTATATTTGCATATTGCCGGTACTGATGAAAAGGGATATATTAATGTTTTACGTAATTTAATGGGTAAATTAAATCTTCAAGACAGAGTTGTTTTCTTAGGACATATGGATGATATGGAAAAATTTTATCGTTCTATCGATGTTTTGGTTGCGCCTTCGGTAGTAAAAGAATCGTTTGGATTAGTCTTATGTGAAGCTATTTATTGCGGATTACCGGTAATAGCGACGAATAGTGGTGCACAAAGAGAAATTATAACCAAAAACCAGTATGGAACTATTATTGATAACCTTAATGCAGACAGTTTAGCAGAAGCCATTAGTGAAACGTATAAAAATAAAGAGAGAATTTGTATTAAAGGAGAGAACTACATTTCGCGTAATTTCAATATAGAAATTACAGCTAAAAAGTTGATAGAAGTTTACGAGTGCTTATAAAAAATAATTGCAGCAATTATCATGATTGTTGGTGAATAGTAAAAGAGGAGTATGTACATATGAAAAATATTATAGAAGAACCTTCTTGTTCTAATGAACATTCACAAAATGCGATACGCTCAAGTAATATTGAATTGTTACGTATCATTGCTATGTTTATGGTTGTCTTAGGTCATTATTATGTTAAAGGTGGTTTTCCTGATGACAGCTTAATGACGACAAGTAAGCTTGTTATGCAATTTTTAGGATCATGGAGTAAAATCGCTGTAGATATTTTTGTTATAATAAGCGGGTATTTCCTTGTTACACAAAAATTTCGCTGGAAAAAGATTTGTAAATTCTTTGGTTTCTAAATTGCAATAAGAAGTTGCACACTTTTTGAAAATT
>ULUC01004156.1_pt1 | contig 11080 bp, 7 predicted proteins | sample 1958151 | NCBI WGS metagenome assembly ULUC01 (sample SAMEA4835750, study PRJEB28245) | human gut metagenome | biome: gut microbiome; material: fecal sample | place: Denmark | collected 2008
ACTTGCTATTTTTTGATTTTATTTCGAACTCACGTTAAATAACTGATATGTGTAAAACATAGTTGTGTTACGTCGTGTATTTTGTTGGTGGCTGCTTCATGAGAATGAAGCTGTCATTTTTTGTATTACAGATAAATTTTGCTTGGTTGAGCTAAGTCAATATTTAAGTATGAGGAAAATGTAGACATAAAAAAAGGAGCAACGCCTTGCTCCAACCTTTGTTAACCTTAAATCTAATACTATGAAAAACACGTTGCAAAGGTACGTGTTTTAGTGGATTTTGCAAATAAAACAACTAAAAAAATATGTTTTCTAACACGTTTTAATACTTTTGTCCTATTTGTTAAGGATGAGGATTTTTTTTATTTACTTGTATTTTGTCTTTTTTACATATAAAACCGTATATTTGTTGCCACTTTTGCAAAAGGATAAAAACGAATGGTTTCAGTAGATAATTTGAAAGTAGAGTTTGGAGTAACGCCTCTGTTTGAGGATGTGTCATACGTTATCAATAAGAGAGATCGTATTGCGCTGGTCGGGAAGAATGGGGCCGGTAAGTCTACTATGCTTAAGATATTGGCAGGAATACAGGCGCCTACTTCAGGTAGTGTTTCTGTTCCGCGTGATGTGACGATAGGCTATCTGCCTCAAGTCATGATTCTGAGTGATAAACATACTGTGATGGAAGAGGCGGAGATGGCTTTTGAACATATCTTTGACTTGCAGGCTAGTATTGAGAGAATGAATCAGGAGTTGGCGGATAGAACAGATTATGATTCAGAAAACTATCATAAACTGATTGAGAAATTCACCCATGACAATGAACGCTTTTTGATGATGGGAGGTACCAATTATACAGCTGAGATAGAACGTACATTGATGGGGTTGGGATTTAGCCGGGAGGATTTTAACCGTCCTACATCTGAGTTCAGTGGTGGATGGCGTATGCGTATAGAGTTGGCCAAGTTGCTGTTGCGACGGCCCGATGTGTTGCTGTTGGACGAGCCTACCAATCATCTGGATATAGAAAGCATTCAATGGTTGGAAAACTTTTTGAAGACAAGTGCGGGAGCCGTTGTATTGGTGAGCCACGACCGTGCATTTATTAATAATGTGACCAATCGTACGATTGAAATATCTTGCGGGCATATCTATGATTATAAAGTGGCTTACGATGAGTTTGTGGTATTGCGCAAAGAACGTCGTGAGCAGCAATTGCGTGCATACGAGAACCAGCAGAAGCAAATTCAGGATACGGAAGATTTCATAGAGCGTTTCCGTTATAAGGCTACCAAGGCTGTACAGGTGCAGAGCCGCATCAAGCAATTGGAAAAAATAGTTCCTATTGAAATTGATGATGAAGATAATTCAGCCTTGCGGTTGAAGTTTCCGCCTGCCATGCGTTCCGGCAATTATCCGGTCATTTGTGACGGGGTGAAGAAAGCATATGGCAGTCATATCGTTTTTCACGATGTGACTTTGACTATTAATCGATGTGAGAAGGTGGCTTTTGTCGGAAAGAATGGGGAAGGTAAGTCCACTTTGGTGAAATGTATAATGGACGAAATCCCATACGAAGGTAAACTGACCATCGGGCACAACGTACAGATTGGTTATTTTGCTCAGAATCAGGCTCAGATGCTGGATGAAAATCTGAGTGTTTTTGATACGATTGATTATGTGGCAAAAGGGGATATTCGTTTAAAAATTCGTGATATTCTGGGAGCATTCATGTTTGGAGGTGAGGCTTCTGATAAAAAAGTAAAGGTACTGTCGGGTGGGGAGCGGAGTCGTCTTGCCATGATAAAACTTTTGTTAGAACCGGTGAATTTCCTTATTTTGGACGAACCTACCAACCATCTGGATATGCGCTCAAAGGATGTATTGAAAGAAGCTATCAAGGAATTTGATGGAACGGTGATTGTTGTTTCTCATGACCGTGAGTTCTTGGATGGACTGGTGACCAAAGTTTATGAATTTGGAGGTGGAGTAGTAAAAGAACACATTGGCGGCATTTATGATTTTTTACAGAAAAAGAAAATAGAGAGTCTGAATGAGTTGCAGCTTTCGGCTTCTCCTACTGTGTCTGCCACTAAAAAGGAAGAACCCGAAACGGTCAGTGAGAACAAATTATCTTATGAGGCGCAAAAGGAATTGAATAAGAAAATTCGTAAATTGGAGAAACGAATTGCGGATTGTGAACAAAAAATAGAAAAACTGGAAACTGAGATTAGCGGGGTGGAAGCCGATATGGCTACTCCCGAAGGTGCATCGGATATGGCTTTGTATGAAAAGCATCAGAAACTGAAAAAGGACTTGGATCAGACGGTAGAAGAATGGGAGGCCGTTTCTATGGAATTAGAAGAGATGCAGGGAAGTTAATATGTATCATATATATAGAACAAATGAAAGCAAAACATTATTTACCAATGGCTGTATTGGCTCTGGCAGTAGCTGCCGGATGCGACAGTAAAAAGGAAGCCGTCATGACTTCGGGTATAGACTTGACAAATTTGGACACTACGGCTGTTCAAGGAGCTGATTTTTATCAGTATGCTTGTGGCGGATGGATGAAGAAACACCCTCTGACCAATGAATATTCCCGTTTTGGCTCATTCGATATGCTTGCCGAAAATAACCGGGAACAACTGAAAGGATTGATTGTGGAAATTGCTGCCGGACAGAATGCGCAAGGTACAATAGGTCAGAAAATAGGGGATATCTATAATCTGGCTATGGATAGTGTGAAACTGAATGCGGATGGAGTAACTCCTATTCAAGCTGATTTGGAAAAGATTGCTTCAGTGAAGGATAAATCGGAAATAGTTCCTTTGATGGCGGAACTGGCTCATAGCGGTGTATTCCCTTATTTCAGTTTCTATGTGGGTGCCGATATCATGGACAGCAAGAGCAATTTGTTTCAATTGTATCAAGGGGGTATCAGTCTGGGTGAAAGAGAATATTATTTGGACAATGATGATGTGACTACCAATATCCGTAATAAGTATAAAGAACATATTGTAAAGATGTTCCAATTGGCTGGTTTTGATGAGGCTGCCGCTAAAAAGAAAATGGAGGCTGTAATGGATATCGAAACCCGTATTGCGAAAGCTTCTTTCAGTGCGGTGGAACAGCGTAACCCTGCGGCCAATTATCATAAAATGTCTTTGGATGAATTAAAGAAAGAGATTCCGGGCATTGACTGGGATGCTTTCTTGAATGGTATAGGCGTGAAAGGGGTGACTGAACTGAGTGTTTCTCAAGTGGAGCCGATTAAAGAGGTTGAGAAAATTATCAATAGCTTGCCGGTTGAAAATCAGATCGCTTATATGCAATGGAATCTGATAGACAGGGCTGCCGGTTACTTGAGTGATGATTTGGTAGCACAAAACTTTGATTTTTATGGAAAAACACTATCCGGTAAACAGGCTAACCAACCTCGTTGGAAGCGTGCCGTAAGTACTGTGAATGGGGTACTGGGTGAAGCGGTAGGTCAGATGTATGTGGAGAAATATTTTCCGGCAGCCGCAAAAGAACGTATGGTGCAGTTGGTAAAGAATCTGCAGACCGCATTGGGAGAACGTATCCGGAATTTGGAATGGATGGGTGACAGCACAAAGATTAAAGCTATTGAGAAGTTGAATTCTTTTTATGTAAAGGTAGGCTATCCTGATAAGTGGAGGGATTATACCGGTTTGAATATTGAAAAAGATTCTTATTGGGCCAATGTGAAGCGTGCTACAGAATTCGAACTGGATTATATGTTGTCCAAGGCAGGCAAGCCGGTTGACAGAGATGAATGGGGAATGACTCCGCAGACTGTCAATGCATATTATAATCCGACCACGAATGAGATTTGTTTTCCGGCAGGTATTCTTCAATATCCGTTTTTTGACATGAATGCTGATGATGCATTTAATTATGGAGCTATTGGCGTGGTTATCGGTCATGAAATGACTCATGGATTCGATGATCAGGGACGTCAGTTCGATAAGGATGGTAATTTGAAAGATTGGTGGACAGCCGAAGATGCCAAACGTTTTGAAGAACGTGCTCAGGTAATGGTGAATTTCTTTGATAGCATTCAGGTTTTGCCGGGACTCAATGCCAACGGTTCTTTGACTTTAGGTGAGAATATAGCCGACCATGGTGGTTTGCAGGTTTCTTTCCAAGCGTTTAAGAATGCGACAAAAGATGCTCCGCTACCAGTAGAAGACGGATTTACTCCGGAACAGCGCTTCTTCTTGTCATACGCCGGAGTGTGGGCTGGCAATATCCGCGACGAGCAGATTCGTTTGCAAACAAAGTCTGATCCACATTCATTGGGCAGATGGCGTGTGAACGGAGCACTCCCTCAAATTGGTGCATGGTATGATGCTTTTGGCATTAAAGAGGGGGATCCTATGTATTTGGCTCCTGAAAAACGTGTCTCTATTTGGTAAGCTTTATACATAAAAGATAATAAAAAGCATGGTAATTGCTGATAATTTGGCATTTACCATGCTTTCTTTTTGGAATTTACATGATAAACACCTATTTTTGTGCCCGATGAAACGGAGACGATATATAGCATGGGTATTAATGTTGGTCAGCATAATCATGTTGACTGCATCTGTTCTGCCTCATCATCATCACCGGGAAATCCTTTGCTTGCAGCATGATATGACTTTGTGCGGCTGTCAATGTTCTGTACAGCATCAGCAGCATAATAGTTCCGATGAGAATCATACATGTAATGCCGGATGCGTGACCAAGTTTAAAAGTGTAACTCCGGATCGGGCTCAGGACAGTGTTTCTCCTGATTATTCGTTTTGTTTGTTGCTATATACGGTAACGGATGTATTGGCGCTTTCATTGCAGTTGACAGAACACAACACATTACCTTATAATTACTATTTAGAAAAACTGCATTCTACGTGTCTTCCCCACGTAAAGGGGTTGCGTGCTCCTCCTTGCGATGTTCTTGCTTAACAGATAGAAAGTTTATCTTTTTATCCGCAACTTTGTTGCATTTTCTTTACGCTAATTTTGTATTTAATAAAAAAGTAAGAACAAATTATATCATCATGAAGAAACTTATCTTTATGGGAGTCTTGGGATTATTTCTTTTAGGCTCTTGCAACAGTAAATCGGAACATGACCATGAAGGGCATAGTCATGAAACGGAAAAAGCACATAATCATGATCATGAAGGCCATGATCACGAGCATGAGGAACACGATCATGCGAGTGAAAACCACGAAGGACATAACCACGAGGCAGAGATGGCAGCCGGACATTCCGATGAGATAATCCTGGCTCCGGAAAAAGCGAAAGCAGCTGGAGTAGAATCGGAAATAATCCAGCCTAAATCATTCCGTCAGGTAATAACGACCAGCGGACAGGTACAGGCGGCACAAGGTGATGAAAGCGTAGTAGTTGCCAATGTAGCCGGTGTGGTTTCTTTCCGCCATCCGGTAACGGACGGTATGAGTGTGAGCAAGGGGGCTCCCATTCTGAATATCTCTGCTGAGAATATGCCGGACGGAGACCCTGTAAAACGTACCCGTATCGCATATGAAACCGCCAAAAAAGAATATGAACGTGCCGCCAAGTTGGTAAAAAGTCAGATAATATCACAGAAAGATTTCAATGCCATTAAGGAGAGTTATGAAAATGCATTATTGGCATACGAGGCTATTTCAAAGAACCAGACCAAGACAGGTGTGTCCGTTACAGCTCCTTTAGGTGGCTATATCAAGAATTGTCTGGTGAAGGAAGGTGATTATGTGTCGGTAGGCCAGCCTTTGGTGAGTATCACTCAGAACCGTCGTCTGTTCCTTCGTGCAGATGTTTCCGAGAAATATTATGGTTATCTGCATAGCATCCAGTCGGCAAACTTCAAGACTCCATACGATAATAAGGTATATGAGTTGGGTGAGTTGAAAGGGCATCTGCTTTCTTATGGTAAAGCATCCGGTGGTACTTCTTTCTATGTACCTGTTACTTTCGAATTTGATAATCGGGGAGATGTGATTCCCGGTTCGTATGTGGAGGTGTATCTGCTCTCGTCGGAAATGCCCGATGTGCTGGCCTTACCTGTTACAGCATTGACCGAAGAACAGGGCTTGTATTTTATTTATCTGCAATTGGATGAAGAAGGGTATAAGAAACAGGAAGTGACTTTGGGGGCTAGTGACGGAAAGGAAGTTCAGATTCTTACGGGGTTAAAAGCCGGTGACCGTGTGGTAACAAAAGGAGCCTATCAGGTGAAATTAGCATCGGCCAGCAATGCGATTCCGGCTCATAGTCATGAACATTAATCAAGCCGCCCTATGCTAAATAAAATTATACATTTTTCCCTTCAAAACCGTATATTGGTTCTGGTGGCGTCGGTTTTGCTGCTTATTGGCGGTACTTACACGGCTTTTCATACGGAAGTCGATGTGTTCCCCGATTTGAATGCGACGACTGTAGTGATTATGACTGAAGCGAATGGTATGGCTGCCGAAGAGGTGGAACAATTGGTAACCTTCCCTGTAGAAACTGCTGTGAATGGTGCGACCAATGTGCGCCGGGTGCGTTCATCTTCCACCAATGGCTTTTCCGTTGTGTGGGTGGAATTTGAATGGGATACTGATATCTATCTGGCCCGTCAGATTGTTAGTGAGAAATTGTCCTTGGTCAGCGAGGAATTGCCCGAGAATGTAGGTAAACCTACCATGGGACCTCAATCCTCTATTTTAGGTGAATTGCTGATTATCGGTCTGACTTCGGATACTACTTCCATGCTCGATCTCCGTACACTGGCAGACTGGACTATCCGTCCGCGCCTGCTTTCTACGGGAGGTGTGGCACAGGTTGCCGTGCTAGGAGGTGATATCAAGGAATATCAGGTGTTGCTTGACCCTGCCCGCATGAAACATTACAATGTTACGTTGACAGAGGTGATGAACGTTACCCGTAACATGAATCAGAATGCCAATGGCGGAGTGATTTATGAATATGGAAACGAATATATTGTTCGTGGGGTGCTTTCCAGCCATGATGTGGCTCAGTTGTCACGTTCCGTCATTAAGACGGTGGAAGGGGTGCCCGTTACATTGGAGGATATTGCCGATGTGAAGATCGGTTCGCAGGAACCAAAACTAGGTACTGCTTCGGAGAGAGGAAAACCTGCCGTACTGCTGACCGTTACCAAACAACCCAAGACTGGGACTATTGAACTGACAGAGCAATTAGAAGCCGCATTGAAGGATTTGCAGAAGAATCTTCCGGCTGATGTGCACGTTTCTACAGATATTTTCCGTCAGAGCCGTTTTATTGAAAGTTCTATCGGCAATGTGAAGGATTCGTTGTATGAAGGTGCTATTTTTGTGGTGATTGTTCTCTTCCTGTTCCTTGCCAATGTACGTACCACGGTTATTTCATTGGTAACCCTTCCGTTGTCATTGATTGTTTCTATATTGACTCTTCACTATATGGGGCTCACCATCAATACCATGAGTTTGGGTGGTATGGCTATTGCCATTGGTTCGTTGGTGGATGATGCTATTGTGGATGTGGAAAATGTATGGAAACATCTGCGCGAGAACCGCTTGTTGCCCGAAGGGGAACGTAAAAGCGTGATTGAAGTCGTGTTCAATGCTTCGAAAGAAGTGCGTATGCCTATCTTGAACTCTACCTTGATTATTGTAGTCAGCTTTGTTCCTTTGTTCTTCCTGACAGGAATGGAAGGTCGTATGCTGGTTCCGCTGGGCATTGCCTTTATTGTGGCGTTGTTTGCTTCTACGGTAGTGGCTTTGACACTGACTCCGGTACTGTGCAGCTATCTGTTAGGTAATAATAAAAGTAAAGGATTACCCAAAGAGGCATTTGTAGCCGTATGGATGAAAAAGCATTACCGCAATACCTTGTTATGGTCCTTGAATCATAAATCCGTAGTATTGGGTTTTACAGGTGGACTGTTTGCGGTGGCATTGGTTATGTTTTTTGCATTAGGACGTAGTTTTCTGCCATCTTTCAATGAAGGTTCGTTCACCATTAATATCAGTTCATTGCCGGGAATTTCTTTGGCAGAATCGGACAAAATGGGACACCGTGCGGAAGAGTTGCTGATGTCTATTCCCGAAATACAGACTGTAGCCCGTAAAACGGGACGTGCCGAACTGGATGAACATGCACTAGGGGTTAACGTGAGTGAAATTGAGGCTCCGTTTGAATTGAAAGACCGTTCCCGTCAGGAACTGGTAGCCGATGTGCGTGCCAAGTTATCTACCATTACCGGTGCGAATATCGAAATAGGCCAACCTATCAGCCATCGTATCGATGCCATGCTTTCGGGTACCAAGGCCAACATTGCCATCAAACTGTTTGGTAACGATTTGAACAAGATGTTTGCCATCGGTAATCAGATAAAGGATGCTATCAGTAGCGTGGAGGGTATTGCCGACTTGAATGTGGAACAACAAATCGAACGTCCGCAGCTCAAGATTGTTCCCAAACGCGAGATGCTTGCCAAATTCGGTATTTCCTTGCCGGACTTTGCCGAATTTGTATCTGTAAACATGGCGGGTGAAGTTGTTTCGCAGGTATATGAAGAAGGCAAAGCGTTTAATCTTATTGTCCGTACCAAGGACGAGGTGCGTGATGAGATGGAGAAAGTGCGTAACCTGATGATTGATACCGGTGACGGTCAGAAAATCCCTGTCAACTATGTAGCCGATGTGATTTCTGCCATGGGACCGAATACCATCAGCCGTGAGAACGTGAAGCGTAAGATTGTGATTTCAGCCAATACCAGCGGCCGTGATTTGCGCAGCGTGGTGAATGATATACAGGAACGGATTGATGCGCAAATCAAGCTTCCCGAAGGATATCATGTGGAATATGGCGGTCAGTTTGAAAGCGAGCAGGCGGCCAGCCGTACGCTGATGCTCACTTCGTTTATGAGTATCGTAGTTATCTTCCTGTTGCTTTATACCCAGTTTAAGAATGCAGCCCAAAGTGGAGTCATTTTGTTGAATTTGCCTTTGGCGTTGATTGGTGGGGTATTTGCATTGATGATAACAACGGGTGAGATAAGCATTCCGGCTATTATCGGCTTTATCTCGTTGTTTGGTATTGCTACCCGTAATGGTATGTTGTTGATAAGTCATTACAATACGTTGCGCAAAGAAGGTATGGATTTGAAAGAAAGCATTCTTCACGGTTCGTTAGACCGTTTGAACCCTATCCTGATGACTGCATTGTCTTCCGCGTTGGCTTTGATACCTTTGGCGTTCCGTGGCGATTTGCCGGGTAATGAGATACAAAGTCCGATGGCGAAAGTTATTCTGGGAGGTCTTTTGACATCGACTTTCTTGAACGCTTTCATTATTCCGATTGTTTATGAACTGATGAATCGAAAGAAGAAATAATAGAAATATATGAAACGAATCTTATTTATAATAGCCTTCTGCTCTCCCTTGCTGGCGCAGGCCCAGAGTATTGAGCACATTTTGAAAAGCATCGAGCAGAATAATAAAGAGCTCAAGGCGCAGAAACATGCAGCCGATGCAACCAAGATGGAAAACCGGACAAACAACAACTTGCCTGACCCTACAGTGAGCTACAGTTCTTTTTACAGTAATGGTGCCGAAGGGGGGCACGGTACGGAACTTGTCGCTTCACAAGGTTTTGATTTCCCTACTCAGTATATTGTCCGCAATCGGCAGGCTACTTTGCAGAACGAAGCGGTGGACAAGCAACAACAGGCTGCTCGCCGAGATATTCTGCTGAATGCGAAGAATCTCTGTCTAGACCTTATTCTGTTGAATCAGGAAAAAACATTGATGGATATCCGTATGAAAAATGCAGATGAATTACAGGCACTTTATGAAAAGCGTCTGACTACCGGTGATGCGAACATATTGGAAGTCAATAAAATCAAAATGGAACGTATGAATGTGCAGACGGAAGTTGCCCAAAACAGCGCAGCCCACCGCACTGCCTTGCAATCTCTGCTTGCCATGAACGGCAACATGCCTTTAGAATTTGCTGAAACCACATACCCTGCCATACAGGAAATCAATGATTACAATGTCATGCGGGATGAAGTGATGGCATCAGACCTTGACTTGCAGGCCGCCGTCGCCACTGCCCGTGCCGCCGAGAAGCAGGTTTCGGTAGACCGTCAAGGATGGTTGCCGAAACTGGAAGCCGGTTTTCGCCGTAACACGGATGATGCGGTTTCGATGAATGGTTTTGTGGTAGGGGGCTCCTTGCCTTTGTTTCAGAATCGTAAAAAGGTAAAGATAGCCAAGGCACAGGCTATCAGCGCACAATTGATGCAAGAAAATGCTAAAGATCAGGTTGAAGCTTCTCTGATGTCTCTCTTCAATGAGATGCAGCAGTTGAAGGATGCCATGAATGCGTATGATGTTCCTTTGATGTACCGTTCGCTGGATTTATTGAAGCAAGCATTGACCGAGGGACAAATTTCATTGATTGAATATTTTGTGGAAACGGAAAATATTTATAAGAATCTCCAGGCGTATATGCAGATTGAGAATCAATACCAGAAGGTGATGGCGAACATTTACAAGAATAATCTGTAAAGCTGACAGTCTGTTCTTTTAACGCAGGTAGGGTAAAAACGGATGGCAGGATGGTACGGATAGTCAACAAACTATATCCGTGTTATCCTGCTTTTTCATTTAAAAAAGCAGACTGTCGCTGTCAAAAATGTACCGAAGCGGATTGTGTTTTTTTGTCCGTAATCTTCCGGCTGATCAATGTTGCCGATAAGGTTTCTATTTCCTCCAGTCTCACATTATATCCGTTCGCCAGATGGTCTGTCAGCTGGTTTCCCAGGTTGGCTGAATCGTCCTATGATGATACTCTCCTTAAAGCCGAAGTACTTTGGCTAGAAATTCGAAGAATGCCGGTTACGTCCTTTTTTTGATTCTTAATAAAAGCTGGAAACGATTGTCGTTCAGAATGGCATAAAAAAATGTGCCGGAAGAATTGGGCTACCTTTTATGACAGAGTGACTTCCGACACATTTTTTCTTGTTTATTTCTATTTAACGTGAGTTCGAAATAAAATCAAAAAATAGCAA
>ULUC01028056.1_pt1 | contig 11039 bp, 7 predicted proteins | sample 1958151 | NCBI WGS metagenome assembly ULUC01 (sample SAMEA4835750, study PRJEB28245) | human gut metagenome | biome: gut microbiome; material: fecal sample | place: Denmark | collected 2008
CTTTTTGAATTGAATTTGCGCAACTTATTATACGTTATCTTTTAAGGATGCTTGTCAATAAAGTTTTCACGATGATGCAGGCTTTTCAAAAACAAAAAAGCTCTCAGATTTCTCCGAGAGCCGATTGCCATAGTTGGCGGAGTAAGTATAAAAATTGAAGTTATTTCTTCTTCACTTCATCCTGCTTGCCTTCGCTTAAAGCCAGCAGTTTCTGACCTGACAAAAGCGTTTGCTGTTTTTGCTGTATTTCCTTTAAGCTTGTCTCTCCACCTTGACTAAGCTCTAACGTTTGCTTCTGTACACTCGCCAGCAGTTCCTTAGTCAGCATACCTGTTTGTTCTATAATGCTATTTTTACTTTTGATAAAGCCATCAATAACCTGTTGCTGACGTATCGCAATATTGTCCAATTGCTTCATGTAATACTCACCCTGCAATCTCATATCGTCTTCAATACGCTTTTGATACAGCTTATGCGCAGGCGAATCAATCTCATATTTTTCCAAGATTGCTAATAACGCTGGCAGTTTTTCCATATTGTACTCATCGTTATCTGCATTTACTTTATCTCCAAGCTCCTCATAAAATTTTTCAATGTCCTTAATAATTGGCATAGAACCTTTTTCTATAATGTCTATACGTTTTTCGGCAAATTCCGTTAACTTAGCTTGCATTCTGATGATCATCTCAGCTGTCGCAGCAAATCCCTTCACCTTTGCCTGCACAAGTGCTTCGTCACAATCGTGCTGCGCCTGCAAAAACTCCAGCTGCGCCTTATGCATAAGCTCCTGACGTTCGCGTTCCATAGTGGCTAATCTGATTTTTGTGTTCTGCTCAATCTCAGCTATCCTTACCTTATCGGGCTCATATACTGTTGAGCTTGTCGAGCGACTACCACCACTACTAGAACTGCCACCAAAAAAATCCTTTAACCCATCTACCTATGCTACCCAAGATTCCCATATCATCACTCTCCTTATTTTGAAACAATCGCTCTACCTGGTGGCTTCTAAACCTGCCCAAGGTACAAACATTGGCAAAGTGCTCACAATTATTAAAAATTACATTATAATCGCCATCACCAATGCAGCTACGTGCATAAGCAACTATCTGGTCGGGCGCATACAGGTCCTGAAACTCTTCATCAGTATATTCTTTTACCTCCAGCTCGCCGCCTTTGAGGAAAAAATTTAAATCTGAACTGATAACCCTGTTTTTCGATGAATCCATAATGCTATCATCATCTGTACCGGTAAAATGAATAACTTCATTGTCTGAAACATAGATACCGTGATGCGTATAAATACCATGCATACGTTTTACGCGTATATGGTCACCCATTACAGGATTCTTCTGCACCCAAATTTCTTCAGTAAATACTGCATCAGTTATCGGCAGCTGCGGAACAACGCTTTCCATAAACCATTACTTCCTTTGCTACTTAGCCAAATCCTTACGCATTTTGAAAATCAAAGAATTATACGCCTTTTCACGCCTTGCCTTTTCTTCACTATATGCTTTAGCATCTGCAAGGTAAATATCATAATTCTTTTGTTTCAAAGCAGCAAACTCATCTAAGATGGTGTGTGATATTTTTTGTAAATCATTATTGGCAACAAACTTTAAAACTTCGTCAATTTGAATATCCAGCAGGCTATTTGCCCAATTCAAGATCCAGACTCTGTCTTCTGCATTCTTACAGTTGAAGATAATATCCTGCAGCTCTGACTGAAGCATCGCCACAAATTTGTAAAGACTGCTTTCTGTTTCAAACTTATCCTGTAAATTGCCACCGGCCTGAAAAGCAAATTTCTGATAAATTCCTTTGCGTTCTTCCTTATAAAATTTATCAATCTGCTTTTTATACTCATCCAAAATATGAATAAGCTGTTCTGGGACAGATGCCTTCACTTCTTTATTCGTCGGCATGGAACAGCGCAAGCCACGTTCAATAACTGGCTGCATTTTTAATTCAATCACATATCTTAACTGCTGCCAATCCTGATACCAAGCGGACCATATTTCTTCTTCAATACCATCGTCCTCGCAGTCATGCTTCATATCCTCTTTATAGGTTGTTTTGAAAACTCTATAGCCTTCGGTCCAGTTTTCCCAGATATTAATAGCATTCATGACGAAGGTGTGATTTGCCTCAAAATATTCAATCTTGCGCAACGCATTTTTGATGATTTTGGCAGTATTTTCCGTTAAGAAAGCAAAGCTTGCTCTCTTTTCCTGCTCCAGCTCGGCCAATTCACGAAGAGAATTTTCACCCTCATCAATTTCATCAATTCTGTATTCTAAAGCATCTGCCTGCTTCTTCACAGCCAAAAGCTTTGTTTTAACGCTATTCATTCCCAAAGAAAAGTTTTTTTGGAAGAAGCGTTGTCTATCGCACAGTAAGATATTTTCTGCTTCTGTAAGGTTGGGATTAGCTTCACATTTTCTGGAAAGCTTAAGGCTGATTAAATTGAAATCCTTGATTACCGAAGCCTTTTGTTCTTCGTAATAATCCACTTTTTCCATGAGCTCCCTGCACCACTGCTGCACAGCCTGATAATACTTGATTAAAGAAGCATCAATAGCTTTGATATCATACTTTGCCAGCAACGCTGTGTAATCAAACTCTGATGAAAGCAACGTAACTGTCTGCAATTGCTTAATTTGATTTTCCAGATCCTGCAGCTGCTCTACTAATTTCGGTTTTTCAAAATACAGCTTTTTATAAAGCTCCGTAATTGCTTCATCATTAAAAATCGGCCATAATTCATTTTGAGTGAACAGGTCTAAAGTAAATTGAAGGCGTTCTTTTTCTGTGTAAACAGGATTATTTTTCGAAACTCTTACTTCGTATTCTTTGTCACATAGCAGAGAATTACATAATATTAAGTATGCCGACGAGCTATAGTAGTTGTGTTCTTTAGTTTTTGTATTAACCATATTGTCACCATTTTTATTTGCAAACCACCACACCTCCCCCTTTATGCTGCTTCCATCACCTTCACGAAACGGCATTGTTTTACTTTCGCACATAAAAATAAATTGTTTATATGTTGGTCTCTTCCAATTACCATAACCATCAATAGTTCCCACTTTAGATTCTATTTCTTTTGCTTCTGTCTCACTATACCCATTCCCATCAGATTTACAATACGAAAAATACTCTAGATTTGTCCAAAGTATGCCCGTATCTCTATCCATAAATACCTTCGGTTTATTTTTAAAGAAATACCAGCGCTGATTCTTGATTGCCGCAAAAATTTTTTCAACACCCGTTCCTGATAATTCTAATATCTCTGCATTTATATTTGCTAATTTTCCATCTACTACTGCCAATTTGGCAGCGATTTCCTGTCTTTGCGCCGAGTACTGTGCTTGCTCCAAATTTAATTCCTGTACTCTCTTGGCATTATTCTCATTTTCTATACCTTCACAAGCTGCTTCAATTTCACGAATCTTTTTTAACAAGCCATCTCTTTGCGTTGTTAATGATGCTAAATTACTCATAAAATTTTCCCTCCTGATTTTTTACTAAACTCTTTTACAGAATAAATTTTTCGCTATTTTTATCAAGTTAAATCAAAAAAGCCAACCGCCAATATGCGTCTCCAAAAAAAGCCTGCGCCACGCAGGTACATTCTTCAGCAAAACTCATAGCCAACGATTGACTTTTATATAAACCTTCCAACTCACGGAAACCAGCCCCTTAATTTGTATTTAGCTGCATAAGGCTAAATCTGCTAAGCATTTTCGGTTAACTAATTTAATTATAACCTTTAATATTTTGTTCCGGAATAATTAGCGCCACCTTATTGCAACTGAGATAAATTCCTTCTACTTATTATAGCACATTATCAATATAATAAAAACGAGAAATGCCGCACAAATTAACATAAGTGTATTTCGTGCGGCACTTCTTCTAACCCAACAACAAAGTAATGCTTATTTAATCCTATCAATTTTTATTTCAGCAGTGCTGCTTTTGAATTTGCAACTGCCTTACTCAGCAGGGCAACTTTTTTAGCTATTTCCTTTTGCACACGCTCTTTGTAATCCTTTAAGGCCGTATCAATGGTATCGATAACCTGGGAATCGTAATCCACATAATTAATGGCGTCCTTCAAATCTCCCATATATTCTTCGCAAGCCTTATTTACATCTTTATAGCAGTATTTATCTTCATATTTATCATTACCGAAGAAACTCGTACCTGCATATACTTCTGTATCATCTGTATCCATATAATCCCTATAATCACTACGGGAAGTATAATTGCAGCCATTAAACTCTCTCATTACATCACTACAGCCGCGGTCTTCAAACTCTTTGAGCCTTGCATTGATGATATCAACAAGCGTAGAATTCTTACTGCCGCCGGGGAAAACCGCAAATTCTTTAAAGTCTGCTGGCAGCATAATTCCGCCTGCAGCTGCCGCTCCGGCAAATTCCTGCAGAACATCTGCATATTGCTTGTTAATCTGTCCCCAGAAGCCGCTTTCATCAAAGGTATAAAACTTTCTCAGCTTATCTTCCTTGTATTGCACAAAAACCTCAAGAATTAATTTCTTATACTGTGAATAGCAGATACGGTCAAATTCATTTTCTGCAGCACTCATAGCTCTGCTTTCGCTGGAATAATCATAACGATATTCTCCCTGCGGATAGGAACAAGTCATACGGTAATCCTGTGCGTGCATTTTGACATCTTCCCTACTAACCTTCGGAACGGTAATCTTTGCTAAAGCGTTTTGCAGTTTTTCCGGCAGCTTGCTTAAGTCTGCGCCTGCACCTTCCGCTATGCTTAAAGCTTGTACAGGGCAACCGGCAACAATTTCTTCAGCCTTGGTTAAAAAATCATCACTAAAATAGCCACCATTGGCAGGCACAGCCTTACCTTCTGCGTCTTCCTGTAACAGTTTTGTTTCTAATAAGCAGTTGCCACAAGCAATGCATTTTTCACTAACCACAAACTTTTTCATATTGATTCCTCCAAATCATAATTTTTTTATATCCTGCATACACTGACTGCCAATTGCCAACGCTTCCTTTGTTTCTTGCGTAACCTTTCCTTCGTCCGTAAGTACAGGAGCATCAATAATTTTTTTCAGTGTAACCGCCAAATTTATACAGCTGCAAAAGGCCTTGCGGTCGTTTTCTGTATAAGCAGCTCTATCCATGCCCTTAGCAGCAATAAGTTCATCTGAATATGTAATAGCTTGCATGAACAACCTGTTTAACTTTGGCAATAAATCAGACACCTTATTGCAAGAATCTATCACGCCGTCTAAAACAGCAGCTAAATTTTCAGCCTGACTGTAGACAACACGTGAACTGCGCAGCTGTGCGCCAGCCATTTGCAGCTCCCTTTCAGAATCATTGATAAACGCATTGCCTAAGCCAAATATACCGAAGCCCTTTAAGATACTGACAGCAATTTCTTTATCTGTCATTGGTCTTACTGCTGTCTGCGCTACTGCATGGATAATCTGTATTTCTTCTGTGCTAAAGCTCTGCTGATTTAAAACTGCCAGCATCTTGTCATCACGAAAGTCAATTTTCATGAGCTTGCTGTACACAGCAACAAAATTCTGCATTGAAGTAATCAATATTGAACGCTTACGGTTGGAAAGCTTCTTCATAGCATTATCTGCTGCCTGCTTCTTGGCTTCCACCAGCCTGTGGGCTTCCTGTTCCATAGCAAAAGCTTTAGCATAACGCTTTTTTGTCCTGCTATCTATCTGCATTGATTTCTCAGCACCATAAAAGCTACTGCCTAAAGCTGCTGCCCCAAGTATAAGTCCGATCATATCATCTTACCCCCTCGTATAATATAGTCATAGCTTAGGTTGCTTTTAATAAAAATTTAAGCTATGCTGTTTTAGGTACTGTGGATTAGTTTTTACCCCCTACCACTAGATGGTTTTATAAAGGCTCTAACCACAGTCTCTTTGTTAATTTGTTAATCAGTTAGATACCGCATGACGGTTTATGTAGAACGAGGCTACAATTGCAAGGAGTGCCCGTGGTTCTAAAACAGTATCAAATATATATTCAAGAGGTGTTTTCAATTGACTATTTTAGTTGGTATTGACGTTGCTAAAGATAAGCACGACTGCTTCATTATGAACTCCGAAGGTGAAGTTCTTGCCAATCCTTTTACTATTCTCAACAACAAAGAAAGTTTTGATTTTCTTTACGAAAAAATCAAATCTATCTCTTCTTCTGACAAAATAAAAGTAGGACTTGAAGCTACCGGTCATTACAGCTATAACATCATTGGGTTCTTGTTGAACAAAGGTCTAGCCACCTTTATTCTTAACCCACTCCACACAAATCTTTACAGAAAAAGTCTTAGCCTTAGAAAGACGAAAACGGATAAGATTGATTCTAAAACAATTGCTATGATGTTATTGTCCGATGTAAGCTTAAAATCCTACTTGGATATATCTTACCATAACGAAGACTTAAAGTCACTAACCCGTTACAGGTTTTCTAAAGTTGAAGAACGCGCTAAGCTTAAAACTTCTCTTTCCCGCTTAGCACAAATCCTTTTCCCTGAACTTGAAAAACTCATCCCAACTCTTCATATGACCTCTATTTACCAATTGCTGGAAGAATTTCCTAGCGCATCAGCTATAGCTTCTGCACATCTGACAAGGCTTATGAATCTGCTATCTAAAGCTTCAAAATGTCACTATAATCGTGAAACTGCTATTAAGATTAGAGAAGCTGCCAAAAACTCTATCGGCTCTAATATGCCAGCTAAATCTCTTGAGCTAAAGCATACTATTAAGCTTATTCGCGCACTGACTATTGATATTGATGAAATAGAAGCAGAGATTTCTAAAATGATGGATAAGATTGCTTCTCCTATAACTACAATACCTGGAATCGGTCGTAACATGGGAGCTATGATTATCTCGGAAATTGGCGATTTCAGCCGCTTTTCTTCTCCAGATAAGATTTTAGCTTATGCAGGCTTTTCTCCCTCTACCTACCAATCCGGTAAACTTGATAACTGTTATGCTCATATGGAAAAACGTGGTTCACGCTATTTGCGTTACGCATTGTTTCATGCTGCGAAACTTGTATGCCATTGGGACAAAACTTTTGCAGATTACTTAGCGAAGAAACGTGCTGAAGGTAAGCATTACTATGTTGCTATATCTCATGCCGTGAAAAAATTGGTTAGGGTGATCTTCCACCTTGAGAAAACAAAGCAAGCTTTTCTGAAAGCTTATTAACTTTACTTAATTTGATACTATTTTTGAAAGCACCGTAAACGATGCTTTATTTGTCATGCGTTTTTTCAACTAATCTAATAAAAATTCAATGTATCTATTTGGTTTAAGTTTTTTATCTTTCCCCCCTTGACTTTTTATAGTTAGTCTTCATAATGTCAGCACTGCATCTTTATCATCAAAAAAATTGTTAAACTCTTCCAGCGACTGAAAAGCACATTTTTGCTTAAATACCGCCAGAATATTATTCAGTCCTTGGGTAATCGCTTTATCATCTACTGCGTAAACGCCCTGCATAACAAGCTCAAAACCACCATCAAAAGCCGCCGTCATATATGCATCTCTTGCTTTATTGTATTCATCAATCCGCTGCTTTTGCTGCGCTAAACTTTGCAATGCAGTATTAATAATATGCTTAAATTCCGCCTGACGTTTTTTATCCAACCTACGTTCCATCTGATATTTAGTGACCGCTCTGGTTATTTCTCCCACAACCAGGGAAGTAACCACTGCCGCTACCGGTCCGCCCAAGGCAAAAGCCATGTTCGCTGCCAATACACCTGCAGTACCGCAAACAATTTGCGCAGAGCATTCTTCGCCGCTGATATTGCCATCTAAATAGTTCGCAACAATGCCACCTATTTCTACAGCCATCGTCAGCTGCATAATCGGCAAATTTTTACCTGCAAGTTTGGCAAAATCCTTCGCCCCGGCTTTTTTCGCTACTGCGACAACACCATCCTGCACTACCGAAATACCGGCAGCACTGCCAAAGCTCCTTACAGTATCCTTCCCGACATTTTTTACAGCCTGCTTAATGTCCTGTTCACCTTTCACCAAGCCCACAAGATTAGTCAAGCCGGAAACAGCTACAGTTACAAAGGCTGCTTCCCTGCCGGCAGAAGCAGCCTTCTTTACCGATGGCGCAACTGCATCCAACTTAGAACTGATAACTTTGCTGTTTTTTATTTCATTAACCGTATTTTCTATTTTATACTTAGTCGCCTGTGTCCGTATATGCGCCTCTGCCTTCACTTCTTCTTTCAGCATATTAACGCTCGTCACAGCATCCGGGCAGTCAACAGCTTTTTTATTTGTCTTGAAGATTTTCTTGCCAAATAAAGTCTCTGATACATCATTAATCTGCGCAGCGCCTGCTTCAGTATATTTTTTTGCTATATACTCATGGTTATTCAGCGCACCCTTGGACTTGTTCAGCGAAGCATTGGTATTAGCAAGGTTTGCATCAGCATTAGCCATTGTTCTTATCTGCTCCGGCGTCAAATCAGAGCCATAACGCCTGATTTGCTCATCTAACGGAACAATGTGGTCAACGTTTGATTGTTTTTCATTAATATGCTTATTAGCATTATAAAAAATTCTCTTACCCGTATATTCGTCAGTTATACTTTTTTTATTGCCAAAGGATCTGTTTTTATAGCTGTCAGCCGCATTGTTGCGTCTGTTAATATCATCTACCTGACTACGCTTTATCTTATCACTCATATGCCGCCTCCAAAATTTATAAAGAAGTATCTTCTACTCCTTCCATTAGCTCACTCATCGTAATCCCTAGCTTCTCGGCAATCTATTCCTGTATCAAACTCTTCAATTGCCTGTAAGTAAAGCATCTTGGTGTCTGTTTATTATATCTCGGTGCAAATAATTAGCATTAGCTCCTTTTCCCACTATATTATAGTACATTCTTAATTTCATATTTTTGCACAATTTTTTCACAATTTTACATATAGTTTAATTTCTTGCGCTTTACCTATTAAGCTTGGAAAGGTGCTTACGTAATTTATATTTCCGCCATAATTTTGATAAAAAGTTATGGTGCGTTATTCTCCTAACCTCACGTCAAATCACCCATTTGCCACATGAGCATGAACGTTCAACATATTAAATAAATTTTTAGCAGGACTGCAAAACGCAGCCCTGCCTGTTACCTTATAGCTGTAAATAATCAATCAATACTAAACCGGCGTTATACCCGGCCAGCGAAGCAGTTGTCCTATCCATAGGATGCCACGAACCATCATCAGCCTGATATTGAACAAGATAGCCTTTACCAGTAAGCAGACCTACAATACATTGCTGTCGACTTTGCTGCCCAGTGCTACTTATTACAATCATGTCATATTGCACAATAGTTTGGCCATTATTGCGCGACAAAATTTTTGCACTGCGACAATCAACATAACGATGTGCTCCTTGTCGTTGAAATACTTCCGGTATATATTTATCGCCATTCAAAAACGCTTGCGGTTGAAATAAATTATACTTCGGTCCACTGCTATTCACATTGCTATTTGCATTGCTATTGCTGTATGTAGTTGCTTTACCATTATTCTCTTCCTGCTGCATGTTTAAAATGCCTTGCACATTATATTTATAGGCACCTGTATTGATGAGCAGCTTGCCTTTACCATTATCTAATTCCAACTGAGTCCAGTGTAAATTAAAGTCCTTGTATTTACTCTCTAAGAAATATTGGCACTCTACTGTCAAAACTTGCTTAGAATTCAATTTGAAGCCTTTTAAATCATTACGATCGCCAAAAGTAATAACATTAAATTTTTTAGGCGTTAGCAAATCATTGCCAATTCTCAGGTTAACAGCAAGCTTATCAAGATCTATTGTTTCATTTTTGCTCATATTAGTAAAAGCTATCGTTACACTATAAACCCAATCATCAATCTTGCGTCGTTCAAGCACGGCAAAGCCTAGCTTGGTATCGCCAATTTGTTGAACTCGATACGAAGCGTCACTGCAATCTAAATAAGCGGCTCCCTTATGAAATTCACCATCATTAGCCATGCCATACCAGTTTAAATCGTGCTGCAAAACAGCATTTTGGAATTCTACCTTTTCAAAGGCTTCCATTTCCATTGGTCCATTATCGCCAGAATATTGTTCCATATTAGAGCAGACTCTCTTAAGATAAACATTGTAAGCCTGCAGATAATCCTTCACGCTTTTAGCGTAATTAGCTATTTGGTAGCGTTTGATGGCTTTCTCCCCATCTTTTTTAGAAGGACCATTATCCTTGCTTTCCATCATTTTCTTGCTGAAATCCCTAACGCTCTCATTGGCCTTCGCTTCATCATATTTTTCATCACTCAGCTTGGTGATATTCTTTTCATTTTCTTCAATTAAACTCTTAATCTGCTTGAGCATTTTCTGTTTATCAATATTGCGATTTTCCAGCATGGCCTGAGCCTGCTCTGTTTCCATCTCAGCAACCTTAGTACTGTTGTTAAGATACATGGAATGTATTTTTTGCTCTTCGGACTTACCACAACCGGTAAGCACCACTGTTAAGATAAGCATTGCATAAAAAAACAGCTTTTTCACACTATGACCTCCCTATATAACTTTTCCAGTTAAATGTTTTACAAAAAAAGTACTATTGCAAAGGATCTGCTCCGTAGCGATTATCACCTACCGTACCAGGCGCAAACAGTAAATACAACTCAAAAAAGCCATTGAGCAGTGGCACAAAGGTTAATAATACTAATAAGCCATCTTTATCCAAATCGTGCAAGCGACGAACAGATATAGCACTATTTATCCAAACCAAAAGAGCAAAAGCTATTAAGCCTATGAAGCAAGCCAGATAATCAATTGCTTCCATATAGTAATCATCTACAAACTCGTCGATGATGCAGGCGATAATAAAAAACACCAAACAACTACTCATGCTCTTGAGGAAATAATCCAATCTATTGATGCGTCCCTCAAAGCTCAAAAATTGCTCTTGGCTCATTGTATAATGAAATTGCACACCTGAAAAATT
>ULUC01011447.1_pt1 | contig 10955 bp, 23 predicted proteins | sample 1958151 | NCBI WGS metagenome assembly ULUC01 (sample SAMEA4835750, study PRJEB28245) | human gut metagenome | biome: gut microbiome; material: fecal sample | place: Denmark | collected 2008
GCATTGCCGGAGATCTTTGCATTGCCGAAAACTTGTGCATTGCCGGAGACCCATGCATTGCCGTCATCATCAATGTTACTTTCTTTCTCTACAAATCCTCCGAGTTCTCCTTCTTTCACAATTCCAAATTCCACAAGAGCCTTGATTCTAAATAATTTCTTTCCAAAAATATTGGTCACATATTCTGCTGTAAGTTCAAATTTTTTCATTTTCTCACCCTCTTTATCACGCAAACGGTAACTCTTCATCAATTCCATCCGGGATGTTCATGAAACCATTTTCATCTGTCATTGGATTAACTGCATTACTTGGATTAGCCGGAGCTGCGTTCTGCTGATTGCTATTTTTACTTTCTCCAAACTCAATTTCTTCCACCAGAACATCTGTGGTGTAGACCTTGTTTCCGTCCTTGTTCGTATAAGAGCCGGTCTGAATCCGTCCACAAATATTGGCTCTCATTCCTTTGCGGAAGTATTTTTCGATAAACTCCCCGGATTTTCCGAATGCTACACAGTTGATAAAATCAGCCGTCGGATTTCCATCACCTTTGAATCTCCTGTCTACTGCCAGAGTAAATCTCGCAACCGCAGTTGCTTTCTCCCCATTTGAATATCTAACGTCCACATCTTTCACGAATCTACCTGTTAAAATTACTTTATTGATAAGTCATTCCACCTTTCTTCTAATCACCATTTCATATTCTGAATTTGGATATTCTTCTACCATATTGGGTAATAATTCCCTTTATCATCTGCAACCCAATAACCTGTGCTCCAAGTATCAGTTAATGGGTCGTAGACTTTTCTGCCTTTAATCATTCTTTTTTTCCTCTATTTCCTTGAGTTCTACAAAGCCATCAGCAATAGCTTCTTTAATAAGCAAAGTATTGTATCTTTCAAGGCTGATTGTTATTGTTTTATCCTCACACTCTGTTATATTTCCTAAAATATCTTTGTATTTAGCCATATAATCTCCTTTCTAAAACGGACACTCACTAGGATTTTTCAAATCCCAACTTTTCCCTGCAACCGCAACATCTACATTCGCCCCATAAGCAACTTTTTTCATCTTTTCGATGAATTTACCGGCATCTGCATTTTCTTTTGATAAATGACACATAATCACATTCTGCAACTGATCTGACGCATTGGCTTTCACAAATTCGCAAGCCGTGTCAATGCTCATGTGTCCACGGACAACATGGTTTTTCTTTGCATCGTCACCGGATAACAATTCCGGGTCATAATTGACTCCCAGAAGAATGTGATTTACATTTTTAAATCGCCACTTAATCAACTCTGTGTCAGTTGCATAAATCATTGTCCCCATCTCCGGGTGTTGAACCCAAAAACCGTAACACGGGCATTCAGAACCATCACCGTTTGTATGAGTCCATTTGCCGTTTAAATCGGTCAAATCAAATGCTCTGATTTTCCATCGGCCTTTGAATTTTGCGCCGATATCATCTCTATACGGAGCAAATACAGGTATCCCAGTAGTTTCTAATTCTTTCAGTGATTTGCTATGGTCTCCTAACCATGCTCATGAGTTACAACGCATCCGGAAATGTTTCTAATATTCCATCCGCACATCTTCTTAATGTCCTTAATCGGCATTCCTGCATCAAGCAGAAGTGTTTCCGTATTTGTTCTGAGTGCATATGAGTTTCCAGAACTTCCGGTTCCGCAACATAACAGTTTGAGCATTACATCACCTCACTTTCCTTTCTGATAGCCTTATGAAAAGCGCCATCCTCAAGCCACCTCAAGACGGTTAAAAGTTGAGTATGCTTAATCACTTCAATGTGCTTTGTGTTGTGATACCACATAACCCATTCCTGTTTCAGCAATTCTTCAAGGCTTGTTATTGGTTCGCCTTCCTCAAATTTCCGATTCTTTTTCAGATATTCCATGTGTTGCTTCCTGTAATCACATTCACAACATTTTTCTGAAAAGGATGGATAATGTTTGCCATTCACTTCCACAGATGATGAGCAATACCTGCATGGATTCTGTCTCATACCTACACATCCTCTCCTCTGCAAAGCCTGATAAAATCCGTTTTAACTTTATCATGCAACTCGCTTATGATTTCTTCATCTGCAAGTTCATGAGAAAAAATCGGTCTGCCCATAGAATTCGCTATGTATTTATAGAGTTCTTCTCTTTCCTCGCCTGTTGTCATACAGTAACCTGTGTAGGCTTCTACAATCACTCGTTCTTTAAGAGTCATACTTTCACCTCATCGTCTGCCGGAAACTGGAAAACCTTAGGATTATCAAAAAACGTATAAAAGCTATCATTATTTGTTGCATGAGCAAATTTCAAATACGATTCTCTCAACAATTCCATTACTTTCAGTGCTTTTTCTCTGGATGAATATTTAGCCATAATTCCATTCACGACTTCAATTGGTCTTACTGCTGTGTCCATAACCGCTGATATATAATTATCTAAAGTTATTCCAAATACAAAATTTTCATACGGAACATCAATCGTTCTATCCTGTGAAATTACTCTCATCTTATCCCTCCTGCATGAACTCCGGCATTGCCTGCTGCCCGTCCGGTTCGGTCACTGTTCCAGCAGTTTCTTCCGGTTCAAAATCCATAGAATTTGCATTCTGAACGATCTCTTCATGAGCCTGCTCCTGTACATCTTCGATCTTGTATTCTTTGAAATCACCGTCAATAATCTCTTCTTTTGTGTACAGACCCATAGTCAGTTCCGGGCAATTAAGACTGGAAAAGAAAGATGCCGCTCTGTAACGAAGCATCAGCTGTGGCATGGTTTTCCATTTACTTCCGTTTTTGCCAAGCCATCCTTCTGCTCTCGCCATGTCCATGTCAACCGTCATACCTTCAACTTTTCTGCCATTCTTCATTACCCATGCTGTGCAAGAAAATGGCTTTCCATCTTTGTCCTTCTTCTCCTCGAACTGTAATTCCGTATCGAATTTTCCGCTGTTATTGATCGCAGCAATCAAAAACTTGGAACTCCATGACGGTCTTCCCTGAATCACATTAAGATTCTGCATTACCATAAGTGGACTTACGTGCAATCTCTGTGCCTGCTCAATGGCAATCAGACAATTCGCTTCGTTTCTCTGGAACGTTTGTGGCACTATGGTTGAGCTTGACAATGCTTTTGCCATCTGCATAGCCATAATGAAGTTATCGGATGTTCCAAAAATTCCAAGGCTGTAATCCGTCACTTTATTTCTTGATACTTCTCTCTTTTCCTCTGTTACTGCTACCTGTGTATCTGCCATAATCGCTTATTCCTCCAATAATTCTTTTACATATAAATCCATCGAATGGCATAACTTAATGCAATTTCCATGTAATGCATGGTTTTTCCAAGCGTTGTATTTCTCAAAAAATTTTTCTTCCTTCATTTTCCCGGATCTAACCAGTTCTGACCATTTCCTGATTTTCTTACGCATCTTTCGTTTGTTTGTGCCACTCAATTTTCTTATGTATTTTCCGTCCAATGTTACGTAGTGATGAAAACCTGTAAATGCTATTCCACATTTGAATGGGACAATCTGTGTCTTTCCATTCAATTCAAGTCCCAGACTTCCAAGAAAATCTCGAATCTGCTCCAAGCAAAACTTCAAATACTCTTTATCTGTATAAATCAGGTAAAAATCATCCATGTATCTTCCATATCTGGAAATTCCAAGTGTTTCGGTAATGAAGTGATCCATACCATCTAGCATCAGAAGTGCATATACCTGAGCTACCTGATTCCCGAGTGGAAGCCCCAGACCTTCTGTGCTTTCAATAAACAGGTGATTCAACCATTTTGTGTACTCATCTGGAAAGTGATAGTCAACAATTCTTTTCAGGATCTCATGGTCTATCTGGTAGAAAAACTTTTTAATGTCACATTTAAGAATCCAGCCATCAAGTCTATGTTCTTCATAAAAATCAATCATTTGCTCTTTCAAGCAATCCATTCCAAAATGAGTACCTTTCCCCTGCTGCCCTGCATAATTCGTACTAATAAAGCGATCCCTTAATGCAGGATGCAAAATCTCGTCGCATAAGCAATGTTGGACGATTTTGTCTTTGAAAGAACACGATTTAATCACTCTTTCTTTCGGTTCGTAAACCTTAAATTCGTTGTACGGATTCAACCGGTATGTCTGATTTTCCAGTTGTTCTTTCAATAAGTGAAGTCCTTCCAGATTCATAGTCTGAAATTTTGCACAGCTTCCATTAAAACCTTTTCCAGTTTTAGCCTTCCGGTATGCCTTATACAGATTTTCATAGCTGCATATAACATCTTTATCCATTGTAAAAATTCCTTTGTATTTACCCTATTCGAGAAGGTCATGCACTTTTTTGTATCTTTCTCTGATTTCGGCTTATTGCCTACTCTAACTGCCTGTTTGATACAGAATGGGCGAACACCGTTGCTGTTGTTGTAATTGTTGTTGTTGATATTGCCGGATGGAGCAACAACGGTTTAAACAGCGCATAACCTATAATTTTATCGTCCTTTATCTTTGGTTCTCCATGCAATCGCCATATGTTTTATATCGGACACCATTTTCGACCAATACTCCGTGCTTTCCATGCTGATAATATTAAGTTTCATTGATAATTCGATATAAAACAACAATTCATCGCAATTTGTGATTGCTTTTGTCTGTAACTCTGATCGCTCCTTTTTAAAATTTTTCAAATCTGTCCGGTTGGCTTCGTACAAATATTCATAAATTTCAAGTGCTTTATTCTGCATCTTGTCCACTAACGAAAATCTGTACTTTTTAGGGTACCGATTGCAGTTCGATGTTACTCTCAAAGTATGCTCTGCCAGATCCTTTGCTTTCATAATCACTTTTAGTTCTGTTTCCGCCATTTATTTTTCCTCTGATTCAAAGATTGCAGAAGAAAAGATACAAAACGGGCGAACACCGTCGCAGTTGCAGTAAATGCTGCGGCCGATATCGCCGGACGGAGCAACAACGCTAACACTGTTTTTGAAGCCATTGCAAGGTGTACTCCACGGAGAAATCAACCAGAACCAATCGTCTGTATTTGGAATGAGCTTTCTGTATTTCCGGTACTCATCCACTGTCAAAAGTGAAACTTTATCATCACATGTTCCGTACTCCGTCTGACCGTCCAAAGAAAGAAGGCTTCTCTCAAATTTGATCAGATTACCTGTCCCGATTTCTGATTCCATCTTTTTCAAAAATTCTTCATTCAAATATTTTCGAAGATTGCTGGTTCTCCAGTCATTGTTTTCAGAGTTGAATTTCATTTCACCTATAGAATCAGACAGACAAACATAACCATCACTCGTGATATCAATAATCTTCCAATTAACTCCTGCCAGTTCAAATGTTTCACCAATAGTAAGAAATTTGGAAAATTTCTTGTTGCATTCTACTTTCTGGCCGCTTCTCAGCTCTTCCATTTCTTTTTTTAACACATCAATCTGTTCCTGCAATGCTTTCATTGTTAATCCCATTTTCATTCTCCCTTCGATACAAAGATATTAGATTTTAAGATACAAAACGGGCGAACACCGTTGCTGCCGTCGTAACTGCTGATGCTGAAATTGCCGGATGGAGCAACAACGGCAATTGAATATTTCCATCCTCTGTCTTCTGTGCTCCAAGGTGTGCATGTCCACCACCAATCATTAAGGTTTTTATTAACCAGTAAATTGTTGTACAGTCTGGCTTCGTCGAATGTGATTGGTCTGACTTTGCACTTGAACCCTCCGAACTCATCCTGCATATCCACACTTGTCAGATCAACCTCATGCTCAATAAGGTTTTTTGCTCCGACTTCCTTCTCAATAACCGGCTGGATCTGATTCTCGATAACCTTTTTCAGATTTGACTCTTTATAGTTTCTCGAATCCTCATCAAATTTCACATTTTCAGCCATGAATCCTTTGGAAATTACTGCTGTTTCCTCTCTGCACTGCATCAGTACAATAAAATCATGCTCTCCAATTTTGAATACATCTCCCGGATTCAAAGTTGAAAGCTGCACTTTCGACTGTTTTTCCTCTTCTTCCAGCTTCTTAACCAGTTCTCTTGCCATATCCAATGCTTTACTCATTTTTACCCCTCCACTTTTAATTCTTTTCCATCATTTACGATCAGCATAATCAGCTGACCGTCCACCATATCAATAACCTTCTTCTGGTTTTCAGAGTCTAACGACTCGCAATCGTCCAACCAAATAGGCACTGAAACTCCTTCGATTTTCTGGATGCTCCGGCAAATATCCAGTTTTCCGAGAATCCGGTTTCCCTTATTGCTTATGGTGGTCAGAATGGACTTTCCATCAACCTGTGGAATGCACACAGATTTATAATTGCCGTTCTTTGTATTCTCGAACAGCTTCCACTTAACCAGTCCAAAATGGCTGTTGATTTCATCAGAAAGCAGCTCATTTTTCTTCTTTTCCAGTTCTGCCAGAAGGTCAAGTATATGCTCTGCATCCGTCTTTTTCTGTCCAAGGTCAAGCTTTCTTACTTTCAGTTCTTCCAGTCGTTCTTCTTCTGCGGAAGTATCCGACTGTGCAATTTTCTGTTCGCAGGCTCTCAGCTGCTCGTTCAGCTCCGATTCTTCTTGTCTGAGCTGTTCTTTCAAATCAGAAGCGTTTCCGAACCGTTCCAGGTACTTTTCTTTTTCAGCAATCTGGTTCTGAATTTTCTTATATTCTTCATTACCGGAAATATCCGCAGCAACCGGAATTTTTGCTTCTTTTTCTTTGAGAAGTCGAATCTCTTCTTCGATATTTCTGATATCTTCAGTTGTCTCTTTCAAAGAATCATTCAGTTTCTCGACTTCTTGTTCATCTTCTTCAATCGTCTTTTTCAGCGACATTCCTTTATCGGTAATCCGCTTTAACTCAGCTTCTTTTCTGACATCGAACTCTGACCGGAGCTGTTCTTTCTTGTCCTCTGGATATTCCTGCCCGCAGTACACGCATACGGTGCTACTTTCATCAAAAACTCTGGTTTTCTCCTGTTTCCACAGATTCGCCAGCTGTTGTTTTTCCTCAGACAGCTTTTTAATGGAAGCCATCAAAAGCCTAACATTTCTGCTGCAATCATCGGATTTGATTTCCAGTTTTCTCTTGTCTCTTTCTTTTTCTGAAATCTCGCTCCTGATTTCCCTGACTTTTTCAGAAAGAGCATTATTCGCCTGATTCTGCATATCTGACAGTTTGAATTTCAGCTCCATAATTCCGGCAGTAGCGGATTCATAATCTTTCAAAATGTTCTGACTATCAGCCTGTTTTTTCAGATTCTCTGCAATCTGTTCTTTCAGTGTATTTCTCTGCAATTCCAGATCAGATACATCAATGTCGGATTTCAACTTGATGTCTCGTTCTTTCTCCTTAATCTGTCCGTCCAGAACCGGAAGCTCTTTCTCAATATCCGATTTCTTTTTCTTATTCATGGCAGATAATTCCTCAGCCGAATAATCTTTCAGTTTTTCTGCCAATCCATGAAGGCTTTCATCCTCACAGCAAACATACAAATCTGAAAATTCTTTTGATAGAGAAAACAAATATGCTCTCATTTCATCTGCTTTCTTAGTGAGAAAAGCTTCTGGATTAGAACAGCTTTTCAAAAGTCCCATATCAATTCCAAGATATGTTTCAAATTCTGTTTTTTTCTTTGGAACATCATTGATAAAATATTTATTATCATCTTTGTAAGATGTTCCTTCCTTGCTGATCGTCCGGTGCTGTACCTTCCGCATGGAAATTTCTTTCCCATCCAGGTCAAAAACCAGTGTTACTTCTACATCAGAATCCATTACCGGTTCCCCGTCAACTTCCCTACGGACTGCCGGACTGCTTTTCAAATTGTAGTCGCAATCAAACAGTACCCAAGTATATGCGGTCGCAATACTGGACTTACCAGCTCCGTTCATACCGGAAATTTTGGTGATATTAGAGAAATCAATCTCTTTTTCAGTATATTTTGTGAAGTTTTTCAACTTCATTCGCAAAAGTTTCAGTTCCATTTCTTTTCTCCCTTAATTCGTTTGCGGTTACGATGGCCAGTTCCGTTCCAAGGATACGAAGTATTTCCTCTCCGCTCGGCTTGCATCCAGCAGCTATCAGGTCAACCAGAACATTCACTCTGGTTTCCTGATCTACCAAATCGAGATACTCGTCTTTGCTGATGCATATATACGCATCCTCCAGTAAATCCACTTTCATTTTTCCTCCACCTGTTCAAATCCAAGCACCTGACCGTCGTTAATGACTGATGCCTGTCCTTTCATTTCATAATTTTCAATGCAATCCTGCAATGTAATCGTTTCCATATTCATTTCTATCTCCTGTAATTTAATCTTCTAAACTTATCCACCGACCGAATAATTCCTGTTCCTTTGTGGATGATCTTTAAATAGAATTCCGTTTCATCCACCAGCATCCAGTTAGCCGGATTAAATCTAGCTGCCGCCACAGCTTCCTTCTGCTCTCTGGTTAATCTCTTTGGCTGCTTCATCTTTTCTTTCTCCGTGAAAGATACAAACTGTATGCGATGCATGCACCAAACTCTGCAATAATACAAGCTACAAAGCCTACCCAAAATTCTGGAATATAAATTGTCATTACTTTTTCCTCCTATTTCCCGTGCAATCTTTCCAGTTCCGCTGCACGCTTCAAAATCTCATCAGCATAGTTACTAAGTGTTCCGCCCTCGTATGCTCCGACTCCGTAATTATCGGAATATCCTGCGTTATAGAACATCAGTGCCGGTGCCGCTTCACCATATTTGTGAAGCAGTTCTTCCAGAAGCGTTACTCCCACATAAATGTTGTCGTATGGATCTGTCATATCACGGTCGCCTATCAACTCTTTGTGAATTTCCTTATCCACCTGCATGAGACCGACGCAGTTACCGTTTACCGCATCCGGGTTCCAGCCAGATTCCCGTTCGATCATTGCTTCTACCAATTCCGGTGAAATGTTCTTGCTTTCGCAGAGCCTTTCAATGTACTCCTGCCAGTCTCCCTGATGATCGCTCCCGGCATTTGCAATCATGGCAAAACCGGCGAACAACAGGAATGCAATTACTACCGCTATTGCCATTTTCTTCATTGCTCCCTCCTACTTTTTGTGACATTTGATAGGTGAATGCTCTCTCCATCTGTAATGTCTTGCTGGAACATTTTCACCTCGAAACTTCTTTTTCTTCTCGCTCAATGCATCCTGTTCCGCTCTGAATGCTTTGTACTGCTCACACTCATCATGGTAGCTTCCACATCCACGACGTTCACACTTTAAGCATGGTGCTGTCCGCATAAGTGCCTCCTGTTTTACGAATAGTTCCCTTTCAGCTTCCTTTTGTATATGCTTTTTGCTAAAACAGAGCATCCCAATTCAAAAACAATATTTTCAAAATTTTCGTCGTCATCCGCAATTTTTCTAATTGCACATTTCAGACTTTTTTTAGTAATTAAACTACGATCAAGAGTTCTTATACGATATGCCTCTATTGCCGTATTCTTTATGTTACCCATTCTGTTTCCCTTTCCTATGAACAATATTTCATTGCATATCTCTTTACGATTCCCTCAAAAATGGCTTTCAGCTGCGGTTTTTCATAAATGATTGCAATTTTTGTCGTTCCATCCTTGATAGCCGTCTTTGTGTTCCCGGCTTTCTCCATTCTGGAACGTTTGTTATCCTGCAATCTCTTCAGACTGCAATGTGCCGTTGTTTCCAGTTCACTCATTCAATTCACTTCCTTCCTGTGGTATAATCTCCTTAAAACAACTAAGGAGGTGGCTTATTATGGTTTTTACTGGCTTCTGTGATAAACAGAGCAAGAATTATTCTGTTGAGATTAAAATGGTAGATTCTTCTGATTTAGAAGAACAACGTTTTGAAAACGGACGTTTAATCTGTCCGTATTCAGCATTGTCCGGTTGTTGCCACACCCCAAAACAATGTTCCATACTTCAAAATCTCAACAAATAATTTACTGGCTCTCTGTAACAGGAGAGCCAATTTCAACCTCATACCCATCTTTGAATCTGATGCTTTTAATCTCTCCAGCAGTGTCCTGATTAACAAGTAGCACCCTCAAGTCTGTCGCGATCTCAAAAGCGTTCAAGTCAATTGTCAACACAGGAAGCTCTCCAGCTTTTTGCTTTAATTCGTAACTTCTGACACCATCAATTTTGCGACCACCAATACGAATTTCGGTAAATATTCCTTTTTCCCCATCAACCTGTCTGATTTCGATTTTTGACATTTTCTCATCTCCTCTCTAAAGTTAAATATTTTGAACTTCAAGAGTAAAAAAATAATCCTGGATATCACTTTCTGAAAGTCCGAGTAACTTCATGGTCTTCAAAATCTCATTCTGCTTCCACGGTCTTTTTCCGTTCATTTTCAACGATAATGTACGCTCTGAACATCCAAAGTCCTTTGCAAATGCAGATTGATTTCCGTATTTCTCTACAATCTTTCCTCTCAGCTTGCTATAATCAAATGCCATATTCTTTCTCCTTTCTGCTGTTTTTTGAAGTTCAATATTTTGAACTGATTACATAGTACCACCCGTCCGCTTACTTGTCAATAAAAAGTTCAAATATTTTTACTTTTTTAGTTTTACATATTGAACTTTAGTTCAAAGTGTGATACATTATCATTGAAAGGAGGAAATGTTAAAAATGAAGGAAAACACATGCACTAGGCTCAAAAAGATAATGAAAGAAAGAAACCTAAAACAGGTTGACATCTTGAACTTATCGTTGCCATATTGTTCAAAATTCAATGTGAAAATGAACAAATCTGATATAAGTCAGTATGTTTCCGGCAAAGTTGAACCCAGTCAAGAAAAACTTGTTATCTTGGGAATGGCATTGAATGTTTCTGAAGGATGGCTCATGGGATTAGATGTTTCTCCATCCAGAAAAGATACTTCAGAAGAAGCAAAAGAAGACTCCGA
>ULUC01007417.1_pt1 | contig 10947 bp, 8 predicted proteins | sample 1958151 | NCBI WGS metagenome assembly ULUC01 (sample SAMEA4835750, study PRJEB28245) | human gut metagenome | biome: gut microbiome; material: fecal sample | place: Denmark | collected 2008
CCAGCGGCCGCACGCCGTCCTGCACGGCGATCAGCTCCGGATCGCGTTTCAGGGCCGCCAATCCGTTTTTCACCGAGTGGAACCGCTCCCGGCCCCCTTCGGCGACCGTGTGCGGCGCCACTTCGAAACGCGCCGACAGATTGTGCCAGAAGCCGGTGTGTTCGGCGGGCAGTACGACGACGATTTCCGCTCCGGGAAGCGCCGCGGCGAAGTTGTTGATCGTGCGCGCCAATATGGGCATGCCCCCCAGCAGCATGAACTGCTTGGGACGCGCCCCTCCCATGCGGCTTCCGCCGCCGCCCGCTACGATGATGACTCCAGTTTGTCGTTCCATATCAGTTTCTTTCCAAAACCGAGCGTATTGTCGGTCAGTTTCATATAATCGGGCCTTATCGCCCAGAGCGTCAGCTCGGCCAGCGCCGCGTAGGGAAACCGTTTGAGGTATGCCCGTCTGGCCGTTTCGTCGGCCCGCGCTGCCGTGCCGCACAACTGCAATCCCTGCACCCGGCCCACGATTTTCGTTTCGAGGACCACCGATGCCGCGACACGCGGATTGCGCTCCATTTCCTGCGCATGGCGCGTTGCGGGGTCCGATGTGAATACGAGCAGGTTTCGCTCCTTGTCGTAACAGTAGAACGCATTCGAGCAGTAGGGGACCCCTTCCGCGACGGTGGCCAGCGTCAGTACATGGTGCCGCCGGAGAAAACGCACGAAACGTTCGTTTATTGCTTCGCCGCAGCCGCTCGTTTTGGCCGTCCCGGATTCCGCGCTTCCGGGCGTTTCCGCAACCGGGGTGTTCCTTTCCGCAGCCGAGGCGCTTCCTTCCGCAACGGCAGCGTTCTCTTCCGCCGCCGGAGTGTTCCCCTTTGTAGTCGGGGCGCTCCCTTCTGCAGCCGCAGCGTCCCCCTTTGTAGCCGGGGAGTTGCTTTCCGCAGCCGGGGTGTTCCTTTCCGTAGCCGAGACGCTTCCTTCCGCAGCCGGGGCTTCTTCCGTTTTCGTTTCCGGAGCCTTGTGTTCCGTCCCCGGTTTTTCCGTCTCCCGCCTCTCCGCCGCTTTTGTTGCGACTGCCGGCTGCATCTTTTTCCCGTCCGTTTCCGCTGCCGCCATATGCGTTATTTCGCTGCCGTGGTTTCGCCTGCCGGAGCGGAAGCCGCCGGAGCCTGCGGAATTACGAGCGAATCCAGCTGCGTGATGCGCTCTTCGTCCTTCACCTCGCCGTTCAGCTCGGCCGCGATGCGGTCGCGTACGAATTCGAACGTCGCCCGGTTCTCTTTTGTGATCGGCTCGGCGGGTTCCTGCGGAACTTTCAGCGGGTCGATCGGCGTGCCGTTTTTCCAGATGCGGTAGTCGAGATGCGGTCCCGTCGAAGCGCCCGTCGATCCGACATAGCCGATCAGCTGGCCCTGCGATACGCGCGAACCCTTCGAAATGCCTTTGGCGTAGCCGCTCAGGTGCAGGTAACCCGTCATCAGGTTGCCCGCATGCTTGATCTTGAGCGTGTTGCCGCCTCCGCCGCCCCAGCCTTTGAAGGTGACCACGCCGTCGGCGACGGCATGCACGGGCGTGCCTTTCGGTGCGGCGTAATCGACGCCCGTATGCGGGCGGTATACCTTGTAGATCGGATGTTTGCGGGCGTAGGTGAATTTCGAGCTGATGCGCGAATATTTCAGCGGCGCCTTGAGCATCTGCTTGCGCAGGCTTGCGCCGTCATACTCCCAGTAACGGATTTTGCCGCCCTGCCGGAACGGAATGGCGTAGTACTCCTTGCCGCCCTGACAGAATTTCACGCCCCAGATGCGGCCGATGCCGACCGAGACGCTGTCGTCGATGAACCGCTCGTCGTAGATGACCGTGAAGTTGTCGCCTTTCTGGATGCCGAAGAAGTCCACCGTCCACTGGTAAATGTCCTCCATTTCGGCGGCCAGCGCATAGGGCAGCTCCTGCTCCATGATAGCGCCCCAGAGCGACGAGTTGATCGTGGCGCTCTTCTTGGTGCGGCGCACGGTAAACTGTTTTTCGCCCGTGCGGACGCTCACCGAGTCGTCGTGGAATCCGAAGACCACGTATTCGGCGACGTTGCGTTCGTAAACCAGATAATCCAAGTGCGGGGCATAGAGCGAATCCTCGTGGATGAAGGCCGTGTACTTGTGTCCCGCGCGGATGTTGCGCAGCGGGAAAATATCCTTCGAAGCCTTGTCGAGCCGGTCGATCGTCAGCGCCGAAACGCCGAATCCGTTCAGGATTTTGCCCAGCGTTTCGCCGCTTCCCACCTCGCCGGTCTCGGTGCGGTAATTGTCGGCGTTGATGCCGTATACGATGTTGTGCTGCTCGGCGGCTTCCTCCCCGGCCGTTTCCTGCTGCTGCGTTCTGCTGCACGCCCCCGCCGCAACCAGCAGCAGGGCGCATATGGGTAATCTGAGACTTTTCATAATCGAAACAAAGATATAAAAAAACGACTCTTCCGCCAATTTTATTATTCGTTTGTCAGTGAGGCCTGAGATTTGCTTTTTTTTGTTTTGCGTTCCGAAGATTTATTTCTACCTTTGAAAAATTGTGTAGATAAACAGACCGAAGATGTTGAAATGCCTGCTTGCACCTGCAGCTCTCTTATATAAAGCGGGGGTGACTTTCCGTCACCGCTTGTTCGACTGGGGAGTGCTCAAAAGCGAGAAGTTCGACATCCCGGTCGTCTGCATCGGCAACATCACCGTCGGCGGTACGGGCAAGACCCCGATGGCCGAAATGGTGATCGCCTACATGTCGCAGATGCACAACGTGGCCCTGCTGTCGCGCGGCTACGGTCGCCGCACCAAAGGCTACCGGGAGGTGAAGACCGATTCCCACTACCGCGACGTGGGCGACGAACCGCTTCAGATCAAACTCAAATTTCCCGGCACGGTGGTCGTCGTGTGCGAGAAACGCGCCGAGGGCATCCGCCGCATCCGGGCCGAACACCCCGAAGTGGACCTCATCATCATGGACGACGGCTTCCAGCACCGTTATGTGGAGCCGAAGATCAATATCGTGATGATCGACGCGACGCGCCCCATTCAGCATGACAGGATGCTGCCGCTCGGAACGCTGCGCGACCTGCCCGAAGAGCTGCACCGCGCCCACTATTTCGTGGTCACGAAGTGCCCAGAGAAGATGGCCCCCATCGACCGGCGCATCATGCGCAAGGTGCTGATTCAGGTCGCCTACCAGCGGGTGTATTTCACCCGTTTCGAGAGCTTCATGCCCCAGCCGCTCTATCCCGATGCGGCTCCTGACGAACCGCTTCTGCACGGGCGGCAGGTCATCGCGCTTTCGGGCATCGGCAATCCCAAGCCGTTCCTTGCGACGCTGCGCGAACGCTACGAGGTCGTGCAGGAGATGACGCTGGAGGACCACCATGTTTACAAGGTCCGCGACCTGAACCGGCTGCGGGAACTGCTGGCCCGCTGTCCCGGTGCGGTCATCGTGACGACCGAAAAGGACGCCGTGAAACTGACCAACCGCGCCAAGATCCCCGAAGAGATCCGGCGCAGCATATACTATTTACCGATAAATATTTCATTCATAGAGGATTCGGCTACGGATTTTCTGCAAAAACTAGAAGAAGATGTTAGAGGAAATTAAAAAAACGGCGGCTTTCATCGACGCCGCCACCGACTCTTTCGCTCCCGAAGTGGGCGTCATCCTCGGCACCGGTTTGGGCGGCTTCGCCGATAAGATCGAGACGCGCTTCGCCATCGAATACAAGGATATTCCGGGATTCCCCGTCTCCACGGTCGAAGGACACAAAGGCCGTATGATTTTCGGCATGGTCGAGGGCCGCAGGGTCGTGGCCATGCAGGGCCGTTTCCACTATTACGAAGGCTACGGCATGCAGCAGGTGACGTTCCCGGTGCGCGTCATGCGGCAGCTCGGCATCAAATACCTTTTCGTATCGAACGCTTCGGGCGGCATCAACACCTCGTTCCGCGTCGGCGACCTGATGGTCATCACCGACCATATCAACCTGATGCCCAATCCGCTGATCGGCCCCAACATCGCCGAACTCGGTCCCCGCTTTCCGGATATGCACAACTGCTACGACAAGGAGCTGATCGCCAAGGCGACCGCCATCGCCGAGGAGGAGAATATCAAGCTCCAGTACGGCGTGTATGTGGGCGGCACGGGGCCGACGTTCGAGACGCAGGCCGAATACCGCTATTTCAAGAATATCGGCGGCGATGCGGCCGGCATGTCCACCGTGCCGGAGGTGATCGTGGCGCGCCATATGTCGATCCCGGTCTTCGGCGTTTCGGTCATCACCAACTGCGGACTCTCGGACGAAGTGGGCGACCACGAAGACGTGCAGCGTCAGGGCAAAAAGGCCGGAATCAAGATGGAGGTGCTCTTCAAGCGTATGATAAAAGCGCTTTAGAAGGAATGTCGTTTCGGGCCGTGCCGGTTGTGTTGCGGCGTTGGACGGACTGGCCTTCCGGATTTTTGTCACGGACGTTCGCTGCGGAGTCGTCGGGGAGGGACTTGGATCTTCACCGCTGTATCCCGGCTTTGGCGCCGGGCCGCTCCGCAGAAGTGCCGGATGTGGATTTCTCCCGGTCCGTCGTGTGTTTATTGATAATTTTAATGTTATAGATTATGGTAAATAAGGTAATTTTGATCGGCAACGTCGGTATCGACCCCGAAATCCGGACCACCGAAGGCGGCGTGAAGGTCGCACGTATCCGTCTGGCTACGACCGAACGGTTGTTCGACCGGCAGGCCAACGAGGCCAAGGAGCATACCGAATGGCATACGATCACGCTTTGGCGCGGTCTGGCCGACGTGGTGGACAAGTATGTCCGCAAAGGCACGCAGATTTACGTCGAGGGGCGTCTGCGTACCCGTGAATGGATGGACAAGGACAATAACAAACGCTATACGACCGAGATTCTGGCCGATGTGATGAATCTGCTGGGCCGCCGCAGCGACAACCCGTCGTCCGACGGACAGCAGGGCTATGGATCGCAGCAGGGTTACGGTTCGCAGCAGTCCTCTGCCGGACAGTCTGCAGGCGGCTATCAGCAGCCTGCGGCTCCGAAGCCCGCCCCCGCGCCGTCGATTCCCGCCGACGATCCGGACGACCTGCCGTTCTGATCCGGACGCCCTGTCATTCTGATCCGGATGACCTGCCGTTTTTGAAATATGAAAACAAGACCTCCCGGCTCCGCAGAGACCGGGGGTTCGTTTTATCTGCATCGTCTTGACCGCCGGACCCGTTTGGGCCGGAGGCCGACTTTTGTGTGGAATCTGTTTGTGTGGAATCCGACCTCGGTGAAGAACCGGATTTACGGACCGGATGCACCGATAATTCGGGAGATAGGGGGCTTTTCTTGCTGTTGCCGTTCAGCCGCACCTCCGTTTCGTTTTTATGTGTCGGCCTCGTTGAGAGTTTCTGGCGGCACCTTTTCGAGCCGCATCAGCATCGGACACCGCCTGTCGTCGGTCCGCAGGGGAGTCGCCGCGAACCCTTCATTAGGGGTATCTTATTACGGGTGTTTTGCCGTCAGTCATTCTTGCGGATGTTGAGCCGTTCCCAAAGCCATTCGGGAATCATCTTCCAGAAGAATACCATGACCGCATAGCGGCGGTCGATCACCACGCGGCGGCGCTGCCGCTTCAGGACCTTCATAATCCGTGCGGCGACCTTCCCGACCTGCATCAGCATCGGATAATGCCCGTCGCCGGCCAGCAGGGGCGTGGCGACGAATCCGGGGCGGATGTCCGTAAAGCGGATATTCAGCTTCTCCATATGCGCCAACTGCGCCAGTGCGTCGATGTAGGTGTTCTGCATGCGTTTGGTGGCCGAGTAGGCCGGTGCGCTGCCGAGTCCTTTGGTGCCTGCGATCGAACTGATGACGGCCAGATGCCCGCCGCCGTGAGCGCGGAAATAGCCGAAAGCCGCCGTCACCATGCGCACGAATCCTTCGCCGTTGGTGCGCAGGGTGTCGATCTCGATGTCGGGATGCAGCTCGGTGTTGCGTTTCCCGATGCCCGAACAGTGCAGGTAAATGTCCATTCCGCCCAGCTTGTCGATCAGGCGTGACAGATGTTCGGGCGCATCGTCGCGCGTGATATCCAGCGATTCGGTCACGATCCGGTCCGGAGCTTGGGCCCGGAGCTTTTCGAGCGCCTCCTCGCGCCGGCCTGCGGCCCCGATCTGCCAACCCGCCTGAATGCAGAGTTTTGCGACTTCGAGTCCGATGCCCGATGTCGCTCCGACGATGACGATGCGTTTCATACCGATTCGGTTTTAGTGGTTTATACCTTAAAAGTAATGATTCTTTCCGGGAAATGCAAATCCGCCTTTTGCCGGGGCCGCTTCGTGCGTCTGTGAAATAAGGAGCCGCACGCGGCTCCTTATCCGGATTGTTTTTTAGTCTGCACAAGCTGCCGTCGGTCGGAAAGAGTCGGAGACGAAATCATATCGCAAGCCCCTTCACGGTGATCGCCGTTCCGGTCAGCAATCTTCCATTGCGTGCTGGACGCATTCTATGCCTACTTTGCACAGCAGATTCAGCCCCTCTTCCGAGCGGTATTCCTCGCAGTACACCACCCGTTTGATACCAGCCTGAATGATCAGCTTCGAACATTCGATGCAGGGGGCGGCGGTGATGTAGAGCGTCGAGCCGTCGCAGTTGTTGGCGCTTTTGGCGACCTTGGTGATGGCGTTGGCTTCGGCGTGGAGGACATAGGGCTTGGTGTGGCCGTTTTCATCCTCGCAGATGTTCTCGAACCCCGAAGGCGTGCCGTTGTAACCGTCGGATATGATCATCTTGTCCTTGACGATCAGCGCTCCGACCTTGCGGCGCACGCAGTACGAATTCTCCGCCCAGATGCGCGCCATGCGCAGGTAGCGGATATCCAGCTGACGTTGTTTTTCTTCGTTGTAGCCCATTGCCGGTTTACATTCCTTTGCCGTGGCACTGTTTGTATTTCTTGCCGCTTCCGCAGGGGCAGGGATCGTTGCGGCCCACTTTCTTCTCGACGTGCATCGGCATCGGTTTCTGCTTGTCCTGCTGTCCTGCCTGCGCAGCCGCCTGCATGCGCGAAGCCTGCAGTTTGTTCACGTCCACCTTGGCGCGCTCCTGACGCTGGCGCTGTACGGCTTCGGCGTTTTGATCGCGCACGGGGATATAGGCCTTGTTGAGGATCGACAGCACGTCGCGGTTGACCTTGACGATCATCTTCGAGAAGAGTCCGAACGATTCGAACTTGTAGATCAGCAGCGGGTCTTTCTGCTCGTAGGTGGCGTTCTGCACGCTCTGGCGCAGGTCGTCCATTTCGCGCAGGTGCTCGCGCCATGCGTCGTCGATGGTGGTGAACATCACCACTTTCGAGAATATCTTGTAGATCTCCGCGCCGTCCGTGTTCTTGCATTTCAGCAGGTTCACCGGGACGTTGTAGCCCAGATGGCCGTCCGTAATCGGGAAGTAGATGTTCGAATCCAGCTGATCCTTCTTATCCTCGTAGATGCGCTCCATGACGGGGCGTACCGTGTCGGCCACGGCCTTGGCACGGCGTGCATAGGTCTCCTTGAGGTCTTTGACGATCAGCTCCACCAGTTCGGCGGGCTTCGCCGAGCCGTAGGTCTCTTCGCCGAACGACGGTTCTACGGCCACTTCGCGGATCAGCTCGAAGCGGAAATCCTCGAACTCGATGCCGCGGTTGGTCTCCACGAAATTGTCGGCGTAGTCGTACATGATGTTGTTGAGGTCGATCTCGATGCGCTCGCCGTAGAGTGCATGACGGCGACGGGTGTAGATCACCTCGCGCTGCGAGTTCATCACATCGTCGTATTCCAGCAGACGCTTACGGATGCCGAAGTTGTTCTCCTCGACCTTCTTCTGCGCACGCTCGATGGCGCGCGTCATCATGCCGGCCTGAATCACCTCGCCCTCCTTGAGTCCCATGCGGTCCATCATCGAGGCGATGCGGCCCGAACCGAACAGACGCATCAGGTCGTCTTCGAGCGATACGAAGAACTGCGACGATCCGGGGTCGCCCTGACGTCCGGCGCGTCCGCGCAGCTGGCGGTCCACACGGCGGCTTTCGTGGCGTTCGGTGCCGATGATCGCCAGACCTCCGGCCTGCTTGACTTCGGGCGTGAGCTTGATGTCGGTACCGCGGCCGGCCATGTTGGTCGCAATGGTCACCTGTCCCGAACGTCCGGCCTCGGCCACGACTTGGGCCTCCAGCTGGTGCTGCTTGGCATTCAGAACGTTATGCTTGATGTTGCGGAGCTTGAGCATGCGGCTCAGCAACTCCGAGATCTCGACCGACGTGGTACCCACCAGCACCGGACGGCCCGCTTCGACCAGCTTCACGATCTCTTCGATCACGGCGTTGTATTTCTCGCGCTTGGTCTTGTAGATCAGGTCCTGACGGTCGTCGCGGACCACGGGACGGTTGGTCGGAATCACCACGACGTCGAGTTTGTAGATGCTCCAGAACTCCGAAGCCTCGGTTTCGGCCGTACCGGTCATACCGGCCAGCTTGTGGTACATGCGGAAGTAGTTCTGAAGGGTGATCGTCGCGAATGTCTGCGTCGCGGCTTCGACCTTGACGTGCTCCTTGGCTTCGATCGCCTGATGCAGTCCGTCCGAATAGCGGCGTCCGTCGAGAATACGGCCCGTCTGCTCGTCGACGATCTTCACCTTGTTGTCCATCACCACGTATTCGACATCCTTCTCGAACATGGCGTAGGCCTTGAGCAGCTGATGCACCGTGTGCACGCGCTCCGACTTGATCGAGTAGTCGTTGATCACCTCGTCGCGTTTGCGGGCGCGTTCCTCGGCCGAGAGATCGCTCTTTTCCAGCTCGGCCACTTCCGCACCGATGTCGGGCATCACGAAAAATCCGTCCTCGTTGAAGTATTTCGACAGCACTTCATGGCCTTTGTCCGTCAGTTCCACCGAGTTGAGTTTCTCGTCGATGACGAAGAACAGGTCGTCGGTGATTTCGGGCATGCGGCGGTTGTTGTCCTGCATGTAAGTGTTTTCGGTCTTCTGCATCAGCGCCTTGACGCCCGTTTCCGAGAGGTATTTGATCAGCGGCTTGTATTTGGGCAGACCTTTGTGCGCACGGTAGAGTTTCACGCCGCCTTCGTCGTTCTTGCCCTCGGCGATGAGCTGGCGGGCTTCCGCCAGCAGCCCCGTCACGAGGTTCTTCTGCAGGTTGTAGAGGTGGTCGATGGCCGGGCGGTACTGCTCGAACATCTGGTCGTCGCCTTTGGGCACGGGACCCGAAATGATAAGCGGCGTACGTGCGTCGTCGATCAATACGGAGTCCACCTCGTCGACGATGGCGAAGTGGTGCTTGCGCTGTACGAGGTCGGCGGGCGACGAAGCCATGTTGTCGCGCAGGTAGTCGAAGCCGTATTCGTTGTTCGTGCCGAAAGTGATGTCGGCCATGTATGCCTTGCGCCGGGCGTCGGAGTTGGGCTGCGTGTCGTCGATGCAGGCCACCGACAGCCCGTGGAACTGGTACATCGGCCCCATCCACTCCGAGTCGCGCTTGGCCAGATAGTTATTGACCGTCACGAGGTGCACGCCCTTTTTTGCGAGGGCGTTGAGGAATACGGGGAGCGTCGCCACGAGGGTCTTTCCTTCGCCCGTCGCCATCTCGGCGATCTTGCCTTTGTGGAGCACAACGCCGCCGAACAGCTGTACGTCGTAGTGGATCATGTCCCACTTGAGGTCGTTGCCGCCGGCCATCCAGTGATTGGCGTATACGGCCTTGTCGCCCTCGATGGTTACGAAATCCTTGACGGCGGCCAGATCGCGGTCGAAATCGTTGGCCGTGACCACTACCGTCTCGTTCTGGGCGAAGCGGCGCGCGGTGTCCTTCATGATGGCGAACGCTTCGGGCAGTATTTCGTCGAGTTTCTCCTCGATCTTTTCGTCGATGCGTTTGGTCGTCTCGTCGATCTCCTTCGAGACCTTCTCCTTCTCTTCGAGCGATGTCTCGGCCAACTCCAGCTTGGCTTTCAGCTCCACGATGCGGGCTTCGTCGGCTGCGATGAAATCGGCGATCTGCTTCTTCAGCGCTTCGCTTCGGGCGCGCAGTTCGTCGTTGGAAAGGGCTTCTATGGCAGGGTAGACGGCTTTGATCTTTTCGAGATAAGGCTCGATCTGCTTGCGGTCCTTGTCGGCTTTGGAGCCGAAGATGAGTTTGATTAAACTGGCAGCTATATCCATATTCGTTTTCTGATATTTCGGGGTTGTGGTTGTAAATCCTACAAAGATACTTATTTTTCCCGAATGCACAAAAAAATAGGTCCCTATAAAGGGACCCAATGCGGGGTTTCCGCGATTCGGAGCCGCATTCCGGCCGACGGGTCACCGTCTTTTGTGGAGCCGGTAATAGAGGACGAAAAGCGCGGGGGCGCGGTTTATCAGGAAATGGCGGAAGTTGTATTTGCGGAATGCGAGCGGCATGACTCCCCGCTGCCGGGCGTCGCGCAGCATTTCGCGGGCGTTGCCCTGTCTGCCGAGTATCGTCTGTTTGCAGGCGAAAAACATCGTTTTGCCCACGTGCAGCCGCATCAGGCGTGCGCCTTCCGGATCGCTTTCTTCGATACGGGCCGCGAAGTCGGTCAGGCTTTTCATCGCCCGGACAAAGTCCGAGCGGCGCTTCGGATCGTAGCTTCCCATGAACGATCCGTTGTGCTGCAGGTAGTTGTACACCCGGATCGGGACATATCGGATCCGTTTTGCGAAGTAAATGGCGCGCGGGGTGAACTCTTCGTCCTCGTGCCGCATCGGGAGCATGCCGAGTCCATGCCGTTCGAGCATCGTCCGGTCGTAGACGTAGGCGCAGGCCATGGGCAGGAAGCAGTCCCGACGCAGGAAATCGCGTCCGCTCTGCACCTCCCCGCCGCCGCGTGCGAAAAGCCCGTCGCTCCAGAGCGGAAGGGCG
>ULUC01027357.1_pt1 | contig 10922 bp, 8 predicted proteins | sample 1958151 | NCBI WGS metagenome assembly ULUC01 (sample SAMEA4835750, study PRJEB28245) | human gut metagenome | biome: gut microbiome; material: fecal sample | place: Denmark | collected 2008
GCCGCGGTTTTCAACCGCGGTCAACTAAAATCAAGTTCTGCAACAACCTCTCAATCTGCCTGTTTTAACGATGCACTGTCTTTCCTGACAGGCGGACATATAATATAAAACGCGTCTGCGAGACGGATTTACCGGACAGCAGACGCGTTTATTTTAGCGAAATATGTATTTATTTTACCACTTCAGCAGTAGGGTTGTCATGCCGTAGGGAGGAAGTGTCAGAGTGCCGTCCGCGGGGCGCGAGGGCTCTTCTCCGAGATCGCAGATATGAACGCTTGCAGGTGTGCGGCGGGGATATGTCATTGTCACATTTTCCTCTTTGTCAGAGAGTGAACGCAGACGTACTATGAATGATTTGCCGTCGCCCTGATCTTTCACGATTGATACTACGACGTTGGAATTGTCGATAGCTACGGGAGCTTTAAGCTCGGTCGCATTCTTGGCAATGACATGCACAAGAGGCTGTGCCTGCTCCATACCGAATCGGTTGGCGGCGGCAAGATCCGATGCGCCGTGAGGCATCATGCGGTAGCTGAATGTCACTTTGCCTTCCTGAGTCTGGGGGAAGTTGGTGTGCCAGTGATTGTTCATCGCCCATGAATATATCTCGGCTGAGTGCTCGGGAAGCGAGTATTTCCAGTCGCCGCCGTTGCCCCAGCCTGTCGCGATATTGGCGAAACGGCCACCGTATTCCATAAGCGGAGCGTCGAGCGAGCACCATGTCACGCCATGCGTATCGTTTGAAATATCGGCCCAGCGCTGCAATACCATCCAGTTGCGGTTGGCCTGTTTCCACTGGTCTTTTTCCGGTTGCATCACACCCCATGGAATATCTATGTTGGTGACTGCCTGCGGTATGTTGAAATCGAAGCCGAAATGGATACTTTCCTTGTCGGGAGTGGCCTGCTTGTCGACTGTATTGGAGATTTCAACCCAGGGCTGTCCGGCAATCAGACGCACGGAGCGTGTGAGCGAATTGCATCCGCGCGCTTCCGATGTCACCGTCACTTCCGATACGAGGGGGCCGTTTTCAGTAATCTCGATTGAAACGACTTTGTCGGTCTGCGGTTCATCGACATTGGCCGGAAGCCATACAAACTGATTCGCTCCTTTGTTGATATAGTTATAATCGCTGCCATTGATGCGGAGCGAGGTGATATTACCGTTCACAGTGTCTATATTGACTTTGACAACACCGTTGCTGATTTCCGACTTTGATACGGAATTAGAAGTCGGAACAGAGCAGTCGCCGCTGACCACGGTATAGTGCGTGGTACCGAACGCCGGAGTCTCGTTGGCAAGGAATACGAGTTCACCCGAAGCCAGACGCTGACAAAGCACCTCGTTGCCGTTGTCATCGACCAAGCGGTTGCCGCGCATGCTTTCTTTATACGGAAGAGTCACTATGCCGCCGTGGGGCCATGAATGCGTATTGATGACAGTCACTCCGCCTTCTGCCGGACCGTCATACGGGCCGAATGCGCCGTTGGCTTTGTCTGTGACGGGAGCAAGCACTTCGTCAAGAAGCGCCAGCGAACGTTTCTCGGCATCTTCGAAGTACGATTTCTTAACATTCAGGATAGCGTCGCTGAAGTATGCGTCGTTGGGATTCTCAAAGCACCATGTGTGCTCCGAACCGAGAATGATATGACGCCATGCCTCCTCTATGTCGGCACGCGGAGCGGGCACGCCCTGATCGGCAAGGAGTGAAGCAACAGTCTCGACCTGTATCATGCGTTCCTTGGAGTGACGGTTGGCTGCGGTAAGTACAGCTGCCGTGCCGAGCCCGTCAGTCCAGTATTCGGTATAGTCACCGCTGACCACCGGGAGCTTATCGCCATAGCGCTCGTCGACCATCTTCATGATTTCGTGGGCGCTGCTGATTTTGATATGCGGATAAGCGTATTTCTCGTTCCACTCTTTCACGGCATCGGGAATGTCGGCATCTATAGGGTTGTTGTCCCACAGTGTCCATGAGAAGCAGGCGAAATCGTAGGGATAGTCGCTGTTCTGCAATTCGGTGAGCTGTTTGGTGAAATCAACGTTGGCATATCCCATCTTTATGAACCGCGGCACTTTGGCGGCATTACGCTGCCCGAGCCACGGACGTCCGGTCTCCCCTCCTTTACCCATACTGCCGCTGTTGGCATAGTTTCCGGGCTGGAAGAAGAGCACTTTCGACTTTCCGTCAGGTCCTACCCACCAGAAAGGTTTGCCGTCGAGACCTTCACGCGCATGGCCGATGCGGTCGCCGCCGTTGGTCCATGACATCACGTACTTTATTCCCTGGTTGGCAAGCACAGGCACCAGACCCCATGATATGCCGGGAATATCAAACTGAGCGAACACATCGGCATCCTTGCCCGAGAGTTCCTGCATTTTGCGCGAAAAGCCAAACAGATGGAACAGTTCCTCGTCGGCGCAGATGCTCGTATTGAGATTGACATACGATGCATCGACCGCGATATGTCCGAGTTTGATGGCAGAAATAATGCTGTCGCGAAGTTCAGGCTGCGAATTCCACAAGCGCTCGATAGGCCAGGTCACCTCGGGGTTCCATACCATCTGTACCCCGTCGGGATAGTTTTCGGTTTCCTGTCCGAGGCGCATACCCTCTATGACATTGTTCTTATGAAGCGTCTCGATATTCTTATGGGTATTGGTATATCCTATATCGACATGCGAGTGGTTGAAAAGATATACCGTAAACTGTCGCATCTGCGGCACTTCAATAGTGTCGCGGAATTCCTTTCCGTCAGCGCGGAGCGTCATCACCACTGTCTCATCCTTGTCGACACCTACCGATTTGGGAAGGAGAAATTCTACCGTAGACTCCCCCTCACCGGTTATGTTATAACTCTTTTTCTCCTTTTTTGAGCCGCATTTAGCCTCTACTGTAAACTTACCTGAGAGTTCGCCTCCCTGAAGCTTCACATTCACGATACGTCCCGGGGCTTTGTCTTTGCGGAAGCCGTACATGGGCTTTACTTCATACTGCACTGTCTGCGGCGTCACTTCCGCCGGCAACTGCGTGACGGCACATGCCATACACATCGTCGCCACTACTGTCCTGATATTATTCATTATGTTAGGTTTAGGTTAATTGCTTACAAAAGTAAGCAATTCAGCATCAAAAAACGGCCATTTTTCCACCATTTTTTGAAAGAATTTAAATTTTATTGTAACTTTGTTTTGGAAAAATAAAAAATACAAACCAATTAACCCTTAAACAAATCTGACATTTACATGAAAAAATTTTTCTTGTCAATCGTATTGGCAATGCTATGTTTCGGCGTCTGGGCCGACAATCTGACCGAGATGCAACAGAAGTTTGTCAACGACCGTTTCGGCATGTTCATCCATTTCAATATGCCCACGTTTGTCGACCAGGACTGGCCTGACCCCGACCAACCTGCCGAAACATTCAACCCGAAAAAACTTGACTGCAAGCAATGGGCTAAAGGGGCAAAACTCGCCGGCATGAAATTCGGCTGCCTCACCACCAAGCATCACAGCGGCTATTGCATCTGGGATACGGAAACTACCGACTACAACTGCGTGGACAGCGGTTTCGGACGCGACGTTGTCAAGGAATATGCCGACGCGTTTCGTAAGGAAGGTCTCGGCGTGATGCTATATTTCTCCATACTTGACACGCATCATCGTATCCGTCCCGGATTCATCAACCCGACCCATACCGATTATATAAAACGTCAGCTCCACGAACTGCTCACCAACTACGGACCGATTTCGGGCATCATAATCGACGGTTGGGATGCGCCCTGGTCACGTATCAGTTATGAGGAGATTCCGTTCGACGATATATATCACTACATCAAGCAGTTGCAACCCGATTGCCTTGTAATGGAACTTAACTCGGCAAAATATCCTCAGGATGTGCTTTTCTACACCGACATCAAATCGTTCGAGCAGAATGCCGGTCAACATATATCAACCGACACCAACGTGCTCCCCGCACTGTCATGCCTCCCGCTCAACGGCGCATGGTTCTGGAAATCGGACTACCCTACCACCGATGTCAAATCGCCCAAATGGCTTGTCGAGGAAAACATTATCCCGTTCAACGAAGCATACTGCACATTCATCCTCAACGTTGCGCCCAACACCGACGGTCTCATTGACGACAATGCGATGAAAGCCCTCGAAGAGATTGGCCGTCTGTGGAAGCACCGCGAAGGCAAAGACAAAACGCTCACCGCCGGCAACCGTCCCATCACCGCCGAAAACATTGCCAAACGCCGTCCCGCCGAATCGTCATGGAGCGACGACGGTTCAATCATGGACTATGCCAACGACGACAATTTCGGCTCGGCATGGATTTCCAACCGCTGCGTGAAAGAACCGTGGTACATGGTCAAACTCGACCGTTCAACTCCTATCAACACTATCACCCTGACCGACCACAACCGCAGCTTCGACAGCTACCGCATATTTTACGACGCCGACGGCAAATGGGTTGAAATCCCCGTAGAACCGCAGTCAGGCAAAGTAAAGATACATCAATTCGACACAGTCAACGCATCCGCAGTAAAAGTGACATTCCATCCCACCGCCGAAAAAATGACACTCCACGAAATAGGCGTCTACAATCAACGCTAATCCAATTTGAGCAATACTTCAAAGAGGCTGTGTCAAAATGGCGCAGCCTCTTTTGTAACCTCTTGTAAAGCATAAAACAATGAGATAGAATAGAGGTACCGATGCTCCTACCGGTCAGGTGTCAAAGGTCGAGAATCGAGAATTACACCTACGCTGATTAATTCTTGGCACCTCCGCTACCGCGACAAAATGATACCCTCTATATCGGCTACGACCGCAAAGCAGGGCGAGGCTTGACCGAGCCAAAAATTCCCGTTACACGACACCTTCGTCCTCTCCGTGTCAGGCGCATCGTGATGCACCATATTAAAACTGAGGAGGAAAATCAACCTATAAGTTGCATTTTCCGGATAATCTTCGTAACTTTGCACTTGTATAAATGTTTATATAGTATGAAGTTTGTGCGGATAATCGACGGATTCGACCATCTCTGGGCTGTAAAAGTTCAGGATAAGGATGCGGATGAACTCACCCTATTGTTCCGAAACTGGACCAACGGTGAGTATCTTCTTGATTTCTTTATGGAAAATATGGAAGACCTCAAAAGTTACTTTCATATTGAACGACTCGATGAAGCCGTCAATGATACTTTTGAGGACGCCGAGGCTTTGCAGGAACTCGTTCTTGAAGTTCCCTATACGGAACATCTCGATGAACTTTTCAAGCCTCTTGACATCACTGACACACGCGCCCGTGAGTTAAGCCGCGAGAAAGCCCGCAACTGGAACCGCGACCGTCATGCGAGTTGGCTCCGTATTTATGCCATAAGGCTTGAACCGAATGTTTACATCGTAACCGGCGGAGCTATCAAGCTAACCAGGACAATGCAGGAACGCGAACATACGGCGCTCGAATTGCAGAAACTCAATCGCTGCAAGGCGTTCCTTAAAGCCAACGGCGTTTTTGATCAGGATAGTTTTGTTGAACTTACTAATGAATAATATTATGGCAAGCAAGGCAATTAAATTTTTAGAGGAACATCAGAGTGAGACCCCTTCGCGGTTTGCAGAAGAAGCCGCATGGCGAAAAGAAAATGCAGGTTGGCTCCGCTGGTCGCGTCAGCTTGCCGTAGCTCTTATTGGCTACATGCAGGACAACGGCCTCAAAAGAGCCGACCTTGCCACTCGCCTCGGCGTGAGTCCGCAATATGTGAGCAAACTCCTTTCAGGCACCGAAAATCTCAGCTTCAAAAGCGTGGCCAATATCGAGGACAAGCTCGGCATCACTTGTTTCGCAATGGCATAATATATTATTCTAATGCCGTCGCAGTTCAACTCATATATCGATAACATCGACACCGATTTTTGGCAGAATCTTTGCCAAAGTCGCGGTCAACTTCGGCATTATGATAAGGGCGAAGCATTTATTACGGCAGGAGAAGTCGGGCGTTATATCGGATATGTCGAATCCGGCGCGCTGAAATATGTATGCTTTTCGTCAGATGGTACTCCCCATGTTGTTGGTCTTGAATTTGCAGGTCATTTCGTATGCGATTTCCCCGGCTCGCTCTATCAGCAGAAGTCACGTTGCTCAATCATAGCTACCGTCCCTTGCGAAATCTATTGCATCCCGTCCGCCGAGGTTGCGGAACTGATGCGGACAGACGATAAAGTGCGACAAGTTGTTGAATCCACAACCCGTGAAGTATTCTACACGTTATACGACCGCCACGTTGACCTCTATTCCAAAACGCCACAGCAACGCTATGACGAATTGCTCCGTCTCGACCCAAAATTGTTCCAACTCTTTTCCCTCAAAGACATCGCGTCGCTGCTGAACATTACTCCTACGCACCTAAGCCGATTCCGCAAAAAATAATTGCCTAAACCGCAGTTCTCAACATTTGTTGAGAGTAAAGTTAGTTATTCTGTCTAACTTTGCTTAAAATTTAAGCAAAGCACATGTGGCATAGACTAATCACTATCATTCTCTGTATTTTAGCTTGTACTTCAGCATCGGCTCAGACATCGATTTCGGGAGCCGTCAGGACTTCCGAGGGTAATGGTGTGGATTTTGCCAGTGTTGTAGCTTCAACGACTAATGCGCCGAAAACGATACTTGCATCAGCTTTCACAGATAAAAACGGCAAGTTCCAAATGTGGGTAAAAAGCGATTGCGACAGCCTTATTCTCAAAGTATCGAGTGTCGAGATTGCTCCGACTGAGATTGTAGTTCCTAATCGTTCCGGCCACTATGAAATTATAGCTGAGAATCGAACCGTTGAACTTAAAGAGGTTGTCATAAGGTCTAAGAAAATCTATTCACAAGGCGATACTATCAACTATAATGTCGGCTCGTTTCTTTCGCAGACAGACCAGTCGATTGCCGATGTATTGAAAAAGATGCCGGGGATATCTGTGTCAGACGCAGGGCAAATATCTTATCAAGGCAAGCCGATTAAAAACCTTTATATTGAGGGACTTGACCTTATGAAAGGACATTACGGCATAGCCACCAACAACATTGACCCCAACAACATCGCTACCGTGCAGGTATTAGAGAACCATCAGGACATCAAGGCACTCAAAGGGCTGCGCCCGGAGGAACAGGCATCCATCAACCTACGGCTAAAAGAGGGCGTCAAGGGTGTGTTCAATCTCATAGCTACACTCGGTGGAGGCTATGGCGACGAAGGGTTGTGGAACAACTCGGCTATCGCAACATATTTCCAACGTAACAGCCAGTTTCTCGCCACCTACAAGGGCAACAATACCGGTGAGGATTTATCGCAGGAACTGTATTCCTTCGACAACGATTATTCTCGTACAAGCAATATCTCGTCGATCTCCATGCCGTCGGCTCCCGGCATTGACAAACGGTTCTATTACTTCAACCGAACCCACAATGCCACGTTTAATAACGTTTATCGTGTAGGTAAGTCGGGAGAGTTCGGTATAAACGCAGCTTATCTAAACGACCGCGACACCCGTCGCAATAGTTCGTCAACCGCAAATTTTCTTCCTGACGGCAGTCAGAACATTGTGGACGAGGTCATGCAAGGCACCGCCCGTATGCAGAAGGCATACGGTGACCTTACATATCTGAACAATGGCGATAAAAATTACCTTAAGGAACAACTGAAATTCGACTGGAGCGCGACTGACGCAGACAGCCATATTCTTGCCGGGGACGATGACATTGTGCAGATCGGGAAAACGGACACATACAGACTGCTCAATAAATTCCATATAACGCACCGTAATTCGGAGGACCGTGGATTTGAGATTTCGTCACTTGTCAACATGGAGAAACGACCACACAGCCTGTCCGTCTCCCCGAATCTTTTCCCGGATATGATAACAGGCGATATGCTATATCAGCACGTTGACTTCCGAAATATATCCACCGAAAACAGCGCGGGATTATTGTCGGCTCTTAAAGTCGGCAACTTCACCCTGCATCCGTCGGCAATCGTTAACTATCATCACAACGCGCTCGAAAGCAGCCTTGACGCGATGCGCAATGAACTCACGCTTGATTATCTCGATGCCGGCATAGGAGCCGAGATAATGTTCACTACCCGAAAGTTCCATGCTTCGCTCTATGTGCCGATGAAATACAGATTATTCCGGCTTGATAACAAATTAGACGGTATCATCACCGACAAAAACCGCTTTCGGGTGGAACCGTCATTAAACCTGACGTATAAAGTCAACAGCAGTCATAATCTTAACGCTTCCGCTACGCTGAATTATATGACGCCATCCATTGAGACATTATATTCAGGCTACATCCTGACTTCATACCGTCAACTGTCGGCTTATGATGTAGCCGGTCTTTATGAAGGCATGAATCAGCACTATGCGCTGAAATATGATTTCAAAAATATTCTTTCAATGAGCTTTGCGGGAGCGGAAGTCGCATGGTACAGGCAGTCGCCCGATGTCCTTTACGGTTCTTACTACGACGGTATCGTACAGCATACCATAAGCCGTCGCACATCGGAGAACAGTGATATGCTTTCCGCAAAGGTTCATGCGAGTCAGGGATTCGACTGGCGCCGTCTTAAAATCGGAGCCTCGCTCATATACTCCTACTATGACAGCCCCCTGCTTGTTCAGAATGCAGTGGTGCGCTACACGGGCAACAGCTTAGGAGTCAATGCCGACATAAGCCTGACGCCGTTCAAATGGCTTTCGGTGTCGTATCAAGGCAATTATTCGCAGTCCGCGACCCAACAGAAAGGACATGAGCGGTTCCCATGGCTGCGCACAGTAACCAACAAGGGTACTCTTGATTTTACAATTCCGGGAGGTGTTGCACTGACAACTTCGCTTTATCATTATTACAACAACTTCAACGACGGCGACCGTTCATTCCTTCTTCTCAATGCAGAAGCGAAATACACCATAAAGCGTTTCTGCTTCACGCTGTCATGCGACAATCTACTCAACCGCAAGTCGTATGTATATTCCAGTCTGTCGGCTCTCACAGAATCAAAGGCAATCTACAACATACGGCCACGAAGTGTGTTACTCAAAATCCGATTCAGAATATTCTAAAAACCACCGCTATGAAATATCTTATATCTCTACTTTTTGTTTTCCTGTGGATAACAGGTGCGGCTCAGGAAACCTGTTCCCGGATTATTGACCGGGCTACGCCTGTCGATACAGCAAGATACAAGGTTACATATTCGTTAAAATATAAATTCCACCCTGACCAAAGAGATGCCTATAACGACACTCGGATTGTGCAGATAGGAAAACACAGTGTCAAAGATTATAGCGACATAATCAACTACTTCGATTCTTTGGCAACCGAACAGGTAAGACGCGGAGCGGAATCCTATTCCAATGTGTCGGGCAACCCGTGGCCTTTGGAAATCATCAGACCCATTCGAGGTGAGAAAGCTGATTTGAAATATCGGCTGTCTATATCAGCTTTCTTTGTTTATCCTGATTCTGTTCCATCGCTGGAATGGAATTTCATCGATGAGGAAACCGACTCAATTATGGGCTATGACTGTCGAAAAGCGACTGTTGAATTTGCCGGGCGCAGCTATACGGCATGGTTTACACCTGAAATCCCGTTGCCTTTCGGTCCTTACAAATTCGGAGGTCTGCCGGGACTGATTCTAAAATTAGAAGATGCTGAACGGCAGTATATTTGGGAGGCTGTGGGATTTGAACGTGCTAACGCTCCGATAATGGAATATACATATCGTGACGGCAACGATAGAAGATGCTCGGCAACCGATGTCGCAAAGACTCTTGTCCGCTATTTCAAATCCCCCGTAGGTTTTATGATTTCAGAAATGGGCGGTAACGGTAGCAGAATTCATATTGTTGGCAAAGATGGCAAAGTAATGAATAATGCTGATGCCTCCCAAATGTCAATACCATATAAACCCCTCGAAATAAAATGAAGGTATTTCTGATAATGGCTCTCACTCTTTTTATGTCGGGGTGTGCCAACACACAGTCAACTTCTACTCCAGTAAAACTTGATGTTGTCGGCGAAACATTGCCGGCAATTAGACATATCAATGATATGAAGATGTCGGGAGATACACTGTTCTTTGTCTATGAGGGCGAAGACGGTTACGGTCAGCGCTTGCTCCGCCGAGCTGTTGTTGATATTAAAAGCCATACTCTCAGAGTTAGCCCTGATATGGGGAAGCGAGAGGACGGCTACTTCGTATCTTATATGCCGTATCCTTTCATCGCAGATGATGGCTCAGTATGCGTGATAAGTCAGGATGACTGCGAACTTTATACCTTAGAAAACGACACAACATTCATTAGGACAAAATATTATCTGATGAGTGGTGACAGCAAGGCACCTTTCCCACTTTCTCAATTTGTTCAGGATGTTTTTATGACAGGCTCGGATAAATATGTTTTCATTGGTCGGGAACCAAACGGCGGTCGTCAATATGCGATGAAAGCAGATTTGATTTCTTCCAAGATAGACACAATCCGTCAAATAAACATTTCGCCGGAACTCCAAACATGGATGCCAAATGCCGGAGAAATGGCTTATTCAGGTAAGGTCAAAAGTCTTGCCTTTGCCTATAAACTTCATCCGTTTATCGAGATTTTCGACACAGACGGCAATATAATCAATTTTGAAAGGATAGGCGATGATACCTTCAACCCAAAACGCTTGATGAAGCCGACTTCGACGAACTTAACAGTCTGCATACGGTTGATGTAACATATACTCCGGATTATATCTATGCACTGTATTGGGGATTCAGATATGCCGATTCACAGCAGTCAAAACCAACTATCATCAAACTTGATTGGGTCGGTAACATAGGGATATTCAGAAAATAGCCAACTAATTGTTTGGCAATC
>ULUC01036690.1_pt1 | contig 10919 bp, 25 predicted proteins | sample 1958151 | NCBI WGS metagenome assembly ULUC01 (sample SAMEA4835750, study PRJEB28245) | human gut metagenome | biome: gut microbiome; material: fecal sample | place: Denmark | collected 2008
ACTATTGACACATTTATCCTTTTCCTGTACAATTGTTTGTGTTCAGTAACAATAGTACGAAAGGAGCCAGTTATGGCACGTATACCAGTTGAAGGTGTATCAGATATAGACAAACAGCGCTTCTATGACAAACTAACCAAAGAAGGAGTGTCTGCATCCGCAAAAATCCGTGAGTGGATTTCTGATTACCTTTCTCTCGAAGATAAAAATAGGGAAATTGCTTAACTAGTTTCAATTCCCCCGTTTAAATCGACAATAGTATTATACCAAAAACAAAGCCTAAAAGTAAATAAATTTGAGGGCTTAGTTACAATGCGTAACAAAATAGAAAAGTTTTAAAATTTGGAAAAATCCGGCAGGGAAACAACCCGCTATCTAAAAATTTAAGTGGCTATTGGGTAACCGTGAGAAGCGGGCTCCACGATAAATATACCCCTTGAGCGGTCGCCCACGCACACCGACAAGCAAACGGAGTGGATAAAATTAAAACCAATTAAGTTTTTAATATAGGCGGACCGATTCAAATCGCGTCCGTCTCCTTAAGAACTTGAAACCATTAGGCAGATAAACAGGCTGGTGTTTGCTATCCTGTTTGATAATTACATCTAAGGATACAGAGCGTTACGGCTCGGGAGTTGCCCAAAGTAATGACCGCAGGGAAAGACCTGTGCCTGCCGCCGTTTTTATATAGCTAATGACGAAAGGGAAAAAAAGACCTTTGACACTTGGAAAGACAAGGAACTAGGACCTAAGGTTCTAAAATGTGGTCTAGGCGAACATTAGACAGTTTCAATATGATATTCGAAAGAAAAAACGAAAACCTACGGCACGATGAAATAGTTGAAATACTGTGTTTAAAAAAGAAAACTGTGACACCTCGGAAAGACGGGGATTTTTAAGAAGGCGGACAGGTTTAAAAGCCTCGTGTCTGTAATTGTATGGTTCCTTAGAACCCATAATACTGTTACAGAGTCCGTCTCCTTAAGAACTTAGGGTTGGGGTAAATGAGGTTTAGAGGCTTTTAGGCAATCTACTCCGCCTGATATAAAGATGAAAAAGATTTGCTCTCACCAATAGAGCACAGAGCCGGACTCTCTTCTTAAATAACTTACATAATTTTACCGGCTCTTTTTTTATTTTATCGACAATTTCTGAGGGGCTTTTGGATAGTTGATAGTTTGTCCGTGCTCCCTCTTTTTTTTACATTAACCCCAGAAAGGAATTTTATTATGGTAGAAGCTTGGATATTAGTTATTTTTACTTTGCTATTCGCTATTCCGATAGCAATTACAGAAAAACTAAGGGAAAGGAGAAAAAAGCATGGCTACTTTAAGAGAAATGCAAAAAAATACTTACGCTCACGCATACAATATGCTTAGGGACAAGAGATTGCCGCTTACCTGCCGTGATTTGAAGGCGGAAAGAGAGGCCCTTGATTTTGTTAACGCGTGTACTAAGACAGAAACTCTTAATATGTTTCTTAATTGGTTTGAGCGAATCAGCAGGAGAAAACTAAATGGATGAAGAAGACTTTCTAGAGCATACAGAATTCCAAAATGATACGTATTTGTTTGGTAGATGTTGGAATAGGATCGGCAATTATCTTCCGGATAATTACTTCAAAGTTACACGAAAGAAAAAATTTGCAAACTCAGAATGGACTGTAGAAGATGAAAAAATTTCTACACTATTCGGGTTTGGCTAGAGAGAAAGGTGAAAAATGGTAGATATCAGATTACTAAAAACAATGAGTGATGGCGAATTAACGAAGCTGCTTCAAATAGCAATAGAAATGAGGAGCAAGTACATCAGGATTATTAAGGAAGAAATGAATAGGAGAATAAAATATGCGTAGACTAAAAGCTGATGAGATTGAGTGCAGGGTTGCTCAAGTAACTGCTAAAGGCTGCTCATTGCTTCTCTATAAAACTGCTCGGGTTGACAGAGCCATTCTGGATGAGGCTTTTGGGCAGCATTGGCAGAATGATTTTAAAGTTATTGATGGTAAGATGTACGGCGGAATTGGTATTTATGATGAGGATTTAAAAGAATGGCTCTGGCGTTGGGATTGCGGTACTGAAAGTAATACAGAAGCCGAAAAAGGACAGGCCAGTGACTGTTTTAAAAGGGCTGGATTTAAATGGGGTATAGGCGTAGAACTTTATTCCGCGCCATTTATTTTTATTCAAACAGATACAGAAAAGAACTCACAAGGGAAATACCAACTTAAAAATAAGTATACAAAATATGAGGTAAAAACTATTGATTATTCAGAAAATGGAAACATCAATCTGCTTGAAATAGTTGATGATAAAGGTAGTCAAGTTTATACCTTCGGAAAAGTTCAAAAAAAAAATATACTAAACAATACTGATGATTCTGAAATTTATGTAATTTTATCAAAAATAGATGATATTGAAAATGTAAAAAGCTATTACGAACTTAATAAAGAAGCTGTTAATGATAGAAAAATCTTTCATCAAATGGCACAAGAGAGAATACATATTCTTAAAAATAATATGTTGTCCCAAAAATTAATTCAATAATAACCCAAAGAGAGGAATGGTATTAATGGACCATCAAGACTATGCAAACGAATTGCAAAGCATTGCTAAAGAGTTTAAAGACTTTGCTTTTGAGTATAAAAAAGACCGGGCAATGTATGCAGAAGCTTTAAATCAGCTTATAAGTTTACTTCATAAAGCTAATTTGCAAGATGATAAAGCAGCTTTTGAGAACAAATTAACTAAACTTTTAGCTACTAGATATTCTGAGGAGGCTCAAAAATATATAACTCAATTGAACGAATCCCGAGCTAATTATAAAGGCTGGGAAATGGTACTTGAAGCTTATAAAGCACATATAAGTGCTATTCAATCAGTTATAAAGTATAACTTAACAGGTGAATTGAATACAAATATTGCAAATAAAGCAAATTTAGAAACAATTATGACATTTTAGAAATAAGTGCTCCCCCCATAGATATAAGGCACGGCTAGTGTAACAAAATAAGCTTGCAGGAATAAACGCCGGGCTGCCTAAAAGAAAACCTGCAAGCTGGAAAGTGAAGGAACAAGATGACAACAATTGGTGCAGGATGGAAGAAAAGAGATAAGAACGATAATCCATATATTTCTTGCTCGGTAGATGAGGCACTTTTACCACTAACTATTGATAAAAACAAAAGATTAGCCCTCTACCCGATAAAAGAGAAGAAAACGGAAAATTCGCCGGATTTTATTCTTGATTTATTTGTACCTAAGAAAAAGGAAGAGAATAACCAAACATCTGATGATACGATTTGGGATTAGGAGGAGTAATGGCACGACCAAGAAAGGCAACAGTTGATTATTTCCCTTTGGTTTGTCAATTCGGGGACAGTATAACAGCATTGGAGAATCTATACGGTAATGACGGCTTTATCGTTTGGGTTAAACTGTTACAAAAACTCGGAAGAACAGAAAACCATATTATTGATATAAGAACACCCAAACAATGGAAACTGTTCTACTCTATATTCAAACTTGATGAGCAGCTTGTTAAGGAGATTATAGAGGAATTAGTTGACCTTGAATGTTTAGATGAGGAATTTTACAAAAAAGGATTTATTTATTCTGAAAATTTTGTAGAAAATATTGCAGATGCATATAAAAAACGAAATTCTAAAGTTTTAACCAAAGAGGAACTTTGGAGTATTTCTGTAGGAGAAAACTCGTCCGAAAATGAAAGTTGTGGGATTTCTGGGGGAGAAAACCCTCAAAAAAGTGCCGAAAATCCGCAAACTAAACTAAACGAAATTAAACTAAAGGAAACTAAAGATATAAACACACACACTATTAATGTATGTGGAGTAGATTTTTGTGTGTGTGATTTTCAAATCTTAAAAGATTATGCTAAAAAATCCGGTGCTAAAAATAATGACGCTTACATTTATTCACTTGTGAACAATGGTGGATATAAGCAAATTCTTGAAGATGAGAAGAAAAAAAACGAAAGAAAAAAAGCCTCAGAGCAAAAGCTTAGAGAGGTATTGGAAGCTGCGCGCAACAGGGATATTTCCGCGGAAGAAGATGCAAAAATCCGTGAAATTCAAGCGAAATTCAAAGAAGAACATAATCTCAAATGAGGAGGGGAGATGACAACACAAGAGGAGCGAATAATAGCACACTTAAAAGTGTTCGGAACAATAACCAATAAACAATGTAACGAGAATTATGGTTATAGACATTTACCGTCAATCATACGAAACATAAAAAAGCAGACGGATTTAACAATCTATTATTGGTGGGAAGCAGGGTTTAACAGGTTTGGGGAGAAAACGAGATGGAAGGTTTACTCTTTAAAACCAAATGCAATGGAGGGGTAAATGGACAACGAATACAAATTTTTGAATAACTTAGTTTTGGCTTGTGAAACAGAGTTTAAGCGTTATATGAATACTCCGAGAGCAAGGATAACACAAGAAATTAAAAACGATTACAAAAGATACAAAGAAATCTTTGACAAAGATACGGATCTAGTAGAAAGAAACAAGTCTTTAATTACCCGTTTTTTACAAGCTGATTTATTGCACGCAAGTGATATTAAAAAGGCGTTGAAAAAGAGAGGGCTTGCATGAGTATTAAAGAGGACTTACTTAAGTACCCCTGTTTTCTGTTTAAGTACGGGACAATCCGGCCTGTGCCAAAATTAGAGAACTGGGGAAACGACTATCAGTTACACCACTTTGTAAGACAGAGCATAAGGAAAAATAATCCCGAATTTTATAAGCGGGTTGAATATCTTCAAAAATTAATCCTAATGCCTGCTAAGTGCAATTACGACTTGGAGTGTATGGGAGAAGAGACTTTTCTAAAACGGTACGGGGTTAATAAAAATGACCTCGTTTTTAGTAGGAAAAAGTGGAGAGAGGGATACTATGATAGAGCTGACAAATAAAGAGCTGGAAGTTTTAAAAATGCTTAGCTATCCTAATCGCGTAATTGCATCCCGGTTAAAGATAACAGAGGGCACTGTTAAAACACATCTCAACTCTTTATTTTATAAAATTCCTAATCAGAAAACACGTGCCGGCCTTATTATAGAGGCATTGAGGAGAAACATAATAAAACTTGAAGATATTAAATAAGAGGAAAGATATGAGCAGAGGCAGACCAAATAATACAGCATACAACAACCGCCTTTATACCAAATGGCACCGTACAGCAGCAAATTGTTATTATCACAAGATGAGGTGTTTTGAATGTCCTACTCAGAACTTCTGTAACTCAGCAGAGATTGTAAACCCTTACGGTATAACGAATATGAAATATGCGCTGTTAATGATTTATGCACGTAACGGCAAGCAGGGGTTAGAGAAGTTTTTAGAGAATGTAGAAGAAGTTACAGTAATGGAGGAAGAATGACTAAGACAGGGGTAAATAATTTATCACAGCAGCTTTGCGAATTGTGTGGGATTGAGCCAATATTTCTTTCTAATTGCTCTTTTGAGAATGAGGTAAGACTCGGGCGTTCAGAGGGCATAGATATTTGTAAATATGAAAATGGAGAATGCAGTTGTAGCGAATGCGAATTAGGCACAACTTACACGGCACTTTTCCCCGACTTTGAAAAGCCTGAAAACTTTGTGAAGTTGTTTAATTTAAACCATGTTCAGGATACTACAATTTGTTCTATGATGACCTGTCGACATAAACAAATAAAAAATTCTAATGAATTTATAAAGGAGCTTGTAATATTTCTGCAATTTTATTCAGGATTGGAATATACAGACCGTATCAAACAAGCTATAGCAGCAGAAGAATGGGAGTATTAGAGATGAAAATTCAAGACATTAAAGAAATCGGTTTTTATCAAATGAGTAATAACTCCGAGATAATATATGAAGTACTTCAAAATACTGATAATGAATGGTTAAAAGAAACCCCTGCCGATGATTTGATTATAGATGAATGGTCATTTGATAGTTTAGAAGATTCAGGTTGTAAAGTTTATCAAACATCGGGCGGAATGTTTAGCAGGTATTATGATTTAGCAAAAATAGAAGTAGAAAAGATTACTGATAAAACTTTTGAAATCTTTGGTAATATGGGAGCTTTCCTAAGAGTAAAGGAGCAACAAAATGACAAACAATAAAACAGACAAAACGCTTTCGCAGCAGCTTTGTGAATTGTGTGGGATTGAGCCGAAAATATTATATAAATCAAAATCAAATTTAAGTTCAGGAACTTGTTGGAAAACACGAGAAGAATATAAAAACTCCGCGTGCAATCAATATTGGAGTGAAACAGAAAATACCCGTTACCCCGACTTTGAAAAGCCTGAAAACTTTGTGCGATTGTTTAATTTTAAATTTTTAGAAAGTACTGTAGCAAAAGAGATGTGCAGAATTGGCGAATTTTCTGACACAAGTCAATTCCTTAGCCTATTAATAGAAAGCCTGAAGGATGAATTTTATTTTACATCGCACGCTATTAATGCTTTAAAACAAGCTATAGCATCGGAAGAATGGGAGTATTAGAGGTGAAAAGATTTAGAGAAATAGTTGAAATGGCAAGACCGTATAATCAATTACTAAACGCTTCTGCTCCAAGTTTAACAGAATATGCACAAGGCTACTATCAAGCTTTAAAAGATGTACTAGAATACCATTCAGATAGTCAGCTTGAAGAAGTTTTGTATGATAGAAATTTAGAAAAACAAATAAGTAATTTATATTAAAGGAGCAACAAAATGACAGCAACTGATAATGCATTTTTAATGAGAATAAAGTGCGAAAACTGCGCAAAGGATGTAGAAGCTCAGCTTATAACAGGTAATATCGCCTATCCGCACAGACAAGATTTATACAATCTGTATTTTTGGCGCTGTCCTGAATGTAGCAATTTTGTAGGAACGCATAAGAATAGTAACAAACACGCTCCATTAGGAACAATACCAAGCCCTCAATTAAAACAGGCCAGAATAAAAGCGCACTATTACATTGATAGACTTTGGAAAGAAAAATTGTATAGCAGGGTAGAAGTCTATCAAATGCTTAGCAATTATATGGGTTACCGCTATCATAATGCAACGACTAGAACTGTTGAGGAATGTGAAAAAGCTATAGCTTATGCAAAACAACTTTATGAGGAAGTAAAGAATGACAGCAATTGAAGAAATGCTAGAAACTATACCCACGAATATAGTAAAAACTTTAGATGTTCAATGTTTTTCTTGCGGAAGCACTCATAAAAAACAAATCCGTTACGAACTCAAAATAGAAGTATTTAACTATGAAACAAAAAAACGCTATAAGATGTATTATGAGACCAAAAGCTTTGGGAATGGGGATAATCTCAGATACATTGGCAATCCCTGTGGACTAGGATTTTCCACATTAAAAGCAGCTTTTGAAGAATTGAAAGGATATTTAGAATATGAAGATTGAAGAAATGTACAAGGTGTATGGGGTGAAACCGTTAAAACAATACACATCTTGCGCTTGGAATAGTGCAGAAAATTGTCCATATAGCAAAGACGGGAATTGTATTGAGAACTGTACTCAACTATTTATAGTTTATGAGGAATATCCACCCTTCACCGCAGAAAAACAGTTGAAGTTGATTAAGCTGATATTAAGCACAGGCGAAGAATTAGAAATTGCCAAAATGGATACTTGTTATAGGTTTTGGCTTAACTATACAACGATACAAGCCGAAGATTTCCCAAAAGCTCTAGCCGGACTTGTAGTCGCCTTAAAAAACAAACTAGACCACGCCAAAGTCAAGGAGATATTGGGATGATTACAAAATATAAAGTTACTTATTTAAGTGACTGGGGATTTACACATATAATTTTTAGCTCTTTTTCTGAATTAGAAAAATGGAGTGAAAATAATAAAGAAAAAATACATAGTTATTCTCTTATAAAGTTAAGGAGATTTTGGAAGGATGAGGACAAAAGAAGAAATTGAAGAAAAATTGAGACTTTATAAAGAACATATCAAAGTATATTCTCCTTCTCTGATTGCTCATTCTGAAAAAGAAAAAAATGATTATATATCTCAAGAAGGATATATTCAAACTTTAGAATGGGTTTTAGATGAAAGAAGGTATTTATGACAGATAAAATAACGATTAATACGGAACAGATAAACATTCTAAAGCATACAATTGGATTTGATAAAAGAAAAATAAAAGGACGAATACATAGAAAATATGAAGCATATCGCAATTATTTTACCTGTATAAAGAATAGACCTAACTATTGGGACAATTTAGTAGATTTAGTGAATAAAGGTTTGATGGAATGCAACAATAATTTAAATACAATTATTGTAGGTGAAGGAGCTTGTTTTTATGTTTCAAAAAAAGGTTTTCAATTTTTAGAAGAATTATTGGATTTAAAAATTACTGAAAGGGATTAACAATGACAGATAAAATAATGATTGACGGTGTGGATGTGAGCGAGTGCCATTGTTATGTTGACAATAACAAGGAATATTCCTGCGGAGAGCATTGTTCAAAATTTCACTATAGGTACTGTGGAGATAATCCAAACTGCTATTACAAACAGCTCAAACGCAAAGAGGACTTAATAAATGAAATAGAGGATGTAATCAAACCTTATCAAGAGGAAATTGAAGCTGATGCATTTAGCCTTCCAAGTGCAATTAAAAGTGTTTTACAACGCAAAGAGCAAGAGTGCGAGGAGTTGAAAGCAAAACTAAAAGAAAAAGACAGTGAATTATCAAAAAAATGCTTCGAATTGTTAGAGAAAAAAGCAAGGATAGCGCAATTAATAGATGAAAATGCGACAAAAGAAGTTATTTATAAAATAAATGGTAAATGTGCAAAAACAACCGCTAATAGAGTAAAAGAGATAACTGCAATAGTAAATAATAAAGCTATAATATATGAACAACAAGACCAATACAAGCAAGCCCTTGATGAGATTGAGGAAAAAGCAAAGGAATTAATAACACACACCCCTGAATACGACAATTGCTATTACAAAGACTATTGCAGAGAAGAGAAATGTCCGCCAAAGAAAACACAAAAATTTGACATCTGTCTTTATCAAGAAGTAGACAAAATCCTCGACATCATCAGCAAGGCGAAAGGGGAAGAAAATGAATGGGAAGAACTAAAGGTATAGACAAATGAAATTCAAATACATATATAACGGACAGGTTTATAAAATATTAATGCTGGATTTTGTCAAAAATTTTGTTTATCTTGATATCGGAGAAAAGGTTCCGCTAAGGGTTAAGTATGATGAATATAAATTGATAACAGTTTAAGGCATAACTACACTTGATGTAGTCCTGTGGGGGAGAAATCCCCCACGAAGCAATAGTGAGTATCAGCTCGATGTATACAGGTAAAGCTGGCTATGCGGTGTCTGACGTACGCAGCCCGCACAAAGTTTGGAGGTCTTTGCTCAGAAAACCTCTTTTTTGTTACAAAAATTCATGAAGTTACATGAAGTATTTGGAGGTTAGAAATGAGTAATGTTATAAATTTTGATAGAGAGAAAGAAATCCCAAACGATTTAATATCGTTCAAAAAGTGTGCTGAAATTGAAGGATGTTCAGTTGGTTATTTGTATAGTCTTTATTATAGTGGAAAAATTAAACGCCATAAGAAAGGGGTATACAAAATATCACTATCAGAAGTACAAAAGGCACAATCAGAGGTAAGTTAAGATGGCAGGAATTAGTAAAAAAATATATAAGACTAAAAAGGGAATAAAAACCACCTATGTTATTACTTATAGAGATTATGAAGGTAAGCAACATACTTATGGTAATTATGAAACACTGAAAGACGCAAAAAAAGATTTAAGTAAATTTGAGGAAGTCAAAGCAAATACAAGTAATAATATAACATTCGGGGAAATTATAAATATATTTATGGAAATGGTAGAAAGAAAATATGCAAAGAATACTATAAAGGCATACCGCAGTTACTTAAACAATTATCTTAAACCACTAATTCCAATAAAATATACAAGATTAAATCCGATAATACTTCAAGAATTGTTTGATAATTTAGAGAGAGAAAAACCCTATACAGCTCATAATGTTTTAATTTTTTGTAAAGGTGCAGTTAATTATTGTGTAAAAAAGAAGAAAATAAATAAATATAATGTATTTGATGATTTAGATGACATTAGAAGACCTTCTCCTGATTTAAACCATTTATGTTTAGAGAAGCTGCTAAATGTTCTTGAAATATGCAGAACCCAAGAAAAGTACCAAAAATATTACAGAATGATTTTTTTACTTGTTGGATCTGGGTTAAGAATTGGTGAGCTTATTGCATTAGAAAAAGCGGATGTTATAGAAAATGTAATAAAGGTTAATAAACAGTTTACTGCAGAAGAAATAAAATATAAACCAAAGACGGATAAATCAAGGCGTATTGTTTATATGTTTAATTTACTTGCAACAGAAATAAATAAACAACTAAAAGAGAATCCGGAATGTAAATTATTATTTTCGAATGAAAAAGGGGGGTATATAAACCCTAGTAATTTTAGGAATCGTATTTGGAAACCATTATTAAAAGAATGTGGGATAAATTATCGGGTAAGATTACATGATGCAAGAGGCACATACACGGATTTAATACTATCAAATGGACTATCTGGAAAATTTGCACAAGGTCAATTAGGGCATGAGGATTATAGCACTACATATAATATCTACGCTAGAAATAGTCGTGATGGAGTTGACAATGCATTGGATAAGTTAAATGAATTATTTTCAAAAAAATGTGAGCAAAATGTGAGCATAAAAAATAATTTAGAAGAAAAGAACATAATTCAGTTGGATAGCTTTCGGGCTCATAAGGGCATAAAAAAAGAGTCTTACGACTCTTAATTAAATTGCGCTTGGAGGGATTCGAACCCCCGACCTTTTGGTTCGTAGCCAA
>ULUC01020325.1_pt1 | contig 10914 bp, 8 predicted proteins | sample 1958151 | NCBI WGS metagenome assembly ULUC01 (sample SAMEA4835750, study PRJEB28245) | human gut metagenome | biome: gut microbiome; material: fecal sample | place: Denmark | collected 2008
ATATTTTTAATATCTTTACTCCCTATAAAACATAACCCTTAGATCATGAGAAGATTAGCTACTCTTATTTTATCGTTATGGGGAATTGCACTCTCCCATGCCGCTCTTGAAATCCCCAAAGCTCTACCCGCAACCGATATTACTGAAAATTCCTTTACCGCAAACTGGCAATCTATATCTCAGGCTTCGGCTTACAATTTGAATGTTTTTGCCTATAAAATGGAAGATTGCGGGACAGAAACAGTAAAAGTCACAGAAAGTTTTGAGGGATTAGTGCCTCGTTCTTCCGGGTCAAAACGAAATAAATACATAGACTCTAACTTATCCGTATTCCCCGAAAATTGGAAAATTGACGTGAATACCGGCTCTATTCGCCAATTATATACGACCAATGTCGCCGGAGATACCACATCTGTTTATTCGGGGAAAATAGCTCTTGCATTCGATGCAACAGGCGATTCGATTGTTACCCCTGTATTACCGGCCCCCGCCTCGAAATTTTCGTTTTGGATAAAAAACGCCAATGCCACCGGAACAGTCGCAGTTTACGGATTTGACGGCTTTCAATGGCACTCTCTTGGTGAAGCCTCAACAATCAGTTATCGAAGTGGGGGAATAGCCGATTTTTCCGCCAATATCCCGGTGGGGTGTATTCAGATCAAAATGATTTATACCGATGAAAATCCAGATCTAAACAGTCCCACGGCTATTGACGAAATAAGTTATACTTATGGCGGTATCGTAAAAACACGGGATTATCTTGTCAAAAACAAACGAATCACAGAAACATCAGCTCCCGTAACCGGACTCAAAGACAATACCGATTATTTTTACACGGTAAAAAGCACCAACGACTCTGAAACTTCTTTGGAATCAAATATGATTGATGTATTCGGATATGCAGGTTCCCTTTCCAAACCTGTACTCAAAGAATTCACCGATATTCAAGGGGGGCAATACACAGCCAACTGGAACACAGTCATCGGGTCCAACGGATATGTCGTTTACAATGTTTATACCCACATTGCCCAAAGAGATGAAACAAAAACCATTCTCCACGAAAATTTCGATGCTTTTACGGGAGGCACAATCGATCTTCCGGCAGAAGACGACGGTACAACGAATTACGACGAATATACAACTGTCCCTGACTGGTCTGTTAATTTCGGCTGCTGGACAGGAGGCATGCTCAGTGGTATCAATATTCAGACCCCCGTCATCAGCACAACCAATACAAATGGTTGTACAGTCAACGTACGAGTATATGGAGCCAAAGGAGATAAAATCGACTTTAACAACTACTACTCACAAGGTACTCCCGAGAAAATAACCAAATTTCTCACACAAGAAGGCTATAATAATTTGACAATAGACTTTAAGCATAGCAGTGAACAAATGTATATCGAATTATATTTCAGGCAACTCGATCCTATCAAAGAAATCTATCTCGACGAATTCACAATGACTCAAACTCTTTCAAAGGGAGACCGGTTTAGCTATAACTACGATTATACCCTCGTCGAAGGCCGCAGGACGAACAGTTATACTTTTACAGATCTACCCAAAGCATGGGGTGACCAATTTGCATTTCGCATGAGCGCCTATGCGGTAGTGGGCGACGATCTTTACCAATCTCAATGGACAGAACTGACAGAAGTTCCCATTCCCTCGAATATAGACAATACCCGTCGAGAAAACCAAGAGATCAAGGTTATTTCCTATCCCGGCAACACAATTATACGACTTCTTGTACCCCAAGAAATTATCATCAGCGACCTACAAGGTCGAATCGTAGCCCAAGTTCAAGGCGTTGAGGGAGATAACTCCATCTCATTGAAGCAAGGGATTTATTTGTTGCGATGTGGTAACTATTGTCAAAAATTCATCTGTCGATAACGAAGAAACGAGCAAAACGAAAATCGGATTCAACATTTAGTCGATATAATTAAAATGTTCACATTTAAAATAATACGAGATTACCTCCAAAAGATAATCTCGTATTATTTGTATTTCAACAACCCGATTACTTTTAAAATCCCGATAGCGGAACACAGGCTCGTATCGATTAACTATTATAACAAATTCCAATCTAAGTCCAGATTCAATCAACAAAAACTTTGAACTCGGCAACTTGCGTACCATCTTCACGGTGAAGGACTACGATATAATAACCACGAGAGAGGCTAATGTCCGTACCACCTATAAAAACATCTTCCGAGACGAGACACCCATCAAGGGCAAATACACGAGCCTGCAACTGTAAATTGTTTTTACTTCGCAAGAAAAGCGTATTATCCGAACTGTAATAGATCAACTCGCCAGATGTTTTAATCGATTCAACGCCAATGCCTTCCGTTTCTTCATTATCCACCCTCAATTTCATTCGGTTAAGGTCGAGCGTCAGAATACAATGATTTGTCTTGGGAAGCATAAACTTATAGTCATTTCCCTCCTCAAACGAATTATACTCATAAATAACATCATGTTCCTCGCCAAAACGAATAGGTTCATCTTTTGTCCTAGCCACATAACAACGTTCCCAAGTTCCTCTTCTACGAAGGAATTTGAAATCGCCGGCCTCTACATCTCCTTCCCAACGATATACACCCTCTGCGATCGGGGTCATCACCATAGGATGGGCATTATCCCAACCACAAGGCATAGCCGCTCCAACAGCAAAAACCGAAAGAGGAAATGGATTCTCTACCAAATCCGGTTCAAACTTTTCGACGGTAAGTGTAAGATTGAGTAAATCGACTTTCAATTCATAATATCCATCTCCACTTCGGTCAGCCGGAATAGTCCACTTATTATCCTCTCCATTCAAACGCATTTTCAAAGGTTGTCTCACCTTTCCCGAAATAGAAAAATCTCCACTCGATGCAGGGTGATATTTATCGTCCCAGCTCAATCGTTTCAAAAACATGAAACTACCGCACTCGTCACCCTCATCGTTATAGCGCATGACACCCTTATAATAGAAAATATAAGGATATGTCCGATCCACTTCTAAGGCTTTGGCATCCTGAAACTTCCAAAATTGAATCTCTCGATTAAACGGGCCTCCTATGATATACAAGTTTTTAGGCAATTCGAGCCGTTCAGCCTTCAAACTTTTTGCATTACCATCGACTGTAAGGGTCAATCTATATACATCGGTCTCGCTCGCATACCGGATACACAACCCTCGCTCGTCTTCACCGGCCTCTCGCAAAGGTATAGAATCGCCCAAAGGATTATTACTACCACATTCATGGACATACTCCGTTATACCATCGGTCAATTTAAACAAAACTTCCGGCAAGCCACCCACGTAAACAAACTCCTTTCCATCGTCTCCCACCGGAGAAAGCACGACGGGAATCTTTAATTCAGCCGTATCTCCAACAAGCCGCCAATCTGCTCTCGCAGTTAGAACAAATCCAAACAAGAGAAATAAAACGGCCATATTCTTGCAAAATCTTTTCATATTTTTCTCTTTTTATTATTCAATGATTACGGTTATAGCTGAACTGCATGCTCTTTTCGGTACGGAAATCACGATCTTTTTACCCTCGGCATCATACTCATAGACAGCATGCGTTCCATCGGAAAAAGTGACCTTTGTCGGAGCCTCGTTCCGAGCCAAAAATTCAAGACGATAAGCCCGTTCTTCCGGCATATCGTCGAATGATCCAGTACGAGGATAAATAGTACAAGAGGTTCTTCCGTCCTCGGTATTTTGCGTAATTCTTGTAAATGTACAAGCTGTTTCATAATCAGCGTTGTTTCCGGCATCCTCATAATAATTAAATTCGCCTCTGGCTCCGGGTGTAAACTGCAAAGTGAGTGTTTCAGGCCGTTTTTTCAGGTGCATCATACGAGGATAAAGCGGAATGATAGCACCCTCGCGATAATAATAAGGAATCTGTTCACGAGTGAACGAACGAGTAACGACCGAACCACCGTCGATTAACTCACCCGTCATCACTTCATACCACTTGCCCTCAGGTAGCCAAATATCTTTTTCACTGACATTCGTTCCTTTATCCGACGAAGTGACGGGGGCTACGAGTATATCGTTTCCAAACATATACTGTCCCTCATAACGGTAAGCCTCATCTGCTTCGGGATAATCATAATACATAGGACGACACATGCCCACTCCCGTATCGTACGACCAGCGTGCCATCGTATAAATATAAGGTATCAAAGCATAACGCAAATAAATGGCATCACGCATCTGCTCAAAATTAGCATATTTCCAAATGCGACGTTCGATATGGCCGGCAGCCGTAGCATGTGTACGCAATATAGGAGAGAAGACCCCGTATTGAATCCACCGCAAATACAACTCGGCATCGTTGGCTCCCTCCTGATTATGACCTCCTATATCATGACTCCAATAACCATAACCGACATTAGATGCGGTAGCTGTAAAATAGGGCTGAAAAGCCAACGAAGAAAAAGTCGCTTCCGAGTCTCCCGAAAAACCGATAGGATAACGATGATTACCCAACCCACCCCAACGATGAAAGATAAACGGCCGATTTTTTGCCTGCAATTTTTTATCGTTGAAAAACACATGATTCAACCAAAAAGTATTACCTAAATTCGGTTCATTCTGCGCAATCATCCACTGTTGCCAATCGACCCACCAAAAATCGACACCGATATTTTCATGAGGCCGTAAAATATGTTCGAAAAAGGCCTTGTAGAAATCCTTGTTTTCGATATTCCAACGAATGGTACCGTCTTCGTTAGTCAGACTATCGGCCTTTATATCGGAATAACGTCCGGCCAAATCGGCATACAAAGCATCATAATTATCCTCTTTGGGGAAAACACCATCGGCCGGATGCAAATTAAGTGTCGTATTCAAATTTTGTTCATCGTGCAACCAAGAGATAAAACCGGCAGGATCGGGGAAAAGAGCTTTATTCCAACTCCAACCGGTCCACTCGGTTCCATCGGTAGAACCGGTCTTACCATTACGATGCCAATCCATATCTATAACGAGTACATCCATAGGAATATCACGCGAACGTATTTCATTTACAATATCGCGCATATCTTGCTCGGTATAACGTTGAAACTTAGAGTACCAATATCCAAATACATAAAGCGGAGGCAACGGAATCTTACCGGCTATCTTGGTGAAATCGCCAAGAGCCTTTTTATAATCATGCCCATAACCCATGAAATACATATCAAGAGCGGCGGTATCCTTACGTTGAGCGACCCAATCCATACCCCCATTCGTATCTCTCTCGAACATAAGACTCAGACTACCGTCTTTGCGAGGTTCTCGTTCATCGATCACAGCCCAACCAACACGAGAAAGTAACCCATTCTCCAACCATTCACGCACATCGCCCTCTGCTCTATCCAAAGTTCTAGTCGTTCCTTTCAGATTATACGGGTCTTGTTTCCCAGGATACCACACCTCTTCGACCCCGTTCACATCGAATGTAATTTGTAAATTAGGATTACAACGATCATTACTTACCGGATATGTACCCAGTTTATAACGCAGTTCCAGTTTATCGGTTGTAAGATAAAGATATCCGTCACGTTCCTCTTGGGTAAAATTCGGAACCGGAAGATGGCGATTAATGACTACAAAGGACGCGCGATCCTCAAACTGCAATTTCGCACTATATTCTATACGAATCATTTCGGGAGTCAACACCGTAAAGCGCATGTTACCCGACTTCACAATAGCCTTTTCATCGGCCATCGAATTATCCTGCGCCCCGACAGTACACGCAATGAAAAGTCCCAAAATACTTAGGAGTACATGTTTTTTAATCATAAATACATAAATTTTTAATAGAAAGATTAAAGTCGCTCTACCATTATGACACAAAAAATACACATACCCCCTACATACCTGAAAAATTTTTGCTTTTACATGTTTTGTTATACAATATCGATAATATTTTGAATCGAATAAAAAAGGAAAGGGCTACAAAATGTAGCCCTTTCCTTTTTTATTTTTAAACCATTCTATTTATTATTCCGCTTCATACTCTATGGTGTCGCTTTCTGTATCATCGTCTTCCAACGCCTGAGCATCCGTTAAGATTGTTTTCACAAAGGTTGGTTTCTCATTAAACAAAACGATAGCAGATTGATTCCCGTCCGGAGTAATAAACTCTACCTGAGCGGCAACTCCCAAAACCTCAGTCGTATCACGACCGACATAGCGAACGATTAAATCATACGATTGTATATAATCGTCTACATTCGTGGCGACAAATTGATCATAAGCCGATTTGGCGGTCTCATATTCTCGAATATACGAAAAGTCCCTATCCTTGTCAAATTTTACGTAAGCTTCATGATCTTTGGGCAAACGCTCCATAGCCTGTTTATATCCTTCTATTTTCGAAGCATAATTACGGTCATTCCCATGTGAACGCATAGCCTCTTTCAATTTTCGTTCATAATCGGCACGACGAGCAAACTGGCTGTTCTCATCGAGTTTATAATTGTGTTCTGCTACCTCCATCTCATATTTCAAACGTTGTTCGGTAGAAACGTAGCTATCGATAGCCTCTTGACGACCGGCTCGAATACTATCGGCAACGGTCACTTCATGGAGAATTTCTACTTGAATCGAATCGACTTTCTCTGCGGATAAGTTTTCATCGGCCGATAGAACCCACGTTCCAGACTTCAACTCCGATTTCACATATTCTTTAAATGCACCGACATAATCTCCATCGGCTACTCCACCCCCACAGGCACATAAAACAGCACCCATTGCACACACCGGAATCCACTTACATAATAGTCTCTTCATATCCCTATAACTTTATTTCATTTCAAAAAACAGAAAAAACAAAAACAAATCTTGATAATATCGAAATACAATCCATTTCCATATTTGCAACAAAAATAGTACAAGCCCAACGCAGAAACAAGTTCGATTAGTAATGCCGAAACTCGACCTATTCTCGTATCTATTGCAAAAATAATGGATTATCACAGAATACAAACATTTATGCCTTAATTTTACATCTTGTTAAATTTTTAACAAACCAGAAATAAACCCAATATCCAATCTCAAACAAAATAAAAGTCTTTCAACATCACTTCTTTGGCTAATTATCTCAAAAGCTCTATTTTTGTAGAATAAAACAAGTAACACGACATTTTGGAAAATATCGCTATTAAAAACTATCTTTTACAGCACAACGTGCCTTGCATTACTCCTAAGGCCGCGCTTATCGATATGGACGGAGTTCTCTACGACTCGATGAAAAATCATGTCGAAGCATGGTATCGTACACTCACCCCTATGGGATTCAAATGTTCCAAAGAAGAATTTTATCTATACGAAGGACGAACAGGAGCCAGTACAATTAAATACTTGTTCGACAAACATTTCGGGAAACAGGTGTCCGATGACGAGTGTGCCGAGATTTATAAAATCAAAGAAAAACATTTCAACGCGTTGGAAGAAATCGTTCCCATGCCGGGAGCCGACCTTATGCTGCAACGAATCATCGATAACGGCATACGCCCTGTACTGGTCACAGGTTCGGGACAAGGTTCTCTCTTAGATCGGTTAGACCACGATTATCCCGGCGTATTCGAACAGCAATATAAGGTGACGGCATATGACGTAAAGATTGGGAAGCCGAGTCCCGAACCCTATTTAATGGGACTTTCCAAAGCCGGAGTCAAAGCGAACGAAGCGATTGTCATCGAAAATGCACCCTTAGGGGTAGTCTCCGGTACGGCAGCACAAATATTTACCATAGCAGTCAACACAGGCCCCATTCCGGCACAAGCGCTTATCGAAGCCGGAGCCGATATGGTTTTCCCGTCCATGCCCGATTTCGCCAATCATGTCGACGAACTTATACACACGCTAAAAATCACCCGATAATATCATCTGTATGGAGTCGCAAAAAATCATATTCACCGCCACACCCGGCGAAACCCTTAAAAATATGCTCGAAAACTTTTCTTTCGATACCCTTTTTATACTCTGCGACACACATACCCAAAAATTCGCCCTACCCGAAATATCGAAAAACATATCCACACAGGCTCAATATATTACGATCGAAGCCGGCGACACCCATAAAACACTCCAAACAATCGTTCACGTATGGAACGAACTGAGCCACAAGGGAGCCAGCAGAAAATCGCTTCTTATCAACTTGGGAGGAGGTATGGTCACCGACTTGGGAGGTTTCGCCGCAGCCTGTTTCAAAAGAGGAATCCGTTTCATCAATATCCCCACAACCCTATTAGGAGCAGTAGATGCCGCCGTAGGAGGAAAAACAGGAATAAATTTCAATGGATTGAAAAATGAAATAGGAGCCTTCCGCCCGGCCGATACGGTCATCGTTTCTACACAATTCTTCCGGACACTGCCACAGAACGAATTACTGTCGGGATACGCCGAAATGTTGAAACACGGACTTATCGACAATCCGGCCACCTACCGTTCATTGCTCGATTTCGACTTGTCCATGCCCGATTGGGAAAAACTTCTGCCACTGCTCAAAGAATCGATACAAGTCAAAGAACGTATCGTCGCCGAAGACCCCTTTGAAAAAGGAATACGCAAAGCCTTGAATTTAGGTCATACTATCGGCCACGCATTCGAGAGCCTTTCACACAAGCAGGAAACTCCCATACCTCACGGATTCGCCGTGGCTTGGGGACTCATATGCGAATTACTACTCTCCCACCGTTATCTGAAATTTCCGTCCGAAACAATCTCCGAATTAGCAGCATACATCTATCGCCATTACAGAGCATTTCCCATTACCTGTAAGGACTACGAAACACTCCACGAGTTGATGACCCACGACAAAAAAAACGAAGCCGGATACATCAACTTCACATTATTGCAAACCATCGGCAAACCGGTCATCGACTGTCACATCGACAAGGAAGAAATATTCGTAGCATTCGACCTATACCGCGACCTATTTAAATTATAACCCCTACCGACTCTCTTGCAAGCAATTAGGAAATTTCGAAGAAAAACAGGAGTAAAAAAGTTGTTCAAAATTTTGTCAGTATAGAAAATACCACTACTTTTGCACTACCAATTCAGCGGGGTGTAGCTCAGCCCGGTTTAGAGTACGCGTCTGGGGGGCGTGTGGTCGCAAGTTCGAATCTTGTCACCCCGACTGATTTATAAAAACACTGATAATTAATTATCAGTGTTTTTCTTTTTATATCCAATCTTAAAAATATGGACCTAATAGGCAAATGGTAGGCCGGTAATCGCATTAATAGACATTCATACAGGTTTTGATTCCGAAAAAAATAGACACTGCTAATCGTCAAGTCATTGATTTTGCCAATATAAAAGCAAAATAGAATTTCTATAAATTCACTTTGCATAATAGTATCTCATGGAGACTGAAACGGTCACAATATCATCATGAACCGTGTAGATAATACGATGTTCGGAATTGATGCGACGAGACCAATACCCGGTGAACTCATATCTCAGAAGTTCATCACTGTTTTTTAATTATTTATGTACATTTGCAAAAACTATTCAGAGATGGAACAAAAGAGTGAAATCGTATTATATCAACCAGAAGGTGCTGTAAGTCTGGAAGTCAGCTTAGAAAATGAGACCGTATGGTTAAACAGGCAACAAATTGCTGAACTATTCGACCGAGACATAAAAACAATTGGCAAACATATTAACAATGCTTTAAGAGAAGAATTAACCGATATTTCAGTTGTCGCAAAATTTGCGACAACTGCCACAGATGGTAAAGTCTATCAAATGGAATATTACAATTTAGATATGGTTCTTTCTATCGGATATCGGGTGAAATCAAAAAGAGGCGTTGAGTTCCGCCAGTGGGCGAACAAAGTCCTAAAAGAATACATGCTGAAAGGTTATTCCATCAATCAAAAGCTCGACAGTTTAGAGAAAAGAATTGATAACCGACTGAGAGAACACGACTCCGAAATACAAAGGCTCAGCAACCAAGTAGATTTTTTCGTCCGCCATTCCTTACCGCCGATAGAGGGAATATTTTTTGCCGGCCAGATATTCGATGCCTATAAATTCGTTTGTGATCTTGTCAAGTCAGCCCGAAAAAGTATCGTCCTTTTCGACAACTATATAGACGAATCTGTCTTGACTTTATTCGGGAAACGAGGAAAATCGGTGTCGGTGGTGATTTATACGGATAAGATCATTCCGCAATTGGAGCTCGACATCAAACGATTCAACGCTCAATATTCGCCTGTAAAGGTCAAGTTATACACAAAGGCGCACGATCGGTTCCTAATCATCGATGGGGAAATCTACCATATAGGCGCTTCGCTGAAAGACTTGGGAAAGAAACTTTTCGCCTTCTCGAAAATATCGGCTATTCCGCCCGAAATCATATATAAACAAATTGACTCGTGAACGTTATGCGACCTCGTACCGATAAAATAGGAATCTCCGGTAATCTGCTTACAGGGGTATTCCACATCTACATTTTCAAACAAGCTAATGCCTATATCGCCTATTGTCCCTCCATCGATTTAGCCGTATCCGGGAACAGCATACGAAATGCGGAAAAGTCCTTCCAAGAATCCGTGTCGATACATCTCGACTATCAGATAAAGAATAAAGAACTCTTGAAGGACTTGAAAAAGCACAAATGGAAAGTCCGATATCTTATTAAAAACAAGAAAAGCCGGTGATTGACCGGCTTTTTCATTTTTATACTTCGGTAGTTACATTAAATACATTCTTGTTACCCGACCGACTTCAATCCAATCAAAGTTAGAAATTCAATACAACAAGGGAAATTTATCACCAACAAAAAATAATCGCTAATAATTATTTCGATTATTCCCGATAATTAGTATTATAATAATAAAGCCAAACAAACATCTAATTATCAATATTTTACAAGAACTACAAATCTTATTTCCATTTATTTT
>ULUC01041584.1_pt1 | contig 10899 bp, 10 predicted proteins | sample 1958151 | NCBI WGS metagenome assembly ULUC01 (sample SAMEA4835750, study PRJEB28245) | human gut metagenome | biome: gut microbiome; material: fecal sample | place: Denmark | collected 2008
GCAGCACCGATTTTCACTTATATTATGTCGTCAGTTCGCCATCCGAATGTTTGCTAAACAACAATATTTCCACTTTATTATTTCCACAACATTTGCTATACTAAATAAGTATGACAAGAATACATGTTCGTGCAATATATAGTTAAAACAGGAGTTGTGTATGAATTTAGATGGATTAAATGATATGCAGAAGCGCGCTGTTAAGCGTACAGAGGGACCTCTGCTTATAATAGCTGGTGCTGGTTCTGGTAAGACAAGAGTGCTTACGAACAGAATAGCCTATCTTATAGATGATTGCGGAGTAGCACCATATAATATACTTGCGATAACATTTACGAATAAAGCTGCAAGAGAAATGAGAGAGAGAGTAGATGCAACTGTGGGAAATGGTGCAGGTGAGGTATGGGTAAGTACATTTCATTCAACCTGTGTACGTATATTAAGAAGATATATAGACAGAATAGGATATTCTAATAATTTTACAATATATGATACAGATGATCAAAAGAGTGTTATTAAAGATATATGTAAGAAATTTAATATAGATACAAAGCTGCTTAAAGAAAGAACTATTATGAATGCTATATCGCATGCAAAGGATGAGCTTATGACACCTGAGGAAATGGTTCTGGATGCTGGTGGGGATTATAATGCTAAAAGGATAGCCAATGTATACGTTGAATATCAGAAAACGCTAAAGCTTAATAATGCGCTTGATTTTGATGATCTTATATTTAAAACGGTTGAGTTGTTTGAGCATGATGCAGAAGTACTTAATTATTATCAGGACAGATTCAGATATATTATGGTAGATGAGTATCAGGATACGAATACTTCACAGTTTAAACTTGTGTCTATGCTTGCAGCAAAGTATGGTAATCTGTGTGTTGTTGGTGATGATGACCAGTCAATATATAAGTTCAGAGGAGCTAATATTACGAATATTCTTAATTTTGAGAATACATTTGAGGGAACAAAGGTTATTAAGCTTGAGCAGAATTATCGTTCAACTCAGACCATACTTAATGCAGCAAATGCGGTTATACAGAATAATGTTGGAAGAAAGTCGAAAAGTCTGTGGACTGAGAATGGTGAGGGTGAGAAAGTTAATTACACACTTTATGAAAATGGATATGAAGAAGCGGATGGCGTGGTAAACAGTATAAGTTCATTCGTAAGAGATGGATGGAATTATAATGATATTGCGATATTATATAGAACAAATGCCCAGTCGAGAGTGCTTGAAGAAAAACTCATGATGAAAAATATACCATATAGAATATATGGTGGTATAAGCTTTTATCAGAGGAAAGAAATCAAGGATATTCTTGCTTATCTTAAGACGATAGATAATGGCATGGATGGACAGGCTGTAAGACGTATCATAAATGTTCCTAAAAGAGGAATAGGGGCAACTACTATAGAACGTGTCCAGGAATATGCCGATCAGAATTCTTATACGTTCTGGCAGGCATTATGTGAAGCAGATAATATAGATACTATAAAAAGAGGCGCAGGAAAGATAGAACCATTTGTTACGCTTATAAGCTCATTAAAGGCTAAACAGCAGTTCATGAGTCTTAAAGAACTGGCAGAAACAGTATTAGAGGATACAAGATATATAGAAAGTCTTGCTGAAAGTGAAACCGCAGAGGAGATAGAAGCAAGACAGGAGAATATTGATGAATTCATTAATAAAATAGTGAGTTATGAAACTGGATGTCAGGAAAAAGGCGAAAAACCTACGCTAAGTGGTTTCTTAGAGGAGGTTGCGCTTATAGCAGATATAGATAATCTTAATGAATCAGAAAAACAGGTTATGCTTATGACACTTCATAGTGCTAAAGGTCTTGAGTTTCCTATAGTATATATGACAGGTATGGAAGACGGACTGTTCCCAAGCTATATGACCATAGTATCAGATGATCCAACAGAGATTGAGGAAGAGAGAAGATTATGTTATGTAGGTATAACAAGAGCTGAGAAAATACTTAATCTGAGTAGTGCCAAAATGCGTATGGTACGAGGTGAAACACAGATGAATAAGGTTTCAAGATTCATCAAAGAGATACCAGATGAATATCTTAATATAGAGAATAACAGTTCCGGATATAAAGGAAAAATATCTTATGGTGGAAAAGATGAGTCAGAAGAACAGCCTGCCTATAATATAAGAGCCAATGCAAAGGCGGCACTCAGCAGATATGGAAGTGGAAATACTACATATAAGCAGTCTGACAGAGTAAAGATAGGTGGCGCTTCAAAGCCGGGTGGAATGTATAAGAGCAGTGGATATGGTAATACTATATATGGTTCAGCAAAGAAAGCTATACGAGATACAGCTAATGCTGGGGTAAACAAGAAGGTTGGGTTCGGAAAAGAATTTCCTATGGATATATTTGACTTAAAAAAAACAACCATTAAAGCTTCATCATCAGAAGATACAGGAAAAAGCTTATCAAAAGAATCATCAGGCGGACTAGGTTATTCTGTAGGTGATACTGTAGAACATAGTAAGTTTGGCAAAGGCAGGGTAATATCTATAGACCATGGTGAACGTGACTATATGGTATCTGTAAAGTTTGATGAATTCGGCTTAAAAAAGATGCTTGCAGGATTTGCAAGATTAAAGAAGATTTAGTTAAATATGTGATTAAAGAAGATAAAAAAAGAAGATATAATTAAATAAGTTACTAAATAAGATATTGAAGATGTGGTTAAATATGGTGACAAATAAAAATGATTATGATACAATATATTTACTTTATTATGTGACTGGAAAGGAGCGGTTGTTATGAATAAGGATAAGATTGAAGAACTTATAGCAGCTAGTAAGCTGAACGAACTTCTTCATAAGAAAGATGTAGAAGAAAAGAACAAAAATAATGTTGTTGTTATTGTTTTAGCAGTAATCGGAGCAGTTGCAGCTTTAGCAGCAATCGTATATGCTATATACAGATATTTCACACCAGATTATCTTGATGATTTCGATGATGATTTCGATGATGATGATTTTGAAGATGATTTTGATGATGAAGATGAAGCTGATAAAGACTTTGAGAATTAATCAGCAGCGTATCAGTTAGTCAGAATAATATAATGTATATAAGACCACTGGCAGGTTATGTAATCGGTCAGTGGTCTTTTTACCTGTATGGATAAGAAATATACATATATATGAATTCATGTGATATATGAAAGGAAATTCTAAATGAAAAAAGGTGGTATATATACAGGGTATGTAGACAGTGTTGATTTTCCTAATAAAGGAAATGTCATAGTTGAAATAGAGGAAGATGGACAACTGATTAAGGAAAAAGCAGTTGTGAAGAATTCTATACCAGGACAGACGGTTACATTTATGGTGAATAAAAAGAAGCATGGAAAATGTGAAGGAAGACTTCTTGAAGTTGTCAGACAGTCAGATACAGAAACAAACGAAAGATGCGAACATTTCGGAAAATGTGGTGGATGTGTATATCAGACTGTAAGTTATGATGAACAGCTAAAGATGAAAGAAACCACAGTTAAAAAGATTCTGGATCCTGTTATAAAGACAGATTATGACTGGGAAGGAATAATTGGAAGTCCGGTATCAAGTGAATATCGTAATAAGATGGAATATTCGTTTGGTGATGAAATAAAGGATGGTCCTATAGCACTTGGACTCCATAAAAGAAATAGTATGTATGATATAGTCACAGTAACAGAATGTAAAATTGTGGATAATGATTACAGAAAAATATTAAAATGTGTATATGATTATGCTTTGGAGAAGAAGCTTACATATTATCATAAAATGAAGCATGAAGGTTACCTTCGACATTTGCTTGTAAGAAAGGCAGTAAAAACGGGTCAGATTCTAGTGGATATTGTAACGACTACGGTTAACGATATTCCTATGGATGAGTTGGCAGACAGATTAAAAGCATTATCGCTGGATGGTGAGATTGTAGGATTTTTACACACTTATAATGATAGTGTTGCAGATGCTGTAATCAATGAAAAGACGGATATAGTATATGGAAGAGATTATATTGAAGAAGAGCTGCTTGGACTAAAGTTTAAGATTACAGCATTTTCATTCTTTCAGACTAACTCACTTGGTGCAGAAGTTCTGTATTCTAAGGCAAGAGATTATGTCGGAACAACTAAGGACAAGGTTATCTTTGATCTTTATAGTGGAACAGGTACTATAGCACAGATTTTAGCACCTGTTGCAAAAAAAGTTATAGGTGTTGAAATAATACCCGAGGCAGTTGATGCAGCTAAAATAAATGCAGGTATAAATGGACTTGATAACTGTGAATTCATAGCAGACGATGTACTTAATGCACTTGATAATATTAAGGATAAACCAGATTTTATAGTTCTTGATCCGCCAAGAGATGGAATTAATCCTAAGGCACTTAAGAAGATAATTGATTACGGTGTGGATTCTATGGTGTATATTTCCTGTAAGCCTACAAGTCTTGCAAGGGATCTGGTTATGTTGCAGGAGAGCGGGTATGAGGTAAAAAAGGGCTGCTGTATAGATATGTTTCCAAATACTGGCCATATAGAGACAATAGTTGCACTACATCGGATGGATTCGTAAGCAAGCTTGACTCGCACTTTTTGCAGGAAATCTGCTTGGCTCTGAACAATATCACATTCAACTAAATAACAGAAGCGTGAAAGACCGTTCATTTTCAAGGAAATTGAAAGTGGGCGGTCTTTTTTATTTCTGAAATTTATTGTATCAGATGGATTTCAAGTGAGATCAATTCGATGTATTCGAGAAAGGCGATTTTATGGAGACGATACGGAATGTGGAGATAAATCAGTTGCATGATTTTAAGAATCATCCGTTTAAAGTGGAGGTAAATACGGAATTATGCGAGCTGATGAAAAGTATTGAGAAAGAAGGAGTGATTGTGCCACTTCTTGTAAGGACGGAACAAAGAGAGGTCAGTAATGTAAAATGCCGTTAAAAAGCGACGGCATATAGTAAATAATCGGGGTTTTAGGGGAAAATCCCCCTAACTAGATTGCATCAGGGCGGAGATGCCTCTGATGTGTATCTAGCAGTCCCCACTATGACTTTTAAAAGCGTGCATTTGGTATTATATATAAAAGCCTAAGCGATAAGAACTGATAAATTATCGGAAGTTCTATTCAGACACATATGTCAGAAAAAGAGTGTCTTTTACAACATGCTGGCACGTCGACTCATTCTTTTATACATATGGTCCAGGCAGGAGATTCTTAAAAGCAGATACAGGACAAACGAGAATGTATCTGAAACAGAAAGAATTAAGTTTGCAAGAAAATATGCTTTCAGCAGTATGTGCAAATGCGGTTTCTGCGGTACTAATCTGACAAGACGCTCACATCATCAGGACACACAGCATAAAAAGCCTGTGTGGAAGTGCAGAACAGCAACCAACAAAGGGATAGAGAATTGTCCACACAGCAAGGCGATAGATGAGGTAATCATTGAAAATGCATTTGTGGAAATGTTTGGGCTTCTTGCAAAAAATTTTGATGATGTGCTTGAATCAGTTCTCTCTTCGATAGAAGAAACTCTTTCCAAAGATGACAGCGCAGAAAAGCTAAAACGCATCGAGAAGGATATCGGCAGTTTTGAGAAGAAAAGGAAGAAATTGACCGATATGTATCTCGATGATAAACTTACTAAAGAAGCTTATGATGATAAATACAGTGAGCTCAGCAAGAAGCTGGACAAATGTGAGGAAGAGAAAGCAATATTTGCTGACGGTGCATTATCACAGAAAAACATTGCAGATAAGATGAAGGCTATCAGAGCCAAGTTAAAGAAAGCAGATATTCTCGACCAGTTTGACAGAGTGGTATTTGAAAGCCTGGTTGAGAAGGTTATAGTTGGAGAGCAGGCAGATGATGGCACAGTTGATCCATATAAGCTGACATTCGTATTAAAGGGCATGGATGAAAGAAGCATACCGGATGCGAGAGACAGATATATGAATCTTCATAATAAGGCAGTGTAGCAATTAAAAATTGAGGTGTTAAGATGAAAGATAATAAGCATGAAGTTAGTATCATTCGTTCTTCAGCAGCAGAATATCTTACATTTATAACTGCAACTGGAGAAAGCGATGTTAATGCTGTATATTTTGATGAAAATGTATGGCTTACCCAGAAAATGATGGGAGTATTATATAATGTTGGGACAAATACGATTAATTATCATTTAAAAAAATATTTACGGATAGAGAAGTAGATGAGAATTCAGTTATTCGAAAATTTCGAATAACTGCCGCTGATGGAAAAACATATAATACCAATTATTATAATCTGAGTGCAATCATTGCGGTAGGAAATAAAGTGGATTCTCCGAGAGCTATCCAGTTCAGAAAGTGGGCAATTCATGGAGAAACCGCTGCAGAAACAATTTATCGCAGGGCAGATAGTGAAAAGGAAAATATGGGGTTGACAACATGGAAGGATGCTCCGGATGGTAAAATTCAAAGATTTGATGTGGTTATTGCGAAGAACTATCTGACAAAAGATGAGCTGGCTTCAATGTCAAGAATTGTCAACGCATATTTGGATTTAGCAGAATTACGGGCAGAGGAAGAAGTTCCGATGACTATGGAAGATTGGGCTGAACAGTTTGAAGGGATTTTAAGACTGAGTAAGAAAGAAATATTAACAAATGCAGGTAGCATATCTGCAAAGATAGCAGAAGAACATGCACTTACAGAGTTTGAAAAATATAGAGTAAAACAGGATAAGCTGTATCAAAGTGATTTTGACAAAATTCTGATAGGAGAAGTTGATGGCAATGAAGTAGATTATATTGACGATAACGTAAACAACAATGAGGAGCTTTAAAATGAGCAATAATCACGACTTGTTGAATGATAATGATATGTATTCTTTTTCGGGTTACGAGGCGAATGATATGTGTTCCAACAAAGATGCCGTTGCATGTAGAGACGGTTGTCTTACTTTCCAATGGTATAATCGACTCTCAGAAAGTAAAGGTTGAGATGTCTTTTGAAGATATGGATATGTCAGGATTTAAGAAGGGCGCCACATATGAAGCGATAAAGGACTATGTGAAGGAGTAGACATGATACAAGGTATCAAGTTTGTATATTGCGCAGGTAAAGGCAATTGAGGATGCTTTGAGACATTTTCAGATGATATAGGAGTACAAATGCTATTGATAGGACATCAACCATAGAGGGTTGGTGTCTTTTTTTGAGAAATCTAAAACATAGACTATCTTTTTTATGTAGTCAGTTGTTATACATATTAGAATGGAATAAACGTTTATACATTACTGAAATGGGAAAGGAGGGCAACTTGAATGATTTTCTTTTGATCCTACAAATGAAACAGGGCAATGAAAAGGCTTTTGATAAATTTGTACGGAAATATTATGCAGAAATTCTGTCTTATTGCAGATATCACTGTCTGGATCAGGCAGAAGCAGAAGATCTCACACAGGAAACCTTTCTTCGATTCATGGAAAATATTGCATTTTATCAGCATATTGGGAAAGCAAAGAATTATCTGTATGTGATAGCAGGTAATTTATGTAAGAACTACGCAAAGAAATGGAAGGCAGAGAGTTTAGAGCAGGAAATATTGGAAAGAGTGCCGGTTTCGGATGGCGGGTATCCTAAGGAAAGAAAAACGAATGGATGTGGAACAGGCACTTGGCAGGTTAACCCCAGAGTTAAGAGAAGTGATACTGTTAATTTATTTCGGAGACTGTAAGCTAAAAGAGGTAGCTGATATCTTACAAATTGGCTTGCCGCTAGTTAAGTACCGACATAAAAGGGCAAAAGAAGAATTAAAAAAACATTTGGGAGAGGAGGACTCTGATGAATTTGGAAAAGATGATGCAAAACTATAAAACAGAAGCAAAAGTTATTCCAAGAGAAGAAAAGATTCTGGAAACGATTCAAAAATCTAAGGAAATTATGATGGAAGTTCAGTCTGAACATACGATGAGCTATGGAGCGTTTTTATTTTCTCAATTTCGGCTGATTCGAAAGAGATGGTGGATGTTGCAGGCAGCATTACTGATAGTGACATTTTTTCTCATGAATTATCTGGATGATAGCGAATATTTGATGAGAACAATAGGAACTTCCTCTGTCTTTTTTATCGTTATGATCATTCCAGAATTTTGGAGAAACAAAGAAAGTGATTCCTTACAGATTGAGGCAACGTGCCTATACTCCCTCAGACAGATCTATTCCGCGCGAGTATTTTTGATAGGAGTGGCGGATGTATTTATGATAACGCTATTTATGCTCGTCTGCTGTGTGGGTATGAGAATGCATTTTATGGATATTTTGGTGCAGTTTTTGTTCCCAATGGTTGTTGCTGCCGGAATCTGCTTTGCAATGTTAAACAGCAGAGCTTTGAATGAAGCAGCATCCATGTTTGGTTGCTTTTTGTGGAGCGTAATCTGGTGGGTGGTTACAATGAATGATTTTATTTATACTAAGATTACATTTCCTGTATGGAGTATCTTATTTGGATTAGCAAACTGTTTCCTGATTGGTGCTGTGTATAAGGTGGTACATGACTGCAATCGCTTATGTTGGACGATGGAGGGAAATCTATATGAAACTACAAATGGTTAATGTTACAAGAAAGTTTGGTGACTTTCGGGCAGTAGAGAACTTAAACCTGACGATAGAGAATGGAGTATATGGACTTTTAGGTGTGAATGGTGCAGGAAAGACAACGCTTATGCGAATGATCTGTACCCTTTTGCCACCTACAAGTGGACGGATTCTGTGCGATGGAAAGGATATTTTCAAAATGGATGGAGAATATCGGAATCTGCTTGGATACTTACCACAGGAGTTCGGATTCTATCCGGATTTCACAGTAAAAGACTATTTACTGTATATTGCCAGCTTAAAGGGGATTCGACCTATGGTTGCTGGCAAACGGGTAAAGGAATTGCTTGCACAGGTTGGACTTACAAAGTCAGCAAATAAAAAGATGAGGAAGCTGTCCGGCGGAATGAAACGTAGAGCAGGAATTGCCCAGGCAATGCTAAACAATCCCAAAATTCTTATTCTGGATGAGCCTACGGCTGGACTTGATCCAACAGAAAGGGTGCGTTTTCGGAATCTGATTAGTGAGCTGTCAGAGGATAGGATCGTTATTTTATCGACGCATATTGTTTCAGATGTAGAGTATATTGCAAATGAAATCTGGCTGATGAAGGACGGACAAATCATGCAGCAGGGAAATCTTGATCAGACACTTGCTTCTATGCAGGAAAAGGTATATGCGTGTGAAGTATCACAGGCAGATGCAACGAAGATGATGAAAAAATTTAAGGTGTCTAATATGAAAGCGGAAAGTGGAATGGTGAACCTTCGTATTATTGCCAGTGAGCCACCGATTGCTGGAGCATCTGTGGTGGAGCCGACATTGGAGGACGTGTTCTTATATTATTTCGGTGAAAAGGGCGGTGAGATGGAATGATTAGATATGAAATTAAGAAAATCTTTTCTAAGAGCATCAGTAAAGTATCATTGGTCGTGTTGTTATTTTCACTTTTGATATCCTGCTATTTTGCAATCACAAATGTCAGTTTTTTGGATGAGCAGGGCAAATCTCATACAGGAATCGAAGCGGCAAGGAGTCTGCGGGAAGAAAAGCAGAAGTGGGAAGGTATTCTGGACGAAACAGCATTACAAGATGTCATGGATGAATATAAAAAGATTAGTGAAGAATATCCAATTCGCCCTGGAGATGATTCTACTAACTTATTACATGATTCCAAGGTACAAGGGTTTTCGGAAATCAAGGACATGATTAATATGGGATTCTGCGAATTTAGAGATTTTAATTATTATCGCATTGATTCATTATCGAAAGAAGAAGTGGGACGGATCTATGAGAATCGTGGAAAGAGTTTGGAAAAATGGTTGAATTCCGAAGATGCCAATGGTTTATTCGATGAAGACGAGAAAGCATTTTTGATAGAGCAATACAGTGAGATGAAAGCACCTTTATACTATGAGGACTATGATGGCTGGAAATCAGTACTGAGTTACGCTCAGACGATTATTATGCTCATTATGCTTGTGTCAGCATTCTTGGTGTCAGGTATCTTTTCCCATGAATTTAGTTGGAAATCAGATTCCATATTTTTCTCAACAAAATTAGGAAGGAACAAGGGTACAAGATCTAAGATCATAGCAGGATTTATCGTGGTATCAGCTATTTACTTTATTGTAATATCGCTGTATTCACTTGTGGTATTGGGATGTCTTGGCTTCGGTGGTGGAGAAGTCATGATACAGACAGGCTTCTGGCATTGGAAATCCTTTTACAATATCACCTATATGCAGTTGTATTTGCTCACGGTAGTTGCCGGATATATTGGAACAGTATTTTGCCTGTTTCTGTCTATGCTTGTGTCAGCAAAGACGCATACAGCAGTTGTTGCAGTGACAATACCTTTTGCAATCCTGTTTTTACCGCTGTTCGTATCAAATTTCGACTTCTTATCGGGAATATTAGGTGTGTTCCCAGACCGCTTGCTGCAGATCAATGAGATTATCAATACATTTGATTTATATCATATAGGCGGTAAGATTGTCGGCTCGATACCAATCATGCTGGTCATTTATCCAATCCTATGTGTTTTGATGGTGCCACTCATGTATCTTGTTTATCATAAAACGGAGATAAAGTAGATGAAAAGGAAAAAAAGTTTAAAATAACCGGCGTAATTAAGGAAATCTCTCATTTTCTTTTTCTGGCGGAAACTGACATATTATTTCATTAGAATAATCTGGTTATGACACGGCAGAGGAAGAATATTTCCAGCTTTTTATTTGACGCTGGAAGTGCGGAAGTGTTCTGCACGATACTGCATTGGTGTTT
>ULUC01032983.1_pt1 | contig 10680 bp, 9 predicted proteins | sample 1958151 | NCBI WGS metagenome assembly ULUC01 (sample SAMEA4835750, study PRJEB28245) | human gut metagenome | biome: gut microbiome; material: fecal sample | place: Denmark | collected 2008
ACGTCATTGAAAAGAACACTGTCAAGGCGCTCGTCGACAACGGCACGGTCGTCATCACGGTCGGCGGCGGTGGCATCCCCGTCGTTTGCCGTGACGGCAAGCTCTACGGCACGCCCGCGGTCATCGACAAGGACTTCGCCTCCGCCAAGCTCGCAGAGCTGCTCGACGCGGACATGCTCGTCATCCTGACGGCCGTCGAGAAGGTCGCCATCAACTTCGGCAAGCCCGACCAGAAGGGTCTCGACACCCTGACGCCGGACGAGGCGCGCAAGTATATCGACGAAAAGCAGTTTGCCCCCGGCTCCATGCTGCCGAAGGTTCAGGCCGCCATGTCGTTTGCCGAGAGCAAGCCCGGCCGCGTCGCGCTCATCACGCTGCTTGAAAAGGCAGCCGAGGGCATCGAGGGCAAGACCGGCACCCGCGTACAGATGTAAATCCCGCCAAACCTTCTTAAAAAGGGTCCGTTTCAAAAAGCGGGCCCTTTTTTTCGTGCTTTCTCCGCTATGGACAAAAATTCATGCTGCTTTTTTGGTCAAGTTTGACCCTCATTTTTTCTTTTTCCTGTTGATAAATTTCCCCTTTTTATGTATCATGGTGATAACGGTATTCAAATCTTTTGATTGCCGTAAAATTTAAGGAGGATTTACCGAAATGAAGAAGTTCCTTGCACTGCTCCTGAGTCTCGTCATGGTCCTCGCCCTCGTCGCCTGCGGCGATAAGAAGGACGATACCAACACCGACGATCAGGACAACAACGAAGTCACCGATTTCAAGGTCGGCTTCATCATGCTCCACGACGAAAACTCCACCTACGACCTCAACTTCATCAACGCTGCAAAAGAGGCCTGCGAGACGCTCGGCGTCGAGTACACCATCGTGACCAACGTTCCCGAAGGTCAGGAGTGCTACGACAAGGCCGCTGAGCTCGCCGACGCCGGCTGCAACATCATCTTCGCCGACTCCTTCGGTCACGAAGACTACATGATCCAGGCCGCGAAGGACTTCCCCGACGTGCAGTTCTGCCACTCCACCGGCACCAAGGCGCACACCGAGGGTCTGAGCAACTACCACAACGCCTTCGCTTCCATCTATGAGGGCCGTTACCTCGCCGGTATCGCTGCCGGTATGAAGCTCAACGAGATGATCGCCAACGGTGAGTTCACCGCAGACGAGGCCAAGATCGGCTACGTCGGCGCCTTCACCTATGCCGAGGTTATCTCCGGCTACACCTCCTTCTTCCTGGGCGCTCGCTCCGTCTGCCCCACTGCCACGATGGAAGTCACCTTCACCGGCAGCTGGTATGACGAGACCGCCGAGAAGGAAGGCGCGCAGAAGCTCATCAAGAACGGCTGCAAGCTCATCAGCCAGCACGCCGACTCCATGGGCGCTCCCACCGCTTGCGAGACCGCCGGTGTTCCCGACGTTTCCTACAACGGTTCCACCGAGGCGGCCTGCCCCAACACCTATCTGATCTCCTCCCGCATCGACTGGGCTCCCTACTATGAGTATGCCATCAAGGCTGCCATGAACGGCGACGCCATCGACGCCGACTGGACCGGTACCCTCGCTACCGGCTCTGTCGTGCTGACCGACCTGAACGAGAACGTTGCTGCCGAGGGCACCGCTGAGGCCATCGCCGATGCGACCGCCAAGCTCGAGAGCGGCGAGCTCCACGTCTTCGACTGCTCCACCTTCACCGTGGACGGCCAGGCTGTCACCTCTTACATGGCTGACGTCGACACCGACGCTGACTACACGCCCGACACCGAAGTCGTGACTGACGGCTACCTGGCTGAGTCCACCGCCCGTTCCGCCCCGTACTTCCAGCTCCAGATCGACGGCATCACGCTGCTCGACCAGGCGTTCTAAGCTTCTCTTACAAACTACATATCGGGCTGCCTTCGGGCAGCCCGATATCTTTTTTCTTTTTATGGCACTTTTCGCTATTTTGCTAAAAATTTTTGTACGCTTCTAATTTTTTTTGTGTTTTTTTCTGTTTTACATTTACAACGCCGTTCAATTATGCTAATATATGACTTGTACAAATACAATGCTGCGGGGCTTTCTTCCTGTGCCCTCCAGCGGAAAAAGGGGTGACCGCCTTGGGAACTGCATGCGCAGTTAAAATGGAGAATGTCACGAAGCGGTTCGGCAAAGTGGTGGCGAACAACGCCATCAACCTTGAGCTGCACGAGGGCGAGATCCTGTCGCTGCTCGGCGAAAACGGCAGCGGCAAGACGACGCTGATGAACATGCTCTCCGGCATCTATTTCCCCGACGAGGGGCAAATCTACATTCACGGCGAACCCGTCACGATCGCCTCCCCCAAGGATGCGTTCGAACACGGCATCGGTATGATCCACCAGCACTTCAAGCTCGTTGATCTTTTCACCGCAACGGAGAATATCATCCTCGGCCTTGAAGGCAAGCTCGACATTGCCGAAGCCAGCAAAAAGGTCAAAGAGATCTGCGACAAATACGGGTTCGACATCGACCCCAATCAGAAGATCTACGACATGTCCGTTTCGCAGAAGCAGACCGTCGAGATCGTCAAGGTGCTCTACCGCGGGGCGGACATCCTCATTCTGGACGAGCCGACCGCAGTGCTCACCCCGCAGGAGACGGACAAGCTCTTCGCCATCATGCGCAACATGAAGGCCGACGGCAAGTCCCTCATCATCATCACGCACAAACTGCACGAGGTGCTCGACGTGTCCGACCGCGTGGCCGTGCTGCGCAAGGGCGAATACGTCGGTGACGTCGCCACCAAGGACGCCGACCAGCAATCGCTGACCGACATGATGGTCGGCCACACGGTGAGCCTGAACATCAGCCGCCCCGAGCCGAAGGACGTTGAAAAACGCCTCGTCATCGAAGGCTTAACGGCTTACGACGAGCTTGGCGTCAAGCGTCTGGACGATGTCAGCTTTACCATCAACGCGGGCGAGGTGCTCGGCATCGCGGGCGTCGCAGGCAGCGGCCAGCGCGAGCTGCTCGAGTCCATTGCGGGCCTCTACCCCGTCGCCTCCGGCCATGTCACGTTCTATCCGCCCGACGGCGGCAAGGAAAAGGAACTCGTCGGTCTCGACCCGATGAAGATCCGCAAGAGCGGCATTTCGATGTCGTTCGTCCCCGAAGACCGACTCGGCATGGGCCTGGTCGGCTCGATGGGCATGACGGGCAACATGATGCTGCGCTCCTGGCGCAAGGGTAAGGGTCTGTTCCTCAACCGCAAGGATCCCGAAGCGCTCGCCAACCGCATCTGGGAAGAGCTCGGCGTCGTCACGCCCAGCACGTCCTTCCCCGTGCGCCGCATGTCCGGCGGCAACGTGCAGAAGGTGCTTGTCGGACGCGAGATTGCCCAGTCCCCCGCCGTGCTGATGACCGCTTACGCCGTGCGCGGCCTGGACATCAACACCTCCTATACCATTTACAACCTGCTGACCGAGCAGAAGATGCGCGGCGTCGCCGTCGTCTATGTCGGCGAAGACCTCGACGTGCTGCTTGAGCTGTGCGACCGCATCGTCGTTCTCTGCGGCGGTCAGGTATCCGGCGTGGTCGACGCCAGAAAGACCGACAAGCGCGAGGTCGGCGCACTGATGACGCTCGTGAGGGGAGGCAACAAGGATGAATAAGAAACAGTCGCTCTTCCACATCGCCAAGCGCGATACGCTCCCCTGGTACAAGGCCGTTTTGATCCGCGGCGGCGCGATCGTGCTCGCTTTGATCGTCTGCGCGATCGTCACAACGCTGCTGACGGGCGAAAATCCCATCAAGGTCTACTCCACAATCCTCTACGGCGCGTTCGGTACATCGCGCAAGAGCTGGGTCACGTTCCATAACCTCGCGATCCTGCTCGGCATCTCGCTCGCGGTCACGCCCGCGTTCAAGATGCGCTTCTGGAACATCGGTGCCGAGGGTCAGGTGCTCATCGGCTGCCTTGCCACCGCGGCCTGCATGATCTGCCTTGGCGGCAAGATCCCCAACGGTCTTCTCATCGTCATTATGATCATTGCCTCCGTCGCGGCAGGCGCGCTGTGGGGCTTCCTCCCCGGTATCTTCAAGGCCAAGTGGAACACGAACGAAACGCTCTTCACGCTCATGATGAACTACATCGCGACACAGCTCGCCGCGTTCTTCATCATTGTGTGGGAAGTGCCCAAGGGCTCGGGCAAGATCGGTATCATCAACCAGAATACCGAGGCCGGCTGGCTCCCCGTTCTCGGCGGTCAGCGCTATCTCCTCCCGATCCTGCTTGTGGCGATCCTCACGGGCGTTATGTATATCTATCTCAATTACAGCAAGCACGGCTATGAGATCTCCGTTGTCGGTGAGAGCCAGCGCACCGCGAGCTATGCGGGCATCAAGGTCGAGCGCGTCATCGTGCGCACGATGGTGCTCTCCGGTGCCATCTGCGGCCTCATCGGCCTGCTGCTCACCGCCGGTACGGACCATACGCTGACCACCACCATCGTCGGCGGACGCGGCTTCACCGCGGTCATGGTCTCTTGGATGGCCAAATTCAATCCCATCATGATGATCTTCACGAGCCTTCTCATCGTGGTCCTGAGCCGCGGCGCAAGCGAAATTTCCAGCGTCTTCGGTCTGAATCACTCCTTCGCCGATATCCTGACGGGCATCATCCTCTTCTTCATCATCGGCAGCGAGTTTTTCATCAGCTACAAGGTCAGCCTGCGCAAGAGCAAGAAGGAGGCGTGAAGCAATGATATTTGATCTAACTGCTTTTCTTCCCCGTGCGGTCATGCAGGGCATTCCCCTGCTCTACGGCAGCACCGGTGAGATCCTGACGGAAAAGTCCGGCAACCTGAACCTCGGCATTCCGGGCGTGATGTACGTCGGCGGTATCTGCGGCGTCATCGGCGCGTTCTTCTACGAGCAGTCCACCCCGGCTGCCGACATGAACGCGTTCCTCGCCATCGGTATCCCGATGCTCTGCTCGCTTTTGGGCTCGCTTCTGATGGGCCTTCTCTACTGCCTGCTGACCGTTACGCTGCGCGCCAACCAGAACGTCACGGGTCTTGCGCTCACGACGTTCGGCGTCGGCATCGGCAACTTCTTCGGCGGCTCGCTCATCAAGCTGACCGACAGTGAAGTCCCCTCCATCGCGCTGAGCGCGACGAGCGCCTATTTCAGCAAATCTCTGAATGTCGGCGGCTGGTTCGGTCAGGTTTTCCTGTCCTACGGCTTCCTTGCCTACCTCGCCATCGTCATCGCATTGTTCGCGTCGTACTTCCTCAAGCACACCCGCACGGGTCTTCACCTGCGCGCCGTGGGCGAGAGCGCGGCGACGGCGGACGCAGCCGGCATCAACGTGACGAAGTACAAATACCTCGCCACCTGCATCGGCAGCATGATCGCGGGTCTCGGCGGCCTGTATTACGTCATGGACTACGCCTGCGGCGTCTGGTCCAACAACGCCTTCGGCGACCGCGGCTGGCTCGCCATCGCGCTCGTCATCTTCACGATCTGGCGTCCGAACGTCAGCGTGCTGGCCTCCATCCTGTTCGGCGGGTTCTACATCCTCTATATCTTCATCCCCACCGGCACCAACCTTGCCATCAAGGAGCTCTACAAGATGCTCCCCTACGTCGTCACGCTGGTCGTTCTGATCATCGTGTCGCTGCGCAAGAAGCGCGAGGATCAGCCGCCCGCATCGCTGGGTCTGAGCTACTTCCGCGAAGAGAGATAAAAAATCTTCAAAAACGGCAACCGTTTCGGTTGCCGTTTTTGAGTAGGATCGCACTCCGCTCTGCGCACACGCCGCAGGCGCGTACACTCGCTCCGCGCAAAGTGTTTTTTGCCACGTACACGCCGCGGAAAAAAACGATCAAATTCATTTGCGCCGTGCGCGGCGTGAAACTCTGCGAGGCTTTTGAGCTGTTTTGCTGCCGGAGGCAGCAAAACATGCTATTCACTATCAAATCTGCCTATCTTTTCGGGCATTGTGAGGTATTCCGCTATGTCTACTCTGCTCATTCAAAACATTCGTTCGCTGGTGTCGTGTGATGACGCGGACACGGTTTATGAAAACGTCGATCTGTATGCTGAGGATGGATTCATCCGCGCGATCGGTAAAAATCTGCCGCAGGAGGCGGAAAAGGTGATTGACGCGAGCCACATGCTCTGCTACCCCGGCCTTGTCAACACGCACCATCATCTCTATCAGGTCTTTTCCCGCAACCTGCCGGAAGTACAGAACATGGAGCTCTTCGACTGGCTCAAAACGCTCTATGAGATCTGGAAAAACCTCGACGAGGACGTCATCCGCCTCTCGACGCTCACGGGCCTTGGCGAGCTGATGAAGCACGGCTGCACGACCTGCTTCGACCATCACTATGTCTTTCCTGCGGGCGCGGGCGACCTCATTGGCGCGCAGTTTGCCGCGTCGGACGAGATCGGCGCGCGCATGTACGCCTCGCGCGGCAGTATGGACCTCTCGGTCAAGGACGGCGGCCTGCCGCCCGACAGCGTCGTGCAGACGGTCGACGAGATCATGGCCGATTCTGCCCGTGTCATCGAGAAATACCACGACAAGTCGTTCGGCGCGATGCACCGCGTTGCGCTCGCCCCGTGCTCGCCGTTCTCCGTGTCTGCCGACCTTCTGCGCGAGAGCGCCGTGCTCGCACGAGAGTACGGCGTGCGCCTGCACACCCACCTGTGCGAGACGAAGGACGAGGAAAACTTCATGCTCGCGCGCGAGGGCGTCCGCCCGCTCGAGTACATGGAACGCCTCGGCTGGACGGGCAGCGACGTCTGGTTCGCTCACGGCATCCACTTCAACGACAAGGAGCTGCGCGTGCTGGCAAAGACGCACACCGGCGTGGCGCACTGCCCGATCTCGAACATGAAGCTCGCCTCCGGCGTCGCCCGCGTGCCCGAGATGCTGAAGCTCGGCGTGCCGGTTGGCCTCGCGGTTGACGGTTCAGCCTCGAACGACGGCTCATCGCTGATGGAGGAACTGCGCGTCGTGTTCCTGCTGCACCGTTTGAACAGCAGCAAAGCTGCCCCCAGCGGTTACGACGTGCTCAAGATGGCAACATGCGGCAGCGCGGCCATCCTTGGCCGCAGCGACGACATCGGCTCGCTCGAGGTCGGCAAGTGCTGCGACCTCTTCATGATCGACTCGCGCAGGCTCGAGCTCGTCGGCTCGTGCTTTGACCCCAAAAGCGTGCTCGGCACTGTCGGCGTGCGCGGACCCGTTGACTACACAGTCGTTCAGGGCCGTGTGACGGTCGACCACGGTCATCTCGTCACAGTCGACGAAGAACAGCTTACGCACGACGCGGAGGCGAAGTGCCGCGCTTATCTGAACCGCTGAGGAGGCTGCCATGACCGTTGAGATCATCTGCGGGGACATCTCCGCCCTCCCCTCTTCCGACCATGCGACCGAACTTCTGCCGCTCACGGACGGCGACACGCTGACCCTCTCCTGCACAGACAGCGACCTGAAGGCCGCCTACCGCGTTCTGCGCGCCATCATGGACTACGGCTATGAGCACGCACAGCCGTCGCGCGTGCGTCTAATTTGCGCGGACGAGGCGTCGCGTAGGGCGTACTCCTTCCAGTGGAACATGTGGTTCGCCGCGGAAAAGCCAAAACACGAAGATTAAGAAGAAAAGACGAGCGAATTTTCGCTCGTCTTTTTCTCATAAATAGCGGTCCACTTTTTGCAAAATCGTCTCGTAGCGCTCGGCGAGCTCCTGCTTTGTCTCGCCGAACCGCCCGCGAAGCTCCTGCCGCGAACGGACAATGGTCTGCAACGCCTCGTCGCGCTCAATGCGCAGCCCCGCGGCGATCTCCTCGCTCAGCTCGCCCACGCTGGCAAAGGCCTCCATCAGCCCGCCCTGCGTTTTGAAAAACTCGTCGCCGAAGCGCTCGCGCTTCGGATATTTTCCGCTGCGGTAATTGTCGATGACGACCTCGTAGCGTGCCATGGCGCGCTGCACCGCCGTCTCCCATGAAACGTACAGCTCGCGCTGGGCGTTTTCGCCGACCACTTGCATCACCTCCGGCGCGCGGCAGAGCTCTTTGAGCTTTGCCGCCATCGCCGCGGCGTTTTCCTCAATGCAAAAGCCGTTTCGCCCGTCGCCCACGCCCTCGGACGCGCAGGAATTTCGGATCATCACAGTCGCCGTACCGCTGGCTGCGGCCTCGCGCACGACAAGGCCGTTCGTGTCGAACGTCGACGGGAAGAGAAACAGGTCGGATCTGCCATACCACGCGCGGATGATCTCGCGGTCAGAGATCGCACCTGTGAAAAAGCAGCGGTCGGAGAGCTTCTGCTCTTCCGCATAGCTGCGGATCTCCGCGCCGTCTGCGCCCTCGCCGACAAACACCATGCGGAAGTCGACATTTTTCTCGCGCAGCGTTTTCAGCGCGTCTAAAATGATGCGGATACCCTTGTACCACATCAGCCGCCCGACGAAGAGAAAGACCGGCACGTTCTGCGGCAGGTCATATCTGCCCGTCGCCGCGGCGATGGCCTCGTCAGACACCCGCCCGCGCGGCACGTCCACGCCGTTTTCCATCACGATGTAGTCGCCCTCGTAACCGAGCGAGCGCAGATTTTCCCCCGCCCCGCGGCTCACGACCCAGACCTCATCGCAGCTTGCGATGTTCTGCACCAGCGCGCGAATGGCGCTCTCCTGCAAGAGCTTGCCGCGCACAGCCTTGGCGATGTCGACATCGTACTTCGTGTGATACGTCAGCACGAGCGGCGCGTCGACCACGGCGCGCAGCGAGCGCGCCAGCAGGCACGACGTGATGGGACAATGCGTGTGCATCAGTTCGACCTTCTGCTCCGTCAGCACGCGCGCGGTCTCGGGTGAAAACGGATAGCCCGCCACGTAGCCGAGCTTCTTGCGCGTGTCGATGCTCGGGTAGCGCAGCACGGGGAATGGGAACGCGCTGTCGTCCGCGCCGGGCATTGTCGGCGTGACGACAATGGCGTTTTCGCCGCTTTTCGTGATGTTTTTCGCGTAGTTCACGACGGCGTTCGCCACGCCGTCGATCTCGGGCGGAAAGGAATCGTTCAAAAGGCAGATGGTTCTCTTGTCCATGCCATTGCCCTCCTGTTGCTTGTTTTTCGGCAGCGCCGAAGTGTGATTCAGTATATCATTTTTCGCGCGAAGATGGTATACTATGTGTGAATTTTACGCGCCGTTTACTTCGGGAAAGGAGAACTTCCATGCGCATTCTCACATACACCGTGACGCCGGAGGAGGACGGCCGCATGGTCAAAGGCATCCTGCGCGGCAGTCTTCAGCTTTCCTACACGCTGCTCAAAAGCCTCAAATGGCGCGAAAACGCCATTTTATTGAACGGACAGAGTGTCCACGTCAACGCCATCGTCCACGCGGGCGACGTTGTCAGCGTCGCCCTCAGCGAGCGTACGCCGCGCGAGGACTTGTACTGCGCAAATGCGGCAAAGCCCGACATCGTCTACGAGGACGACGACCTGCTCGTGCTCAACAAGCCTGCGGGCATCGCCATGCACCCGAAGTCGGGTGACGCCTCCGCGTCGAGCCTTGCAGCGATGCTGACGAGTTATCTCGGCGAGGGCAGCGTGCCGCATTTTGTGAGCAGGCTTGACAAAGGGACGTCTGGCCTTCTCATCGCCGCGAAAAATGGCTATGTGCACGACCGCCTGCGCCGCGCACTGCACTCAAGCGATCTGCGGCGCGAGTACCGCGCTGTCGCCGTCGGCAGAGTTGAACCGCCGTGCGGCGTCATCGACGCGCCGATCGGCCGCGCGGAGGGCTCCATCATCCGCCGCTGCGTGCGCGCGGACGGACTTCCGAGCCTCACGGAGTACGAGACTCTGCAAGTAAACGACCGCTTCACGCTCCTGCGCCTGCGCCCACAGACGGGTCGCACGCATCAGCTTCGCGTCCACATGGCATACCTCGGTCATCCCCTCGCGGGCGACTGGCTCTACGGCACGGAGGACAAAACCCTCATCGCCCGCCCCGCGCTGCACTCATACGAGCTGCGGTTCACCCAGCCGGTCACCGGACTGGAATTACACTTTACAGCGCCTATCCCGCAGGATATGCAGCGCTTGATGGAATGAAAAAGCACCGTTTTGGGCGGTGCTTTTTTCAGACGTGTGGTAAAATACCATAGGTCTATAACCAATTTTTACTTTTCCTTGTAGTACAAACGGCAGTGGCAGTAGCCCTCGAATTCGGGGTCAGCGATCTGGTCGCGGAACTCCTTGCACATGCAGACGTTGTCCTCGATCTTCTGCAAGCGGCAGGGGCACTGTAAATCGCGCTTTAAGAGCGCGGCGCGCAGGCGGGCGACGACCTCCGCGTCTTCGTTGTATCGAATTCTCATGCCTTGCACTTCTCCAGCATCGCCTTGATGTCGGCCTTATCGTGCACGCCGACCATGCCGGTCAGCGTGTGGCGGTCCTGCACGACGGCGAGCGTCGGGATGGAGTCGATACCGAACATCGAAGCGAGGTTCGGCTGCTCGTCGACGTTGACCTTGCAGAACTTGACCTTGTCCTCTTCCCCGTTGAGCTCGGCAAAGACAGGCGCCATCATCTTGCACGGCTGGCACCACTCGGCCCAGAAGTCGATGATGATGAGGCCCGGATCGTCGAGCACCTCAGTCTGGAAGTTATCTTCCGTCAGCGTGACGATATCGGTGAAC
>ULUC01019774.1_pt1 | contig 10676 bp, 9 predicted proteins | sample 1958151 | NCBI WGS metagenome assembly ULUC01 (sample SAMEA4835750, study PRJEB28245) | human gut metagenome | biome: gut microbiome; material: fecal sample | place: Denmark | collected 2008
GACGTACCAGCGGTCGAACTTGCGTTGAGCCACGATGAGCTTGGGAGTGACGGTCGGAGTAGTCTCGACGGCGGGAGCTGCGGTTTGAGCTGCGATGTTTTCTGCGGATTTTTTAGTTTTCTTTGCCATGATTTTGAAGTGTTTGGGGTTTGAGATGTGAGCCGAGGCTCTTAATTTTTACGTTGCAATAATTGGGAGAACTGAGGAAGTGAGCAAAGCAAAAATTTCAAGTAAAATTTTAAGTCCGTGGCCGGTAAATACTACCTGTAAGGTGGAGATTTATAAAATTTTATGCAGTAAATCCGGCGGCTCGTTTTGCGCTGAACGGTCAGTCCTACCTTTGCGACAGGAAAAATAAGCCGTGGGTCACGTCCCCAAATACGGAAAAGGCAAACAGAAAACTAACCGCAAGGAACATAGCTAAACCGCCCTGCCGGAGAGACTCAACAAGTCACTCCGCACTCATCGGGGCAGCAAGTGAGACGGTATGTCTTTCAAGGGTGTGGCAAGGACGGCGAGAATGCGGATGAAGCCAAGAGCGGGTGCGCCTATTACATGCGCTCAAAGCACGGTGCAGAGCGACCCCGAAGCATCAGAACGTCGTAGGTCGAGGGAGCGATGGCGGTGGCCGTCGCTCCCGGAAGTCAGACCGAATGAACGACGATGAACACCGTCTGACACAAAACCGTCATTGGAACTTGCCGACAAAGAACGTGATGTGCCGATTCCTTAATCGTTGGTGCGACAGCGAGGACTGAGTGGAGTTTGCCGACAAAACCACTCCGCATCTGCTGACGAAAGACAATACAGACCCTCCCGAAACAATGGTTTGAAATGCCCTGATCATCTTGCGGAGAACTGTCGCCGGTGGATCTGACGCGGACTGCTCGGATGTCCGACAGGAACCTGCCCGGAGCACAACGATTGCGCAGGGCCAGACCGCGCCCTCGGCATAGAGGCGGTGCCGGAGAGCCGATGAACAAATGAGTGAAGGCAATGGCGACAGATGAACAGAGCAAATGGCTGCCCCGGCGGACAGCCTGCCCTTTGTGGGAGGAGGATTTTACCAACCTGCGAAGCAGCTCTGAACCATCGTGTAATCGACGTTGTCGTACTGAGAAGCTGCGATTTCCTGTGCTTCCTCGGCATTGCGGGCTTCCACTTCTTCAGTGTAGCTTTCGCCATCGAAAGTGATTACTTCTACCGAGAAGTATTTGAGCTTGCGGTTGGAGATGAGAGAGCTGTCGAATATGTTCATTACGTGGGTCATGATTTTGAAGTTTAAGAGGGTTTTTACTGTGCGCCGGGGCGCGTTTGATTTACGTTGCAATATTTGGGAGAGCTGAGAAAGCGGAGTTGCAAACGTTATTTCAAGCCCACGCGGTAAATTCTTGGGTCCTGAAGGGTGAAGAATTTATGAAATGTTGATTGCAAGCCCGGAGGGTCAAGCCACCAGGCGCAGATGCGCGGTCAGCCCTACCTTTGCGATGTAAATTCAATGTGCCTCGTGCGTGTTTACAAGTAAAGTTCCTCGCGAAACGTCCCGGCAAAATCCCGAACCACGTAACCCGCAAGGCATATTTGGCGGTGAGCGCCGACCGCTCCGCTCAAAATACACATCTACACCGTGTAATCGCGTAGCGCTTGGCACGGCCAAGAACTAATCATCGACGGCCAAAGCGGAACACAAAAGATGATAAAGAAGTCCGGCTGACGAAGTACAGAAATAAAATCGCTCAATGTACGAGTCGACGAAACCGAGGTGCAGGGTACAACTGATAAATTCTACCCTCAAAGGGCATAAAGCACGGTAAACCTACAATTATAGCAAAATCATCGCCTCGCGGCGACTACCAAACAGCAAACGAGCCTCGGATCCAACCTAACGTTGGTGCCGAAGCTCGCAGTATGAGTTATGCGATTGACCGCGAAGCAGGGTGAGGCTTGACCGAGCCAACCCTTTCGGTCGAGACCTTAGGCTCGATTCACGAAAGCGCGGCGGCGGCGCCGCAACTCCCTTACATGGGAAATTATTAGAATGTTAATGCAATATATCTGACTATATTATAAAAGCATGATGCGTTTTTGCATAGTCTGTTTTTGATAATTAGTGAAGCAATCTGATGATAACAATTTTCGTAGTAATTCTATCATGGAAGATGAGAGATCTAAAAATTTAACTACTTCGTCGGCCTTGATTTCTTGCAGCATTGTATCGTCTATTCCTATAGATGAATTGAAATAATGAATAATATGACCTACTTCATGCGCTATGGCAGCGAATTGCTCACAATCATCTAAATTTAGGTCTTTACAAATTTCAGGAGAATAAATAATGTAGGCAACCACGATATCGCCAATCCGATTGCAGGCAAAAGCAAATGGATCGTTCTCTAAACTTTCAAATGGTGGGACATTCTCTAAATTTTGGTAATCGTTAGAAGAATAGCAATGTATTTCAACATTACGAATGTGAGAAAATTGAGCATAAATACGGTTTTCGTATTTATGCTCAAAAGTATCAAATATTGAGTCTGCGGTATGATTGAAGAACATTCCCACAAAGGTTCTAATTACTTAATTTTATGCCAAATAGTTTCCATTCAGAGTCCGCTGATTCGATAAAGTCAAATGATGTTATCTCTGATGGGATGGGAGGAAAAATTAAACGGAATGTTTTGGTTTCATTCGCATATGAAAAATATGTAACATTGGGAGACAAAGCAATACCTTCAGCACTGCGGAGTTTGTACTTAGTTCCATTAACTAAGATGTATGCGTCTGGTGAGATACTAAACCATTGATAGTATCCTCCTGGCATACTATTATTATCTGATAACTCTAAAATTGTATTTTCTGGAGTCAAAGTAACGGATAAAAGATTAAGTTTATTTCTACCCTTATTGGTCACTGTCGGATTGTTGTAAACTTTGTTTGAAGAATAAGAACTCGTAGAGGTACCCGATGTATCATTTTGGGAAGCGACAGAGGAACATTCTATGAAAAAGACAAAATTCTTTTCACTTTTAACCTTATTAGATAGAGATAATGAGGAAACAGTATTGGAGGATGGAAGTATGTTAATCGATAGTCCGCTCTCCATTAGATTACGAAGATATGAAGCTTTGATTGCGTAACCGACATTTTCCGCGCCTGCATGCTTAGCGCTAACGATACCTATAACATTACCTTTACTATCAAATAATGGTCCACCACTATTTCCTGGTTGAATGGGCGCAGAAATTTGGTAAAGACTAACGTCTCCTTGAAATCCGGTACGAGAACTTATAACACCTGTCGTTAGTTTAATTTCATCGCCCATAGTTGATGTAAGAGGATAGCCCAAGACAAAAATATCTTCACCTACTTCAGCCATTGTGGTGGAAATAGAATAAGGAATCGAGCCAAATCCGGTAAATTTAGAATCGGTAATTTTAATAATAGATAAATCGTTAAATTTATCGGAAGCTACGATTTCAGCCTTGTATTTTTGGGAGAAATCCCCTTTAATTCCTCTTACCCATATAGAAGAAGAATTTTCAACGACATGATAATTTGTCGCAATATACCCGTTCTTTAATGCGAAACCACTGCCTGACCATTCAGCAGCGGAATTGTCAGGACTACTTGAAATTGTATTATTAGAAGAAGTGGGATACATTTTGAGGTAGCCCGTTTTTTCATTAGAAACGACAGTTTCAAGACTGCCACCATTAAACATGACGTATGCATCAGAGTTGAGTTCTTTATTAGCCATATACCAATTAGCTTTAAAGAACCCAGGGGTTGCACTGGGTGTTAAAATGGCTTTCAAGTCACCTATGGTCCACCATGACATTACTTCTTTTGAACCGAGATATATTAGCTTATATGTTCCGTTTTCTTTGATAACACCGAGTTTATATCCTTGTTCATCAAAGCCTTCATAAATGCCACAAATACCATCATTGTTAGAATTTATGTTTTGTTTAACTGAATATTCTGAGTGATTAGTTCTACCTACTGGTGGATTATTTATAGTGTAATTCCGGAATCCATACCCATGCGCACCGCCATAAGTGCCTCTATCAATGACCGATATGGTAGTAACACCTGGAGGTACTTTCCCTTGAAACACCATAGTATAATGATACTTCTCACCTTTTTTCACTTTTGACCAACCCCAATCACCTGAGAAAGGGTCGGTGTCTACTATAGTTTCTCCGTTGAGTGTTCTTTCAAAACCAAGAATAGGGAATTCTTGATCGCCTGCAATAAGTACCGTGTTTCTACTCGACCAATAGTTCATACGACCTCTATTTTTGGTCGGAATTAATTCTACAGTAACACGAGTGTTATTAGGATAAATTTTTACAGCATATAAGGCCGCAGTTTCATCTTTGGATTGGACTCTATCATTACCAGAAAAGTAAGTGGTTGTTTGTGCAATAGACTGCAAACACAAAACAGAGAATAGGAGTATGAAAGAAATTCGTGGTATCATAACGGGAAGCGTTTAGTGGCTTTAAAAGACATTTTCACTATTTTATTTTTGAACTTTTCTGGTATATTCAAATAAGAATCATTATCGCGAGAGATTGATTCAAATTCAACCGAAAAATCTGAAGCCCCTAAATCTAAAATGAAAGGCTGCTCAGCGATTGCCTTACTTCGTCCAAAGGGGCAGAAACTAAAGAAGTATCTATTTGTATTGCCATCCTGAAATATGTAACCCGCAAAAATACATGCCCCTGGTTCGTCTTTTATTGTTTCGTATGGAAGAGAGTTGCCATCGAATGGGTCTGAATAACCAAGGAACAGCACATCAAAAACCGTTTTTGATGATTCGGATTCTATGACGAATATATCAAAATCAGATTGAGGTTGAATCAATCTATCATCGCATGAAAAAGTGACAGATATATGATAAACTCCTTCGATAGGATTAAGAGTGCTGATGTTTTTTTGAAAGAACTCCTTTAGTGAAGCAAAGTTATTCGCTTCAAAGTCATTCTCTCTCGCGAATGTGTAATAGGTAGAGAAGATAACTGCCAATATAAATAATGCCAATTTTTTCATAACAAAACAGTTAAGTATGACTTTAGATTTGTTTAAGTGTAAATACTATGTGAAATTTTGAGAACTTAATACATTGTTTAAAGATGCTAACTACATATTACAGCATATCAAAAGATTTGGGAGGCAATCTCCTTGATTGCAACGACGGTGTCATCCTTGGCATTAATTGCTTTTGAAAACTTAAGGAGTCCGTCTACAAAATCTCGCAGAGTGACACTTCTCAGTTCAGAAATTCTTAATTTAGCATAATTAAGAATAGATATCAGGCAGCAATAATGCCCTTCGTGTCCAATGCGTTTTAGTTCATTGAAGACCGCATCTTCATCAAAAGTTACATTTTTTCCGTATATGAACATACTACTGAGGAGGTGTACTGCACGAAATTTGTTAATAGCATGAACAACATCTTGCTCACTGAAATCTTTGTCTTTCACCTCAATAGCGTTTACGAGCTCGCCATTTGCATCGAAAACATCAATATCTCCTACCTCTTTAGAGGAAGACCCGCTTTCATTGACCTTATGTGGTACGACTCTATAACCGTCGCCTAAGTACATTTTTTCAAGTTCTGCAACAATAAGCGGACACACTTCTCCTTCAAGAGTATGGTCTGTGAGTTTGTATACATAATCCAGCACAAGCTGTGAAAACTCACTGACATCAATTAAAGAATCTCCAAGTGAAAACTTTTTAAGGTAATTCTCATGCCGTTGTTTCATTACCCAGCAAGCATGTTTTAGATACTTATAGGCTTCTTCACTCGTAATTATAGTAGGCAAAAGGTCAACTAATTTACATAGAAGTTCCTTATCGGAACCACTACGCACGGCATTTTCTTTAGAAAGTTCAACATAACGGGCAGGTTTGTTACAGAACGGCTCGTTGGAATTTTCAAGACATCCTGGCATAGTCAGTTTCTCAAAGGGCACGATTACTTTATGGCATAGAGAACGTGCGTCATAATGTGCCGGAGTTGAGCCACCTTTCTGCATACTTAACATATATACTGACTCATTTGCTGACTTCGCTAACAAGGCTGTAACAAGCACATATTTATATGTTTTATGTCTATGGTTCAAGGCTGAAGTTATAAATTCAGCCATTGCATCATTTCCTTGTTCAGCCTCTTGAAAAGCCTTTTCAAGTATTAAATGAGCTGTTTTGAAATCTACGTTAGCCATACTATACTATTTAGAATGAGCCTGCATATTGAATTGGAACTTTGCCTTTTAGAACGTCTATTACCATTGAACAAACGGCCTTTGACAAATTGCAGGGAACGGCATTGCCTATTTGAGTATATTGAGCTGACTGGGAGCCACAAAAAACATAATCCAACGGGAACGTTTGAATAACTCTTGCTTCATCAACAGTCATTCGCCGTAGATAAGATGGAACGGATTCTGTTTTAGCCACAGTCGGGTTTTGCTCGACACGGTCACGATAACCCTCAACCCATGGTTTTTCACCATCATATAGAGCCTTCTCGTCAATGATTGGTGTTTTATTTCCACCCATCGAAGCGGGAAGGGTTGCGCTGTAACCATCAAGCTTTAGAGGACGCCCAAGACCATTAAATAACATACCGGCATAAGCCGATTTGCGAAGCACAGGTTGTGGGGTCAATGTAATCCTCGCATTGCAAGTACTCGAATTGTTCCCGATTCCGGCTCGGTCAAGGACGGCAAGGGCTTGACGTACACTTTTAGCCTTGATTTTATATGGTTTCAGCATTGATTCTAAATCAGGAGTAGAAATGGTACCATTCCTAAACCCGATAAAAAACACGCGCTCACGCGCTTGTGGGACATCAAAATCAGACGCATTAAGCACGATGAAGCTAACAGAGTAGCCTAATTCTACGAACTTTTGCATTAGGGCCGCCCGCACGGAAGCCCATCTATCAAGAACGGCAAGAGCCTTAACATTCTCCATTATAAATGCTTTAGGCTTCACCGTTTCAATAACCTTAGCATAGCTCCATATTAGTTTGCTCCGTTCGTCGTTTTCATCCATTTTCCCCGCCACAGAGAAACCCTGACAAGGAGGACCGCCGATAACTAAATCGACTCCATTATACTTAGCGAGTGAAGGTATGAATGAATTGATATCGCCCTGATGAATGTGATCACCAATATTCAAGGCATAAGACTCACATGCCTCTTTCTTCATGTCGTTTGCCCAAATAATGTGAGCGCCGGCATAAATAGCACCAATATCCAACCCACCAGCTCCTGAAAAGAGCGAGATTGTTCGGATAGTATTGGAGGCTAATTTGTCTTTTAACTCCTTCATAAAAAGCGAAGAACTTCCATGTAGGCTGACAGGCGACCAAACCTTTATGCGGCTACAAGGAAGTTCCGTAATATGTTGTATAAGAAATGTATCTTACATGAGTGGTCTTCGTCAGCGCGAGCGCAGATTAGATTGCAAAGTTACGAATATTTTTCGAGACTTTTGCTTTCGGCTGCAAAGATAATTTCATTAGTGAGCAAGATTTTATCACAACCCTGTTAAATTTATTTATTTACGCCGTAAGGAGCCTCAGGTTCGGCGGCTTCAGCAAACGGATAACAAGGACGTGAATATGTTTGATTTCGTATGTTGAAAAGTTCGCGGGCAATCTTATCAAGTATTTCTTCGCGATGTGATTTGTTTTTAAAATCACATTCCCAAATAACGATGACGTTCCAGTATTGTTTTTCGAGTTCGGCAACAGCTTTAGCATCGCGCTCAATGTTGCGACTGATTTTTGTGCGCCAAAATTCTTCGTTGGATTTTGGCAGACGAGAATATTTACAATTTTCGTGGCCGTGCCAAAAACAGCCGTGAATAAATATAACAGTATGCAGACTTGGGAAAACGAGGTCGGGAGAACCGGGAAGTTTACGGTCGTGCAAACGATAGCGATAACCGGCTGCATGAAGGAAGCGACGCACAAGCATTTCAGGCTTGGTGTCCTTTCCTTTCACTGCCGCCATAATTTTATGACGTTTTTCTGGAGTAAATATATCTGCCATATTATTATAAGGCAGAAAAAGGTCAATAGTTCTCGATGGCTTCGATGAAAGGAGCGTCGGTAGGTTCGCATGAGCGGAGCGGGTAGCGATCCGGCACGGCGCGTTCATCTTTACCGTAACCGATACCGGCGCAGAAAGCGAGGGCTTTTTCTTCGGAGTCGAAAACCTCCGGCTCCGGGAAGTAGAGAGTATCGTCGGAGTCGAGCAGTTCTTTGAAGCCGTCGATGTCATCGTCCATGATGAAGTCGATGGCGAGCGGTTCTGAAATTACATATACTTTTACTGACATAATGAACAGATTTTGAGGTTGATTTTCTACATACAAAGTTACGAAAAATATATGAAAAAATCACTATGAAAGGCGAATTATTTGCCTGTATCACAGTGATTTTATGTGAGTGAAAATTTCACGAACCGCGATAGGGATAGAAGCCGAATGGTCGAGACATAAAGGCTCGATATACGATAGCCCGGCGCCGCGATGAATGGGCAGTTCTTTGGACCTACGTCCAAAGCGAGCAAAGCTCGATAACTCGTATGGCCGGGAGGCACCGCCCAAAGTTCTCACTTACGGAGGGCAACATCATCGCGGCGCATCATCACAAATAAAAAAGTGAGCAAGGCAGGTCCGGCTCACACTCCGATAGCATAGACTAATCTACCAACAGACGGGGGGCATCGGCATCCCGACCCGCGCTTCCTACAATGCAAAGTTAAGAATTTATTCAGAGAACACCGCTCGTTGACAGCGAGAAAGAATCGTGGAACGGAAATTTTTCGCAACCGATGTAGAGGGTATCGAAGGCGTCGGTGCCGTCGGTGCGGTGTTCGAGCAGGTCTTCTTCGCTCTCGGCGAGTTTTTCGCCGGACTTATCCTTGCGGAAGCCGTTGCGACCGTTGGAGACACCGGCGGACTGAATGGCAAGGATAAGGTCTTCATTGTTGGAGCGGTTGAAGAACGGCATGAGTCTTTGCTTTCCGGCGAAGGCGTTGTTGATGAGAAGATACTTCTCGTCGTGGTGCATCGGGGTTCCGAGGTACACGGACTCTACGCGCCAGCCATGCCGTTCAAACTCCCTTACCACGTTATAGTGGAAATCCTGGTCGTTTACGGCATAGTTCGAGCCGAGTGCGGTTGCATCGTAATAATAGACCACGGTCTTGTTGCGATGCTCCGCATAGTAGCGGCAGAAGTCCTCGACGAGTGCCGGAATCTTACGCTCGAACTTGACGTAGAACGACTTTATGACATTCAAGCGGCGGTCGCGCGGCTGACCGGCGACAATCCAGTTGATGTTGGCGTTGTAGTCCATACCGATGCAGATGGGCGTGTCTGGGTCAACGTCCTTGTCGGCGCGAGCGTCGAGCGTCGAGAAGTCATAATCATATCCGAGAGTATCGAGGTATTGATTATCGTTGGCGTCGTACTTGTGGCCCTCGCGCATCGAGGAATAAAAACCGTCCTTTGCAATTCCGATCCTCTGACACAGGATAGAGGTTTGGAAGGTCAAAGGTGTAAGGTCGCGCTTCATCTGCTTAATGTAGTTCTCACCGAGAAGCTGCAAGTTCTCGATGCTGCTGTATTCGCGGTAGTAGACAGCGACGGAGCGCATCTTATTGAGGTCGCGGTCAAGGCGACGGAGATAGCCTTTGAGATATGGAGGCACTTGCTCGCCACGAGCATTAAGGGCGCGTATGCGCTCCTTCGTTCGCCATATCTCATAGACCGTGGCCTCAATCGTTTTGATAAGTTCCACGTCCATCTTGTCGCGGTAGTGCAAGAACCAACTGCCCTTTTGGGTCTGCGGCATATCGCTCAATATCATAATTGAGTGATTACAGGAGTGCTTGCCAAAGTGCGACTTGATGCCGCCGTTGGCCGGGAGTGTTTCATCTTTGAGCTTGGCGTAGTCGATAAACTTGGCCTCGTCCACGAGAAGCCAAGAGAGCGTGAGCGAGTTCGACGAGCCGGGCCTATCCTGGGATATGATAATAGCCACGCTGCCGTTATAGAACGATATGACGTGTTCATAATCGTGCGGCGGCGTGATGGGCTTGCGAAAAGATTTGGGCGGCTTCTTGCTGACCACATAGTGTATGCCCTCGATGAAGCCCCATCGCTTCCACGCGGCGAGCAACCCAGGAATTGTGTTAGTCAATCCGTGCTTGAAGGTCGGCACAACGATGCCGCCTGTCGAGCCGGGCATACGCTGCATATTGCGAAGTACGAAAGGCGCGGCGATTGAGTCGGTCTTGCCGGTTCGGCGACCGGCCACAATGACGGTGGTGTTGGCACCGATAAGTTGTGTCAATCGCTGCGGCTTGTTGAAATAAACTTGTTTAGGCTGTGGAGTGTTCATAGAGTGCAAGGCATGTGGAAAATACCTGATGGTCGGATACAATGACCCAAAAGCGGCTCTCAATCCTGAGGGTCGCTTTCGTCGTTAAATTCAGTCTGTTTCGGGTCCGGGAACAGAGTGTCAAATTCGAGGTCATATTCCTCAAACTCGACATCTTCAATGTCGATAGTTTCCTTTCGGTATTTCTCAATCATCGACGAGATTTTCTCGGCGATGTTGGGAATAGGCTCGATGCCGA
>ULUC01055083.1_pt1 | contig 10659 bp, 6 predicted proteins | sample 1958151 | NCBI WGS metagenome assembly ULUC01 (sample SAMEA4835750, study PRJEB28245) | human gut metagenome | biome: gut microbiome; material: fecal sample | place: Denmark | collected 2008
GTGCTTCTTTGATGGCATTCTGGGCGATGGAAACCGGATCTTTGCTGTCGATCTCCGAGTACATCGGTACGTCAATCTGTTCGGCCAGTACGCGAAGCTGCTCGATAGCTGCCGGACGGTAAACGTCACATGCAACGAGCAACGGGCGTTTGTTCTTCTTGGTTTTCAGCATGCGGGCCAGCTTACCCGAGAAAGTGGTCTTACCCGAACCTTGCAAACCGGACATCAGGATGACTGCCGGCTGACCTTTGGTGTCGATTTCGACAGTTTCTCCACCCATCAGCTGGGTCAGTTCGTCATGAACAATCTTCACCATCAACTGGCTCGGTTTTACGGCTGTGAGCACGTTCTGTCCCAGTGCCTTTTCCTTCACCGTATCAGTGAATCCTTTGGCTACTTTATAGTTAACGTCGGCATCGAGCAGTGCCTTGCGCACGTCTTTCAGGGTTTCTGCTACGTTGATCTCGGTGATTTTGCCTTCACCTTTCAGAATCTTAAACGACCTTTCGAGTCTTTCGCTTAAATTGTCGAACATATCTTTGAATTATGAATTACTAATGATGTGTAAAGCCCGCCGCAAATTGTACGGATCGACACGGATTTTATATCTGACATAGAGAATATCTGTGCTAATCTGTGCAATCTGCGGTGAAATCAGCCGCAAATGTACAAAAATCTCTCGTACTTTATATCTTTTTGTTCTGCCATTTTGCTTTTTTGAAATAAATATAGCTTGTGGCGAGCAACAGTGTATAGTACAGAATCTCAATCGTAAAGCACCATTCGATGGGAGCTTTCACCCACATTCCGATGAAAATGATGTACGATCCGTAGATTGCAATCGTGATGGCTTCGAGCATCAGGGCTGCTTGAGTATTGCCTGTACCCGATATTCCGTTGAAGACGACGTTAGCAACAGAGGCAATCAGCATGGCCACGCAGATGACATATACCGATGATACCGATTCATTGATCAATGCCGTTTCGTTGGTGTATACCGAGAGCAATGCTTGTGGGAACAGGGCGGTTATGATGACCAGTCCCAGCATGATCAGGAAAGAGAAGCGCCCGATTTTGTTTATCAACGGCATCACGTAGTTGATGCCTCCCGCGCCGATGGCGTTGCTCACCAGGCTGTTGGTCGTGGTGGCCAGTGCATTTACCGGAATCAGCATAACGATGTAGATGCTTCTCACGATGTTGGCAATAGCGAGTTCGCGCTGTCCCAACCTCTCCACTGCCACAAAGAAAACAAACCAGGTGGCCATCGACAGGAAATACTGAAGCATGGTGAAGCACGATATACTGAGAATGCGCATCAACAAAACCGGGTCGAACGACCGCAAGCGGTTGAGGCCATACTTTTTCAGGTTGACGGTGATGTACGTATAAATCAGGAAAAAGAGCAGAGAAGCCGCTTCGGCGATTACGGAAGCAATGGCTGCTCCTTTGATGCCCATTTCCGGAAGCCCGAAGTGTCCGAATATCAGGGCATAGTCCAGTACCACATTGGTCAGCGCCATAACCACTGCATTGATGGTGAGCACCTTGGTGCGGGTGATTCCGATGTAGAGTGCCCGGAACATCACGTTGACAAATGAGAAGAAGAACCCGAAGATGCGCCAGTCGAGAAACTCCATCGTGGCATCATAAATGCTTTCGGAAGAGACCAGCAGGCGCATGATGTTTCCGCCGAACGCTTTGGTGAATCCGAAGAGCAGGAGAGCCATGACCAACAGGAACAAGACTCCCTGAATCATGACCGGACCTACATCGCCGTAACGTGCTTCACCGTTGCGGCGGGCAATGACGATCTGGGAACCGGTGCTGAATCCGAAGGCAATGGTGAAAATACAAATATAGAAAAGCCCACCCATGGCAGAAGCACCGAGGGCTATCTCACTGACACGTCCCAGAAAGGCAGTGTCGGTGACGTTGATGACATTTTGCGCAAGCAAGCTCAGGAGAATCGGGTAACTGACACTCCAGATCTGTTTGTTGGTATACATAAAGAAGGGTTTAAGTTTGCAGGTTGCAAAGATACAACTTTCTGTAGAAGTAGACGAGCGGATAGGGGAAGAAGTCAATTTCTTCCTGAGGGAAACGTGAAGAGGATGGTCGGCTTTCCGTCCGGATTTGTCTGTACTTTGTAGTTTCCTCCGAAATACTCAAATAGCAGGCGGTTGATTTCGTGACGGATGCATACCTCTTGCGAAGTAAATCTTTCGTCAGCCAGCGGAGAGTTGGTGATGCGGAAGTTGATGAAGTTCTTCTCCGTGTCGAGTGTCACCTTAAAGTCGATTTCCCGTTTTTCTTTGTACTTCTGCGGATATGTCAGTGCACTCAGCAACGCCTGTGTGAAACGGACGGTGTCTACCCGGATGTTCAGGTCTGTGTCAATTTCGTTTTCCAAACGGATGACGGTACACCCTTCACTATGCATGCGCGCCATATAGGTAGCTTCATTGCAGAGTTCCGCCAGTCCGTACTCCTGAATGTTGAACTTCATCATTCCGGCTTCGAGCCGTGATAAATCAAGTACATCATTAACCAGGCGCATCAATTCTTCGGAGTTCTTCTGAATGATGGAAGAGTATTCTTTACGGAGCTCATCGGGCATGTTGGGTTCGGAGGCTATCAATTGTGAGAAACCCACTACACCGTTCAGCGGGATGCGGATGTGATAGCTTATGTTCGACAAAAAGCGATTTTTCATTTCGTTGGCTTCTTCCGCCATGCGGGTTGTTTCCCGTGTTTCTTTTTCCGATCGTTCCAAAGCCTTGCGTACGTGTGAAATGCGGAGCATGAAAGCAACCAGAATTATCAGGATAATGACCACCACTATTAAGGTGCCGAGTTGGATGTAGCTTTTCAGCCGTTCCTCTTCCAATGCCACTTTGTCGATGTTGTATTTGGCTTTTATCTGTTGCATCTGTTTGTCGAGAACGGTCGTTTCGATAGAGTCTTTAAGATGGAGCGTTTCGATGTACAGGGGAATGGCTTCCGCACTTCGTCCGGCTTCTGCCAGGAGGTCGGCTTTTGTCAATTTTTGGTGGATGTAATTGCTGTTGAAGTCCTCTTGCAGCAGTATGATGGTGGAGTCTATCTTGGCAAGTGCCCGGTCATACGCTTTGCAAGCCCGGAAGTATGCTGCATAGGCATCGTAATAGAGCACCCTGTAGAGAAAGAAGGTGTTGCCATTGAGAAATTTACCCGCTTTAACCAGATTTTTATGTGCTTGTTCCGGCTGGCCTGCATATAGATAATAATAGGTGTAATATACTTCGCAGAACAGGTAAACATCATAAAATGCCTCTTTGAGCATCGGGTTCGTGGAGGTATGGTGATGCAGTGTTTCTTTTAGCTTCGCAAGGTATTCGGAGAGTAATTGGTTGTTTTTCTGATCCTTGGTTATGGAAATCAGTTGACAGAGAATCGAGATTCGTACTACCGCATTATCTGTTTGTAAAGAGAGTTGATAGGCAGCTTCCAATGCTTTCATTCCTTCGTCCCATCTCTCTGTACTGATATAGACGTTGCCCAAGCATTGTTTTGCTCCGATCAGTCCGCGGGCGCAGTTCACTTTTTGGGCTCTTTCGTACATCAGGTTCGCTTCGTTGATGGCAAGTTCATACTGCTCTTCGTAGGTGCAGAGGTCTATCTGAAAGCGGAGCGCATCGAAATAGAGATCCCAGGTTTGCGATTTGCGGGCATAAGGCTCCATTGTGTCAAGCCATTTTTTTACGCTGTCCCGGTTGTTTTGGTTATAGTAGTACACTGTGTGCAGATAGGCGGCTATGGTGTTGTATCTGTCATTCTTCTGCAAGGTGGCTTCCTCGCGCAACAGACCCGAGAAGGTGATACACCTGGGAGTCAGTTGCTCTATTTGTGCCAGTCTCTTGAACATTTCCAGACGAGTCGAGTCATGCGGAAGTGACTGTGCCACCCGATACAGGCTGTCCGTTTCCGTTTGTGTATTTGCATGACACCATCCTAAGGCTCGGCAACATACTATGATGATAAGTATCAGTCGCTTCATCTTTCTGCCTCCTTTTCCTTTGCGGGCCGGACGGGGTGTGTAAACCGGAATCGCGCACCTTCGGTGTAGTCCGGGTCAATCCATATTCTCCCTCCGATTTGCTCGATGATAAGTTGACAGATCGAGAGTCCCAGACCTGTTCCCTGTGCACCTTCGTTCAGTTTCTCAAAACGATTGAATATCTGGTCCTGTTTTTCACGGAGGATACCACATCCGGTATCTGTCACAGTGAACAGAGCCATGGTTTCCGATTCTTTTTCTAATGTCAGGGTGATACTTCCTTCGGTAGTGAACTTGGTGGCATTGATCAGCAGGTTGATCAATACCTGTTGCAGGCGTGCCTCGTCTGTACGCAAAGTCAGTCTATCCAGTGAAGTGACAAAACTGACTCCGGCTTGTGTCTGCTTCACCTTCTCTACGGTGTTGATTACGTTACGGCATATATTGACGGCGTCACATTCTTTAAAATTGAAAGTCAGCTTGCCGGGATCGAGATTTGACAGGTCTATTACATCATTGATCAGCTTTAGCAGCAGTTCGGAGTTTTGCTGGATGATGTCATTGCATTGATACCGTGTGTCATTGTCGATGGATTCGTCGGTCAGGATGGATGAGAATCCGGAAAGTGCATTCAGTGGTGTTCGTATTTCGTGACTCATGTTCGACAGGAACAGACTTTTGGTACGTATCGAATTCTCGGCATACTTACGGGCTATTTCCAATTCTTCTTTGGAGCGGAGAAGCCGGTTGGACTCCTGCCGGATGCGGACAATCAACAGCAAAACAAGCATCAATATAAAGATGGAAGCTATGATGATCCACAAGATGATTTGGTTTCGTTGAATTTGGTTCCGGATTTCCATCCGGTCTATCTGGTACATTCCCCGTAGGTCATTGATTTGCCGGGCATAGCTCAGAGCGTTCAAAGAGTCTTTTTGCCGGTTGGCCTTTTGATAGATACGATAGGCTTCTTCCGTTCGTCCCATTTGAGTCAGCAGTTGGGCACACTCAAGCTGCAAACCGATGTGTTTGTTGGGGGCAGGTGCTTTAGGGACCTTTGTCAGGCGTTCGTATTGTTGCAGGGCCAGTTCATACTTCCCGACAGCCTGATAGTACTGGGCCAATATATAGTTGTAGATACTACGCAGGTAGAGAGAATTCAGTTGTTCGTGGATTTTCCCGGCTTTGTCCAGTTCGGCTTTTCCTTTTTCGGGATTACCGGACTCGATGTTATAGTAGGCATTGCACGCACATATGAAAAAGTGGAATGTAGGATTAGGGTTACCGGCATACAGGCTTTCAAACTTTTGCAGATAGATGCGTACCTCGTCCATGTGGGAGGCCTGAATCAGGGTCAGGATGAATTTCGGAAGAATCTCTTGTTCGAGGATTTCGCTACCCGGTATTTTGTCAAGCAATTCCAGAGCTTCTTTATAAGATTCGATGGCGGGTTGCTGCATGTTGGCATTCAAGTAGGCATCCCCAATGGCACGGCTGGAAAGAGCTATACCGATGGGGGAGTTCAATTCTTTGGCTTCCTTATACATCCGGCGGGCATGGTCGATGGCCATGTTCATGTCTCCTCGTGAGGCATAAGCTGTCACAATCAGTTGTTTCAACTGAAATAGAGTTTTATATTCTTTCTGCTTTTTCAGGAGAGGAGCCAATTCGTTGCCCCATTGGATAATACTGTCGTTGGGAGCTTCTTTGCTATAGTTGAGGCTGTTGTCGATCAGGTTCAGCAGCGCTGACACGTGCCTTGTTGCTTTGTTATCGGCAGCATATGTAGTGACAGAGTATAAGGTTACTGCTATTACTATAAGCGCTATATTGAAAGACCTTCCCACAGTAAATGTTGTTTTCCCGATGTTTGTTTTATGCTTGTTTATGATGCATGTAGTGCAAAGCTAAATAAAAAGAGTGAGAATCAAACAGAATCTCACTCTTTTTACTATATTTTGTTCACAAAAGGAACTCTTTAGCTGTTCATGCTCATCAGGAACTCGTCGTTGTCTTTGGTTTTTTCCAATCTGTCTTTTACGAAATCCATTGCTTCGATAGGATTCATATCCGACAGATACTTGCGTAGAATCCACATGCGGTCCAGTGTTTGCTTGTCGAGCAGCAAGTCGTCGCGGCGGGTGCTCGATGCCACAATGTTGACAGCAGGGAAGATACGTTTGTTACTTAGGTTGCGGTCGAGCTGCAACTCCATGTTACCTGTACCCTTGAACTCTTCAAAGATTACTTCGTCCATCTTCGAACCGGTGTCGATCAGGGCAGTAGCGATAATGGTGAGCGAACCTCCGTTCTCTATGTTACGGGCTGCTCCGAAGAAACGTTTCGGTTTGTGTAGTGCATTGGCATCCACACCACCCGAGAGTACCTTTCCTGATGCCGGAGATACAGTATTGTATGCGCGCGCCAGACGGGTGATAGAATCGAGGAAGATCACTACATCGTGTCCGCACTCTACCAATCTTTTAGCTTTTTCGAGTACGATGCCGGCAATTTTCACATGGCGTTCGGCAGGTTCGTCGAATGTAGAAGCAATCACTTCCGCATTGACACTGCGGGCCATGTCGGTTACTTCTTCCGGACGTTCGTCAATCAACAACATGATCATATATACTTCCGGATGGTTGGCAGCGATGGCATTGGCGATTTCTTTCATCAGGATGGTTTTACCGGTCTTGGGCTGAGCCACGATCAAGGCACGCTGTCCTTTACCGATTGGTGAAAAGAGGTCGACTACACGTGCCGACATCGAGTCGGAGTAGCCTCCTTTGCAAAGCTTGAACTTTTCGTCTGGGAACAGCGGAGTGAGATGGTCGAACGGTACACGGTCACGTACGAAAGCGGCATCACGTCCGTTGATTTTAGAAACCTTTACCAGCGGGAAGTATTTTTCGCCTTCTTTGGGCGGACGGATTACACCTTCTACTACGTCACCGGTCTTCAGACCGAACAGTTTGATCTGGGATTGCGAAACGTAGATATCGTCTGGTGAAGAGAGGTAGTTATAATCTGACGAACGGAGGAATCCGTAGCCATCCTGCATGATTTCCAATACACCGGTTCCGGTGAGGATATCATCAAATTCATAAGGTTTCTCACGTTCAATCACGCGGCGTTCCTGAACGGGTGCGGCTTCGGCGGCATTTTGTTGCGGCATGGGACGCTGTTGTACAGGCTGACGCTGGTTATTGTTGCGTTGGTTATTATTATTGTTGTTGTTATTGTTGTCGCGTGGGCGAATCACACGCGGGCGTTGGGGTTGTGCCACAGGTTCGGGGGCTGTTGCTGCTTCGGCTTTGGTCGATTCAAATTTGCCGAACAGTTCGGTTGGCAATTCTATTTTTTCCGAAGGCAGGTCTTCGATGGGGATAAAATCATCGTCTGCATCTATATCCGAGAGGATCGAGCTTTCTTCGTCTACAACGGCCGGTTTGGGTTTGAGAATCGGTTTGCTGATGGGACGTTTTTCTGCTTCCGGTTGGGCAGCGGGCTTTTCTTCTTGTGCCGATGGTACTGTTTCCGGTTTTTCGGTAGTTTCTTCTGCGGGTTTAGCTTCTGTTTCTACCTGATTTTTACGGGGACGTCCCGGTTTCTTTTTCGGAGTGGCATAAGGTGTCACTTTGACAGATTCGGCCGGAGTGGCGTTTGTTTCGGCGTTTGCCTCTTTAGCTGTTTCTGGGGTCGGTTCTGTTGTTTTAGGTTGTGGCTGTGTTTTGGCTGCAGGTGTTTTGGCATCTGTTTTAGTTAGTTCTCCATTCTTGGTAGAAGAGAAAACCTTGTCGGCGTTTTCCTTCTTTACTGTCACCCGAGAGCGTTTTTTCTTATCTTCTTTGCGTTCCTCTTTCAGTTTGTCGGCAGCTACCTTTTTAGTAGCTCCGGCTATGGCTTGTTCGTCGAGGGTTTTGTAGACAAGTTCTTCTTTCTTAAGTGAGTCTGTTTTTTTGATACCCAATTCCTGGGCAATAGCTTGTAGTTCCGACAAATTCTTGTCGTTCAATTGAATGATGTTATACATACAGTATAGTGAGTTATTTAAATATTTTAATTTTATTCGTTGAAATACGTACGGCTGAAGCTGCGACGCAGGGGTCGGAAACTTAACAAACGCAATAATCTTTAAATGATGAATTAGGGATGTTTGGCTGAATCGGAAATCCGAATTTGTCTCCCGTTGGAGGGGTTCGGAATGTTTCAACGCCGCAAAGATAATAAATAATTTTGGTTTTTGTCTTCGTTTACTCTTTTTTTCTTCATAAAAGTGTACCTTTGTTGCATAAAAAGTAACTATTATGACAGCAAACGAAGTCCATTTGATTTATTTCTCGCCTACCCACACCTCTAAACAAGTTGGAGAGGCAATTGTTCGTGGAACCGGAATAACAAATGTGATAAACACGAATTTAACACAACAGGCAACTCAGGATTTAGTGATTGCCGAATCTGCATTAGCTATTATTGTCGTGCCGGTATATGGAGGCCGTGTAGCCCCTTTGGCCATGGATCGTCTGGCAAGTGTGCGCGGAAGTAATACTCCGGCGGTTATCGTGGTGGTATACGGTAACCGTGCTTACGAAAAATCGTTGATGGAACTTGATTATTGGGCTATTCAACAGGGGTTTAAAGTGATTGCCGGTGCTACTTTCATAGGAGAACACTCTTATAGTACAGAAAAATATCCCGTAGCTGCCGGACGTCCTGACGAACGTGACCTTGCTGTGGCAGCCGATTTTGGAAAGCAGATTTCAGATAAAATAGCATCTGCTACCGAACCGGAAAAATTATATGCGGTCGATGTCCGTAAAATCCGGCGTCCGCGTCAGCCTTTTTTCCCATTGTTTCGCTTTTTGCGGAAAGTGATTGCCTTGCGTAAAAGTGGGGTTCCCCTTCCCCGTACTCCTTGGGTGGAAGATGAATCTTTGTGTACTCACTGCGGTGCGTGTGCGAAAATGTGTCCTGTAAGCGCCATAGCCAAAGGTGACGAGTTGAATACGGATGCCGAACGCTGCATTAAATGTTGTGCCTGTGTTAAGGGATGCCCACAGAAAGCCAGAGTATATGATACCCCGTTTGCCGTACTACTGTCGCAATGTTTTGTTAAGCAGAAAGATCCCTGTACGTTGGTTTAATGAAAAAAGGTTAGTGGCATAGCATTGTGCAAGATTTTACTTGTTATTGGAGTTTGTTTCAATTAACATTGCGTGAATCATTTCCTTATAATTTGATTCTTGTGTGCAAATAACAAGTCTTTTGTATTTTAATAACTTGTTATTTGTATCCCAGGAATTATTTTTTTATGAAGAGATTTTTCTACTTACATAAATTTAATTAGCCAGTTGTGAAAAGTATAACTAAAAATGATTTTAGTGTACGGCAAATTGGTCAGGATTGGCGGATCTGTCAGTATCATTTAATAAATGGAGATTCTGTTTCCTGAACTATTATACTCAATTATTGTTTTAAATAAACGTTTAAGATACAGTTACCTTAATATAATTATGCTGACATTTACCGATAACTTTGAGAATGATAAAGAGTTGATTCTTCGTGATCATCTGGCACTTGAAAGAACCAAGCTGGCTAATGAAAGAACTTTGTTTGCATATATCCGTATGGCACTTTACCTTTTGACTGTGGGGATAGGGATATTTCAAATTGAAAGCATTTCACGTTTGGATGGGCTGGCGTGGGGATGTATTATAGCTGGAATTTTTTTGTTTTTCTTGGGCTTTGTCCGTTTCGAACAAATGAGAAAGCATCTGAAACAGTATACGAAAACATGTCGTGATACTGAGAATGAATCGTCACGGAAGAAGTGATTTTTATTCTAGATTATTCGATAGGCTTGTCTTCGTGTATTTCAATGGTTTTGGTGGCTACTGCATATTCGTCGGGGAAAATTTTACTTCCCATTTCGTTTGCCCATGCTTTGGTAAACTCTGCACCGGTATATATGATGATGGAAGAATAATAAATCCAAGTGACGAAAACCACCATGAACGCAGCAGCCCCATAGACGGTCCCCACATTGGCTATTCCTATATAAAAGGAAATTCCCCATTGACCTATCAGTAGCAGTATGGTGGTTACAACAGCTCCGATGCAAACGTCTTTACTCTTGATTTTGGCATCGGGCAATATTTTAAATATGAGTGTAAAGATGATGGTAGTGACACTCATATTTATGATGATTCCTACCACTTTTACCAACGAATCGGCTACTTCCGGATACTTAAAGATGAATTTTTGACTGAGTTCTCCGATTATATTGGTAATGGTGAATGTAATCAGGAGAATGAAGGCAAATACAAGTATTATTGAGAAAGAAAGTATCCGGTTTTTAATAAATTTAAGCCAGCTCTTTTTAGGAACGGCTTTTATTCCCCAAATTGAATTTAATGAACTTTGTATTTCTGCAAAAATAGTGGTGGCACCAAAAATAGAGATACCTAAGCTGACAAAGGCGGCCGACCTGGAGGAGTCTGTATTTTCTGCATTTTCTATAATAGAACGAAGGGCCTCGGTAACTTCAGGGCCCACAATCGGTTGTAGTTGGACATAAAGTTGATTGGCCAAATCCATATGGAAAAAGACACCGACAGTGA
>ULUC01011378.1_pt1 | contig 10630 bp, 7 predicted proteins | sample 1958151 | NCBI WGS metagenome assembly ULUC01 (sample SAMEA4835750, study PRJEB28245) | human gut metagenome | biome: gut microbiome; material: fecal sample | place: Denmark | collected 2008
GATGATAAAGGGTCTGAAGCCTTTCAGCTCGCTTATAAAGAGCAAGAACAAGAACCTGAAGTTCATCAAGGACTGGGAGCTGAATTACCTGCCGACTTCAATATCGTTCCTCACCACGATGTCGCGCTACTACTACGAGCAACAGACCCGCTCGGAGACCGACGTGATGTTCCAGCTGCCGGTGTCGGTAAGCAAAAATTTCCTCTGGGACCGACAGTTCAACCTGACATGGAATCTGACCAAATCGATCAACCTGTCGTTCACGTCGAACACGTCGGCACGCATCGAGGAGACCACCGGCGCAGTCAACCGCAAACTGTTCCCCGACCGGTACAAGGAGTGGAAAGACACGGTGTGGCAAAGCATCCTGTCGATGGGTACGCCATGGAGCTACAACCAGTCGTTCACGGCATCGTACAAGGCACCTTTCAACCGCATACCCGTGCTCGACTTCATCAACGCGTCGACCACCTACAACTCGACATACCGCTGGGACCGCGGCGCCACTATCGACGACATCAGCATAGGCAACACGATAGCCAACCAGTCGTCGTGGAGCATCGACGGCCGCCTCAACCTCGAGACGCTCTACAAGAAGATACCTTACATCAAGGATGTGGACAAACGGTTCTCATCGGCACGCAACAATCAGAAAAAGCGTGAGCCGAAGCATTTCGAGCGCACCTACAACCTTCGTCCCGACACAAGCATAACCATCAAGCACAACCTGCGTACGACGAAAGTGAAGGTAACAGCCACGACACAGAGCGGCCGCAAGTTCCCGGTCAAGACGCGTGTGGTTGACGCAAACAGCATAGAGGTGCTCACACGCTCCGACTCGACCATAAATTTCGTGATAGACGAGCTGCTTAAGGAGCAGCTGCCGGTATGGCGCCAGATAGCAGACCATACCACGCGCTTCGTGATGTCGCCACGCAGCATCTCGATAAGATGGAAGAAAACGTCGACGCTGTCGATACCGCTGTTCCGTCCGGAGATAGGCAACATATTCGGGCAGTCCAATTCCTACGGGCCGATGTCGCCGGGACTCGACTTCGCATTCGGATTCGTCGACGAGAGCTATATCGACAAGGCCAAGGAACGCGGCTGGCTGCTTACCGACATCGGGCAGACGTCGCCGGCACTGTGGTCCAACGCCAACGAGATGAATATCGAAGTCAATCTCGAGCCGATAAAGAGCCTGAAGATACAGCTGACTTTCAACCGCACGGATTCACGTACGAACCAGATACAGTTCATGTATGCCGACATGCCTATTTCGCGCTCGGGGTCGTACACGAAGACGCACTGGGCGCTCGCAACGGCATTGCGCGGGTCGAAGGCCGACGACGGATACAACTCGGAGGCATTCAACAATTTCCTGCGCTATATCCCGATTGTGCGCCAGCGCGTGGAGGGACAGTACCGCAACCTGCACTACCCCACTACGGGCTTCATGAGCGACTGTCCGCATGCAGGCGCTCCTTACGACCCGGCGGTGGGTACGGTGGCGGCAACATCGCCCGACGTGCTCATTCCGGCATTTGTGGCCGCATATTCAGGCAAGTCGCCCGACAAGATTTACACGGATCCGTTCCCGTCGTTCGCCCACGTGCTTCCCAACTGGCGCATCACGTATGACGGATTGCTCAATTTCTTCAATCTGCGCAAATTCTTCAAGTCAGTGACGCTGAGCCACGCCTACCAGTGCACATATTCGGTAGGCAACTATTCATCGTACCTCAACTGGGTCGGTGCCGACGGCGACCGCGGATTCATACTCGACGAGACTTCTGGAGAGCCGATACCGTCGTCGCCCTACAACATTTCGTCGGTAGCCATCACGGAGCGTTTCGCGCCGCTCATAGGTGTGGCCGTAACGCTCAACAATGAGATGACACTCAACGCCGAGTACCGCGACCAGCGCACGCTGACGCTCAACACATCGGCCGGTCAGGTGGTAGAAGCCACGACCCGGGGGCTGACTTTCGGCGCCGGATACAAGATAATAGGATTCAACACGGTGCTTAAGATGAAAGGTTCGCAGTCGGGCATATCGAATGACCTGACGCTCAACGCCGAGTTCTCGCTGCAGAACACGCAGGCGCTCATACGCCGCATCGAAAGCGCCTACACGCAGCCTACATCGGGCACCCGCACGCTCGGCATCAATTTCACGGCTAACTATATCCTGAGCCGCCGCCTCACCATCGGCGCATACTTCGACCACCAGGTCAACACGCCTTTAGTGACGACATCGTCCTACCCCACCACCAACTCCTCCTACGGCATATCACTCAACCTCAACCTGGCAAGGTAGGCTACCGCCAATACATATAAGCAGGAATAATAAAATTATGGCTCAAGCCGAAATTACAGTGCATGACAATATAACAATTGCCGACTTTGTTGTCCGCGGTTAAAAACCGCGGCTACTACGCGGTTGACTTATAGCGTGTTATAGTAGTCGCGGTTTTTAACCGCGGAAAGCGATATTAAATGAGAACTGTAATATACACTGTAATTTCGGATTGAGGCAAAATTATGCCTTTGACGCGACGAAACTTGCCGGTATCGGCAAGTTTTAGTATTTTTACGGGGTAAATCAATATATAAACATGCCTATAGATGGATTATTTGTCTGTAAAAGAGTGGGCTGATTACCGATGATCTTAAAATGTTTTATTATAACGGACTGCGCAACTGGCCGGCAATAAAAGGTTACCTTATGGACACGTGCCTGACAGCTCAGGACTCTTTCAAAGTTTTGCTTGACAAATTCAGAATAGAGTACGAATAAGGAGTATTTGTAGTGCAGTCTCGGAAAATTTTTGCAGGAAGCAGGATTCGGCAGGTCGGAGTGATGGCGGTGTGAAATTATAATTGTATATTTGCGGGACAGAGTTTCGGAATTGCGTTTATGGAGAAGCGGATTGTATTCAGTACTTCTACGGAGATGGTCAGTGTGGCGGCGGATGCTGTTGTGTACTTTACGGCTGACGGCAATTATTCCGCTATCAATATGGCGGACAGGGGGAGCTTTGTGCTGACCATGCAGCTGGGACAGGTGGAGAGGCGTATAGCAGAACGGGCCACGGCGGGCGACAACCGGTTCATACGCATCGGCAAAAGCCTGATTGTAAACCGCGATTTCATCACCTATATCAATCCGCAGCGGCAGAAACTGGTGCTGTCGGACGGCCGGACGTTCCGCCACGAGGTATCGGCTTCGAAGGAAGCGCTGAAGGCATTGAAAGATTTATTGGAAAAGGAGGCGACATTATGAGCAACAAACGACTTGATATCGGCGACGACGAAATAAGGGTCATATCCCCGACCGGCAACGAATCGCCCCGGAATGACAGGAAACGGAAGAGAATGCGCTATGTGTATGCCGCCATCACAATTATCGCGGCGGTAGCAGTAGCAGTCATACTGCTGACTTTGCTTAAACCGGGGAATGCGAATGAAACAGAGCCGGAAGATATTGCAGGGTCGTCACCTGTGATTGAACGCGGGGCAGTGTTTCGGCCTCGTTCCGAAGTCAAAGCCATAGATAAAATCGCGAAAGACGATATAAACGATTCTACTCCGGCAAACGAACGATACACCTCGCGCAGGGATACGACGGTCAGCGGCATGAGGCTCATAATACTGACACCGCACGATGCTGTTCCAACCCTGGAGGTGGGAAATGATGTGGTCAACGACACGACGGTCATACTTGCAGCTCAGGCGGCCGACATACGCAGTGACAACGGCGAGATAGCGGGTGCATACGTAGTGAAAGGCGAACTGCTAAGCAAGGGTGAGGCCAAGGCGGGATACTGCTCGATAGTCAACGGGGAGGTAAACATAGGAGTGGCCGATGCGACACCGATGCTTGAACAGGCGCTGGAGTCGGAAGGATATTTTTTCCGGCAATATCCGCTTGTGGCAGCCGGACAACTTATCGAAAACAAACCACAGGGTAAAGCGAAGCGCAAAGCGCTTGCCGAGATTGACGGGACAATATGCGTGGTGGCGAGCGCCGACAGGCTCTCATTCCATGACTTCTCGCAGGCGCTGATCGACGCAGGCGCGCGCAATGCGATATACATTGTCGGGGCATATTCAACAACATTATATACTGACCGTGACGGCGCGCGTCACAACATCGGAAACGTCTACGAAAACGCCCCCGCCAATATCAATTACATAGTGTGGCGATAGCAGATAAGGAATTTCGTACAGCTACGGCATTATTTCGTACAACACGTGGCGATTATTGCCAACTAAACCGTACCAATAATTTATGCAATCGATAATAGGTCAATTTGAAAATTTTTTAAGATACTCCAATCCTATTCGTTCTACAATCCCTGTAACAAGCGCGTTACCCATTAAAAAAGCCCTACGCACATCGGAAGTTCCGACAGTATGGTTGTCCGGAAACATATTTAGCCTTTCCAATTCAATTGGTAGCAATCGGCGATATCTTCCAGACGGAGTTAAAACAACATGTTTAAAACGAGACGGGGATGCTCCTCCCTCTCCTGTTATTATGGTTCGCGAAGGCATGTCCGTTCTATCTGGGAAAGCCATTGCTCCCTCTGAATAGTTATATTCAAACCCCGTAGTTTTGTTGATGCGCTTTTCCGATTTACTACCCTTCGCATAAGCCCATTTCGGAACATCGTCATTTGAAATGAAGAAACTTTGAGGTACTTGTTCTTCAGGTACAAGAATATCCCCAAGGGTGATAACTGGTCCTTCATAAAAAGGTGTTAGAGCTACGGTACTTACTGTACGGTCTATCATAATACCTGAATTTTTGAAAGGCGATGTAGACTTACCCTTATTGAAATTGGCAGAGACTTCAGATAAGTCACCTTTAATCTTAAATACGGAAATCGGAGAAGATGACGGTTCCGCAGGAAAGGCACAAGCCATAATACCCTCTGCTTTTAACCACGATTCCGGATTCGTAACAGAGCCGACTATAGGCATATCCTTTTTAAAGGCAAACATATATGTCCTTCTCCTTCTTTGTGGCATTCCATATTCGGCGGCATTTATAATCCTCCATTCAACACAATAACCAAGATCGGATAATGAAGCTAGGATTATGGCAAAATCACGCCCTCGTTGCGAGGCCGGAGATCCTAAAAGCCTATCTACATTTTCAAGCATGAGGCATTTTGGAGGATTTTTATGATTTCTCAGTATCCGGTGAATCTGCCACCATAAAACCCCTTTCTTTCCCTCAATTCCACCAGAGTTTTTCAGCGTGGTAGCAACCGAGTAATCCTGACAAGGGAAGCCCCCCACGAGAATGTCAGCATCAGGGATTTCATCAACATCAACTAAATTGATATCTTCGTTACTATGTCCGGCCATACCAAATTGGCGACAATATATAACAGAAGCATCCTGACGCTTTGTTGAAGGTTCCCATTGGTTACTCCATATTGTTTTAAATCTCTCCGAAGCTCTTTCAAGACCGATGCGGAAGCCTCCAACACCGGCAAAAAGTTCAACTACTTTAATGTCGGTTTGCAAAGTTTCAACCTGCGCAGGCTCAAACAATGAGAGCTGTCTACAATTTCTGCTATACGCTGCAACCGGCTCACATAAAATGTTAGAAAAATTATCAATATCTTCTGAATACATAGTCAGCTATTTGAGTCGATAATGCTTTTAATATAGTCTTGGTTGAACCAATAACAATACTTTTCACATTTACCGCCATTAGGATTTGTGGTTAACTGAATCTTTTTAGTGGCCTTTGGCCTGACATGAAATTTACAGTGGTCACCAATACTCCAAAATGATTGCAAATGAATATTGTTGTCCAATACATTCCTGCGAATATGTTCCCAATAAGTTTGTGCACAATCTATATCTTCTGAGGGCATAGTCCAGAAAAAAACTTTGTCCAGTACATAAGCATCTTCTGTCACATCTTCATCTGTAGCATTATTGTGAATAGTTATCTTCTTTCCTTTATCGGGCTTGAATACAATAAACATAAATCTGTTGGTAAATATTTCGTACAATTCAGATTCTACCCAGTCACCATTGTCATAAATCTCACAGTAATCAATATTCTTGAAGGACATCGCCTCTTTAGGCATACCATTAGGCCGAAGGCGGATTGTCTTCATGACAATACCTGATTTGATGAATTCTTCTGCTGTAGACAGCCTTTTGCTTTTACCATTTGAAGCAATCAATCCGCAAACATCGGCATATTTGTTTTTTGCCTGATATGGTCCAATTCCCAACTTTTTGCAAATTTCAATATAGTTCAAACCATAAAAACCTTCAAAGCGAGAAAGAACGATGTTTTCGAATTTGTTTTTTCTTAAGTCTGCCGCAGATACAAGTTCAAATTTAGACTGTGTCTGCCTAGAGAGATTTGAAAAATGGTTTGTACCTGAAGCCATCACATGACTGAGGAGATATCTCATATACGCAGGTTTCAAGCTGAAAGCTCTTTTATTTGCCTTTTCATCTGAAAAAGGTTGTGGTTGCTTTGTATCCCCTTTTTGCCCTTTTCGACAAGCGCCCAAATAAACAGTATCACCTTCCGAAAGCAAATGTGCCTCGCCTCTGCGTACTTTATCGGCTATAGTTTCATAGTCCTTTTTTATTTGGAGTAAATCTTTTTCAGGCAATTCCCATAAAATTCTGAATAAGAATTTATAATCATATATAGGCGTGCCACTGACATGAAGATAAAAAAGGATAAGCATCAGTTTGCACTTTGCAATAAGATGAGAGTCTTCAAACTTAGTATTAACTAAATCAAAATAGTCAATCATAGTGCAAATAAGCCGTTCCTTAATACGATAAGAGCCGTCTAATTTAGATTTTAATAAAGGCGTACATTTTAATTCAACATTAGCTTCGCCAAAATCAGCCGCCCGATTTGAATTAATATCATATCGGAAAAATAATTCTTCTACCATTTGACCGAGACCACCTTTCCCTTTTCTTGTCTTGGCAATTACCTCATCCCCCAAAAGGGAATGAAGCGACTGGCCGATTAAAAACCGGCTAAACTCATAAATTGAATACGGGCTACTTTTATCAAAAGAAGCAGAGTGAAAAGATATTTCAGCCATTAGTAATGCGGGGAACGTCCAAGCAGGCGTCGTCTAAACCTATTGCGACTACAAGACAGTTCCGTTATATGTTAAATATTTATCAGTCTTTGTCTGGGCAAACGCAGAATCAGATACAAAGTTAACACTTTTTCCGAAAATTCGATTATCCGTGCAAAAACGAAAATAGCCGATAAGGGATTTCGTACAGCTACGGCATTATTTCGTACAACGCGGGGCGAAAAAGTTTGCCTCGCGTTTTTTATTTTGCAAATTTGTGAAACAAATTTTTTCACAGTCAAATGAAACAGATTATCATTGCAATCGCCATGATGGCGCTTATGGCGGCCACGGGGTGCGGACGGCAGAATGCGCCTGAGGCGTGCCATGCGGAAAAGAACGGCATTTATTATTGGAAAACGGTACTTAAACTCGACAGCGCCGATATCGATTTTCTGAAAAGGCATGATGTAGGGAGGGTGTATCTGCGCATGTTTGATGTGGCAGAGGATACATACGCGGCAATACCGGCGGATAAGGCATGTCCGGTCGCGTCGGTCAGGATAGACAACGAAGAATATCACCTGCTGGAGGATTCACTGTGCGGGAAAGAGTTCGTGCCGGTAGTGTATATCACCCTCGACGGACTGAAAGCCATGGCTGGCGAGGAGGGAACGCTGGCAAAAAATATCGTGACACGCGTGCGCAATATGTGCGAATACAACGGATTGCCGAATGTGGAGGAGTTGCAGCTCGACTGCGACTGGACGCCGTCGACCGAGATGTCGTTTTTCAACCTGTGCGATTCTGTGAAAGCTAATATTAAACGACTCGGACTGCCGTGGCGGCTCAGCTCCACGATACGGCTGCATCAGTTGGCGCGGGAGGCGCCGCCGGTGGATTGCGGAGTGCTGATGGTGTATAATACCGGCAATTTCAATGACCCTGACGCAAGCAATTCGATTATCGACGCCGCCGATGTGGAGCCGTACCTGAAACATCTGCCGTCGTACCCGCTGCATCTCGACGTGGCCTACCCGACCTATTCATGGCAACTGCTTTTCAGCGACAGGAAATTCGTAGGCCTGACGAACGGCCTGAATCTTACGGATACCACCCGGTTCGCGTGCCGGAAGCCCAATGTGTATGTCGCGAAAAAGGATATGCCGTATAACCGGACAATCATACGCACGGGCGACATGGTGCGCCGGGAGAACTCGGCATACGGCGACATCGCAAAAGTAAAAGAGATGATAGAAAAGCGGCTGGCCGGCCGCGAACACTCCAACATACTGTATCACCTTGACAACACGAACCTTTCAAAATATACTCCCGATGAAATCGACAATCTCTATTCGACAGGCCGTTAGTGCCATAATTTTACTGTGGGGAGCCGCAGCAATAGCCTGCGGGCCATATTATCCGATAATACCTACTCCTGAATTTTTCATCGCCGGCAAACCACATAAAACGATGGCTGACTACGACCGCGATGAAAACCTGCGGCTGTGGCAGGAACTGACATCGAAACAGATACCTTTGTCGGATATTGAGAAGGTAGTCTACAGCGACAGTTTCGACAAATTCCGGGAAATGACCGGATATTACGAATTTTATGAATATTCATTCATTGGGGAGTATTATGATCCTGACATACCGAATACCGACAATCTGTTTTATATTTACCTTGCCAATACAAGCGACTATGAGATTATTAATTTCATCATGACGGCAAAAGATCTGGAACGATGCAGGAACATGATGAATTCGCCATGGTATTATCCGCGGGAAAGGGACTCATACGGCGACAGTGACGATAATCTTGACAAAATAACAAGCCGCTGCCTCAAATATGACGGGAACAGACTGAGAGACCGCTATGCCCTTCAGGCGACGAGGGCATTATTTGCCTCACGAAGGTATGGCGACTGCATAGAGTATTACGACTCGGCATTTTCCACGATACCTGACAACAACCTTATGAAGCGAATGGCACAAAGATATGTGGCGGGGTGCTGGAACAGGCTCGGCGAGAAGGCGCGTGCCGACTCAATCTTTGCCGAAGCGGGCGACATCTGGTCGATATCCGACACTGACCCCGTTGGCTACATGGCACGCCACAACCCGAATGCGCCACAACTGATGGAATATATACGTGACAAGCGCTTCGCACGCGACACCACGCTCATGCGAAATGCGGCAAAAACAGCGGAGAGCCTTCTCGCCGACAACAAGGTCAGCAACAAAGGTGACTGGAATTTCATGCTCGCGTACGTCAACAATAAATTCAATGACAACACTCAGCTTGCACGGAAACAGATTTATAATTCACTGCAACAAAAATTTTCAAGCGACGAACTGCATGACCTTGCACGGGCATACAAAATGAAACTTGATGCCAAAACAGGCAATATACAATCTCTCCGGGCCGACCTGCAATGGGCAGAATGGAAACTCAACCCGCTCAATGCCGATGCTTCGGAATGGGAACGGCGTATCCGCAATATCATCTATGAGGACTGGGTGCCCGGATTATGGAATAAGAAAGATTACAGTACGGCGATAATGCTTTGCTCATACGCCGACAATATCGGTATGGCAACACGCTACCGAGCCACATATCCGTCGGTCGGCGACAGATTCCAGATACCCGCTGATTATTCAAACCTCTCGTTCCAGCTCATGGGGAGCCTTACATCGGCTGAGCTTGCCACTGTCTACGATAAAATCAGGCAGTCCAACCCGCTATATGATTTTTTGCGGAAGAACGTGCGTACTGACAGCGACTATTACTATGAAGTGACAGGCACGTTGGCGTTGCGCGAGGGAGACTATGCACGCGCGGAAAAGTATCTTTCGCAAGTAGGCAAGGAGTACCAGCTCGGCATGAACATCAACCGCTACCTGTCACGCGACGCATTCAAAGTTTACCCGACACGGTGGACAATCGAGCCGGCATCATTTGGATACGAGGAATGGGCATACGACCGTCAGGCCGTCGACCATGACGAGCACCCGACCGTCGATGCGAAACTGGATTTCTCCCGGAAGATGATAGCATACAAAAACAAAATGGAGCATGGCCGCAATAACGACGAACGGGGCGAAGCCGCACTGATGTACGCCATCGGACGCCGCAATTCATTGGAGGAGTGCTGGGCTCTGACACAATACTAGCGTGGCGAGTGTTGCGGCCTGTTTTCTCCGCAACTGGAATATTGGGAGGAGGATTTTGCGGAGGAAAAATATTCGTTCCTGTACGACTACTCTTCGGCCAAAGACTATAAAAAAACCGAGGCGGAGTATAACATGGGGATAGAGGCGGCGCTTGCAATGCTTGAAAGCGATGAGGCGAAGGCTAAAGCGGAGTATATATTGGGGAATCTGAAGACTGTTGTCGCAAGGTATGGCGATACGACGACGGGGAGATTTGTCAAGACTTCGTGCGACCGCTGGAAGCAATGGATATAATATATTTTCGCGGTTAAATATTCCGCTATATATTCCGCGGTTAAAAACCGCGGCTACTATTTTACTAACTA
>ULUC01032088.1_pt1 | contig 10556 bp, 8 predicted proteins | sample 1958151 | NCBI WGS metagenome assembly ULUC01 (sample SAMEA4835750, study PRJEB28245) | human gut metagenome | biome: gut microbiome; material: fecal sample | place: Denmark | collected 2008
TCAAGGTCGGGGGCTTTTGCCCCCGACATCATATATTTAACGTAAACGATATTTCAGAAAAAATCAATCATAATCGGTTATTTATCGAAAAATCTCCCCATTTTCAATAAACACCACCCGGTCAAACAGTTCCAGACAGTTTTCCCGGTGTGTAATAAAAATTCGCGTTGCATCCGGATAAAATTTTCGGATATTTTCCATAATCTCTTTTTCCGTATTGACGTCCAGCGCAGAAGTGCTTTCATCAAAAATAAAAATCTTCGGATTCCGCAGCAGCGCCCGTGCCAGCAAAATACGCTGACGTTCTCCGCCGGATACCGCGTTTGCCCGTTCACCGACCACTGTATCCAAGCCCTCTGGCAGCTTCTTAATCCATTCCTCTAACTTCACAAGACGAAGCACTTTTTCCAGATCTTCGTCCGTGTGACTTTGACTGTAAAAAAGAATGTTATCCCGAATCGACAGATTCATCAAATATCCGTCTTGTCCCAGATAAATCAGATTTTTCGTCATCCAGTCATGGGGAACTTTGCGGATATTTTCTCCGCCTACAAAAACTTCCCCATCATATCCATCCAGCAGCCCTGCCATAAGGTTTGCGAGCGTGCTTTTCCCGCTGCCGCTCTTTCCGCAGATCCCCAGAAATTCTCCGGATTTGATCTGCAAGGAAACATCATTCAAAACCATTTTTGTTCCATAGCGGTAGCTGAGATGTTCGACCGCAATGCTGGCATCCGCAGGAACCATGCCTTGCGGCTTGCACGAAGCAAACTCCGACAGCGTCGCGTTCTCTACTCCGCCTGGTGCCGTCTTCCAGCCGCCTGACACATCTGCAACGCTATCTCCAGCTGTCACCGCGTCCGCAAACACTCCAAACACACGCACGATGCTGCTCTTTTTCCGCCGGAAATCGATATGCAAATCAATATATCCGTCCAGCGCAGGCACGATCCAGTCGTAAGCTGCCACAAAAGCAACCAGCGTTCCAGGAAGCATTTCCCCGTTTGCAATGAGCAGTCCTCCGTACAGGTAAAACAGCACATTGATCAGCAGCTCAAATCCGCCGAATACCGCTTTATTGAGCACTTTTCCGTGAAAGGCATTTCGCTGAATCCTGTATTTTTCCGACAGCGCTTCCTGTACCCGGTTCAGCTCTTTTTCCTCGCTCGCCGTCGCCTTGATAAAGAGGATATTCGACATCTGCTCCTTGACCGTCTGGTTCACCCGGCTGTTGGTTTCATTGATTTTCTGACCAATCACTTCCTGCTTTTTATTGATTTTCCGGATCAGCACAATCCGCAGGATCATGAGCGCAATCGTCAATGCCGCCAGCAGCAGATTCTGTGCCGCCATGATCGCCATCCCTGCAAACACCGTCGTGTTAATCCAGATTAAACTGCCAAAGCCGAAGTAGAAAAAGTTGGCCAGCCCTTCCGTTTCATCTACAATTTTGCTGATCGTGTCCCCGGAACGAATTGCTGCAAACTCCCGCAGCGGTTTTTCCAGAAAAAATCGGTACATGTCCCGCCGCAGCGTTCCAAACGCATCCAGGATATATTTTTCCAGATGCAAATCCAGAATAATCAGCGTCGTAGTCACAAAATAAATCGAAACATTCACGTAGCTTAACAGAATCAGTATCGGGATATTTCCCTGCGGAATCGAGCGGTTGATGATCTGTTTTACAAGCAACGTCGGCAGCAATAATACCAGACTTCTGAATATGGAAGAAAAGAGCGACAGCCCGAACTTTCCTTTATTCTGGAGAATAACGTTCTGAATCCATTTTTCGGAATAAACCTTTGAATAATCGTTAGAACTTCCCGGATAATCTCTCATCTTGCGCCTCCTTCTACAAACTGCTCCGAGTCCTGAAATGCCGCACTCTCCGTATATTTTTCAAAATAACGGTTCCGCCGTATCACTTCTTCGGTCTTTCCGAAATCTTCAATTTTTCCCTTTTTCAGGTATAAAATTTTATCCGCATATAGGAGCGTTTTCAGCTTATGCGCAGTATAAATAACCGTCCTTTCCTTCGCCGTTTCAAAAATAAAATCCATGACGGTTTCTTCCATCTTCGGGTCAAGCTCCGATGTCGGCTCATCCATCAAAAGCATATCGAACGGGCACAACAGGCTTCTTCCGATATTGATCCGCTGGCGTTCCCCGCCGGAAACTGTATTCAGATTTTCTCCCAGATCTCCTGCGTTACTTTTTACCACTTCCTCCAATCCAAGCGCCCTGCACATCCCATCAATTTCAGCCTCACTACAGTCGCTCAAATATCCCATATTTTTGACAATGCTGCTGTCAAACACATAATTTTCCTGCAGGATTACCCGGATATGCTCCCGTAGCTGTCGGCAGTTGATTTCTGCAATATTTTCCCCGCCAACCATTACTGTTCCTGCGTTTGGGCGCACCAATCCGACGATCATCTTTAACAGCGTGGTTTTCCCACAGCCGGTTTCTCCAATGATCGCTATTTTTTCCCCTTTTTCAATCCGAAAAGAAATGCCATCGAGCACCGTTCCGCGTTCATTTTTCAGAGAAACATCGGCAAATTCCACGGTATCAAACGCCATTTCCCGTTCCGGCAAATCGTACTGTATTTCCCGTGGCGCGGATAAAAACTGCTGGAACTTTTCCCCGATTTTCTCCACGACATTGATATCGATATAGAACCCGGAATACGCCCGGATCGGTTCGCTCAGCTTCGGCAAAAGTGCGGCTAACGTCACAACGCTTCCGATGCTCAGATTTCCATGAATGACCGCAATTCCCGCAAAAATATACACCAGTGCATGTCCCAGCGCCGCCAGCACGCGCGGAACGCTTTTGAACATATTTACCGCTACATATTTTTGCTTGATATCCTCACTCCACTGCTCCTGCAGTCCGCCGAAAACCTCCGTGCTCGCCTGCTCTGCACCGTAGATTTTGATATCTTTGATATTCTCAAACGTTTCAATAATAAAGCCCCGGCTTTTCGCTTTTACATCCCGCAGACTGCGCTCCGCATTTTCCTGCATTCGGCTGTTTTTCCCGAGCGGCAGAAGATACAGCGGATAGACAATCGCCGCCACTAAAAGCACCGGATAATAAACCCGTGCGATTGTCACCGTGCTCGTAACTGCCACAAGCAGCATGTAAAGAAACTGCGGCAGAGTGCTCACGCTGATCCGCTTGACCGTCTCCACATCGTCGGATACTGCCTGCAGAATTTCGCCCCGTTTCTGTCCGGACAGCCATGCAGTTTCTGCATGCATCAGCCGCTCCATGATCCTGTCGGTCAGGCTGTTTGCTACCGAAATAGACGATTCTGCAGTGATGTATTCCTGCGTGATTTCCAGAATTTTGCCCCCTCCCAGCGCTAAAATCAACCCGACGTTCAGCATGAATAAACCGTCTATCCTGCCCGCTGCCGCCATGTCGATAATCTTACCGATCAGAAATGACGGCATTACTCCGACAACAGCCAGTAAGATGATCACGATCAACGAAAGGACTGCGCTGAATAAATTCTCCCGATAAATCTGCTTTAACAGACCAAGTGCTCTCTTGCAATTCCATATTTTCATGACTTCGGTAATTCTTTTGATATTGCACATGATTACAACTCCCCCCTGTTGTGATCGGTGTCAATTTGATTATACCACCCCCCCCCGAAATTTTGTACATAGTCAGCGTTCCAGAGTCGGTTCTGTAATTTTACCACAAAACAAACAGCCTCCTCGCCGGATCATATACCGCGACAGGAAGGCTGTTAAAAATATCCTATAAGATTATTCCACCTTTTCGGAAACAATTTTTCCCAAAATTTCTTCTACTTCTTCCTCACTCATCAAGAGATCCTTGGCGATCTTTTCGGGACTGTCTCCAAGCTGATATTTTCTGGTTACCAATTGCACAATACTTTCCTTTTGTCCTTCTTTTCTTCCTTCTTCTCTTCCTTCTTCTCTTCCAAATGCGCAACCTTCCAGATAAATCTCTTTCGACCGATAATTCAGCACTTTTCCTCCCATAACTTCTGTGACCTCCTTTTCTACATTGCTATACTTCGATGCCAGTTTTTCCACCACATTATTGGACAATTCACACAGTGCACCACAGGTGATCGGCTTCATATGACCGCTTTGGCACTCCTTTCTGCAAGGTATTCCCGGTATCTCCATCTGTTCCTTATTCAGTTTTTGTCTGATAGAAATCTCTGGTCGATCCGACCTTGAAAAAGTAGAAAAGATTTCAGATTCTACGGCATAGGCGACTTTCCCTCTGCAAAAGCCGCCTGCCATAATAGAATGTATTTGATGCCAGGTTCAAAAGGTCTAAGCCCACATGAGCTTGCTCATAGGTGGGTGAAAGACCTCTTGACCCGCCCCGATAGGAGCATAAAAGTGGGATGATAATCCAACGATATGCGACTATCGGGCAGGATTGTGGGAGTGCGCAGCACGGAACAATCCGCAGGCATCAAGGTCGGGGGCTTTTGCCCCCGACATCATATAGTTAATGTAAACGATATTTCGAGAAAGATCAAGATGTATCGCACAAAAAAGCGCCCCGGAGATTTCTCTCCGAAGGCGCTTTCCTCTCGCACCGGCGTTTTTGCGCCGGCAATATCTTTTCCTGAAAGAAACGCGACTTGCGTTTTCTCCTTATGCCAGAGATCCCATCGGGTCCCAGGGCTTTAATACGATCGGCTCCTGCTCGTAAGCTTCCAGAACCTCTTTCGGCAGGTACTTGCGGTTTACAACGATCTGATAGGTATACTCGTCAAACCATCTGTCTGTCATAGTGTAGTAGCCATCTCTTCCGGCATCGGGTCCCCAACTGTTCTCAACTCTCCAGCGATTAGGCTGTCCGTTTTCGTCGATGTTCACGCCCTGGAATACCATTGCGTGGGTCATCAGGCTCTGTCCGTAATCCAGACGCTGTGCCTTGGTCATAGGGAAGTCGGTCTGGAACAGATCTTCCAGTGCAAAGATCTTGGTATCCATAACGCCGCTCTCTCTGGTGGAGCGCTTGCCGACATCACAGCCGAACCATACCGGCTCGCCATCCTTCATCTGTGCGATTGCAGCCTTTTTCAGCTCTTCGATTGGCAGATTGACATATCTTACCTGACGGCCTTCTGCAACGTTGCCCAGGTACTGTACAGTGTAGCTTCTGTAGTACGGCTTGTCCGCAGTCGGCGCATTGATCAGGCTGATGTAATCATTTAAGTTCAGACCGATATATTTTGCATAGAATTCCTTCGGGGTCAGACCGCATTCCCGATGGAACTGCTTGTCCTTGTCGCGGTATTCGAAATCAAAGGTCTTGGGCGGATTGCCGAGGCAGATGCAAAGCATGTTGTAAACAACCTGCATCATTTCTTCCTTCTTTGCAAGCAGCTCTTCTTTGGTGCTGCCGGCACGGTATGCTTCCCGCAGAGTGCATGCGAACTCCCGCAGCTTTTCTGTCATGTAAGATACCATTTCGTTTGTGTTGGAGGAAATCTCGCTTTCCGGCATCGCTTCCTTCGGGACCAGTCCGTATTTGTCTACGATTGCGCATAGCATATCCCACTGTCCGCCGTCGTTTAACGGTGCGGAAAGCAAATGTGCAATCAACCGGCTGTCTGTATCCTCTTCCAGAGTATCCAGGATTGTATTCAGGAAATAGTTGGATTTCTCCAGCTTGTCATAAAACAGGGTATAGTTCTGGGACAACTCAAAAGTTTCCAGATTGCAGTGCTTCATTACCTGAAAACGCATGCAGTTTAAGGCTGCGAACATCCAACAGCGGCCGCTCTTTTTCTGGTTGGTAATCTTGCCCTGCTCCAGGCTGATAGAAAATGTATTCGCAATCTCTCTTTCTACGCCGCTGTCTGTTGCAGCTGCATTTACGCCCTTGCCCACAACTGCATTCTGAGCAACGCGGTTTGCACGATCCTGCACAAATTCCTTTCCGTACTTTTCCAGAAGTTCCATTGTCACTTCTCTGTTCATCTTACGGTTCTCCTTTCGTTATGCCTTACTTTGCTCCTTTATGCTTCTGCCCTAAAAACATATTTATCCAGACGATGAAAGGCCTCCTGCACTCTCGAAAATGGCAGCGCCAGATTCATCCGGATGCTGTCCGGGTAGAAAAATGCTCTGCCGTCCTGCCAGATAACACCGACTTTAACACCTGCCTGCAGCAGCTCATCCATTGTCTTATGATGTGCTTCACACCATTTATGACAATCCAGATACAGCATATAAGTGCCCTCCGGCTTTGCAAGCTCTACACCATCCCAGTTTTTCGTGATAAAATCATATGCCCATTCCATATTTTCTGTCAGCACAGCTTTCAGCTCATCCGCCCATTCCTGACCATCCTTACTGTAGGCACCGATCAGTCCGTGCATGGAAAAAATATTCATATTGTTATAATGAGACAGCGAGGTCTGCTTGTTCATCCGATCTCGAAGATACGGGTTGTATACAATATGATAGGAACCGATCAGTCCGGCAAGATTAAAGGTTTTCGTCGGCGCATACATTGCAATCGTTCTGGTTTTTGCATCCTCGGAAACCGTCTGTGTCGGAATATGCTGACGATTGCCCAGTGTCAGATCTGACCAGATTTCATCCGAAATAACGATACAGTCGTTTTTACGATAAACCTCCATCGCAGCTTCAATTTCTTCCCGTTCCCAGACACGTCCGCTCGGATTGTGGGGAGAACAGAAAATTGCCAGATGAATATGGTTTTCTTTGATCTTTTTATCCATATCCTCATAATCCATCCGCCAGATGCCCTCTGCATCCCGTTTCAGCTCGGTATGTACTGCCCGGCGTCCATTATTGTTCAGGACGCTGGTAAATCCGGTATACGTCGGAGAATGAACCAGGATTGCCTCGCCCGGTGCAGAAAATGCCTGCAGCGCGGCAACAACACCGCCCAGCACGCCATTTTCATAACCGATCGCTTCTTTTGTCAGCCCTTCAACGCCGTTGCGGACCTTCTGCCAATTGATGATGCTGTTGTAATATTCCTCGGACGGATTGAAATATCCGAACACCTGATGCTCCAGACGCTTCGTAATCGCTTCGCAGACAGACGGCGCTGTCTGGAAATTCATGTCCGCCACCCACATCGGAATCCGGTCAAAACCCTCTGCAATCTCTGCATTCGGCACCGGAATGTTTTCCCATGCGCTGGAATCCTTTCCCGTTCTGTCGATCACTGATGTAAAATCGTACTTCATGTTTCTTCTTCTCTCCTGAATGAATTGTAAAATTCTGTCCGGCCTCTGCCTGTCTCAGGCTGCGTCGACTTTTTGCATCCCTTGAATTCCATAATCGGCTCCTCCTTTTTATCTGCAAAAAATCGCACTTCCCCTGTTTGCCTTTCCCAGTGGTTTAAGCATATTCCTTTTGCAGTGCCATGTCAAGCGAGCGCAAAACGTACGCAAAAGCTCTACTGTAGTCCACGCCTGCGCTGACATTTTCCATGCCACGTATTTTTCTGCCACGCTAAAACGGGCTGCCTGTCTTTCGACAAAACAGCCCGTTTTCCCTGTTCATAATCTCTATCGTAAATTAAGCGTCGATTTCTTTATCTCTGATGTAATCCATAACATCGCCGACGGTTTCCAGCTTCTCAAGGTCTTCGGAAGGGATCTCAACATTGTAAGCTTCTTCAAATGCCATAACCAGTTCAAACAGATCCAGGGAATCTGCATCCAGATCATCTTTAAAAGAGGTTTCCTCTGTAATTTCAACATTGTCCAGATTCAGCTGCTCGCGAATAATGCCTGCGATTCTCTCTAACATAATACTATCTCCTTTAATTCCAAATCATATTTCAGTGAATTGACATTCAAAGTATATTATCCATCCTATCAGTTGTCAACTGTTTTCCGGTATTTTTTAAAGTAGGCTCTGATAGATGTCGCGCTTGCTCACGCCCCTGTCTTTTGCCGCTTTTTTCATGGCTTCCTTCCGGTCAAAGCCCTGGCTTTCATACAGTGCAACATGTTCCTCCACCGGCATTTCCAGCCAGTTTTTCTGTGCCTCCTGCTTCTTTTCCTCGTAGCTTTTTCCCTCGATCACAAGGACATATTCTCCCCGCGGATCGTTCGTTTCGAAATAGTCCATCGCGGCAAAAATCGTCGTCGGCATCACCGTTTCAAACCGCTTTGTCAGTTCACGGCATAACGTAATTTTCCGGTCGCCCAGCACCGCCGCAAGCTCCTGCAGCGTTTTTTTCAGATGATGGGGCGCTTCATAAAAAATCATCGTCCGGCTCTCTTCCCGGCAATCCTCCAGGATTTCGGTGCGCTCTTTTTTATCCGGCGGCAAAAAACCTTCAAAGCAAAACCGTCTGGTCGAAAGCCCCGACATCGTGAGCGCCGTGATGCATGCAGCCGCACCCGGCAGGCTCGTCACCCGGATTCCTGCTTCCAGACACATCCGCACGAGCACCTCGCCCGGATCGGAGATCGCCGGCGTCCCCGCATCCGTAATCAGCGCAATATTCTGTCCCTCCTGTAGCTTTGCAATCAGCGTATATGCTTTTTCCACTTTATTATATTCGTGATAACTTGTCATAGGAGTATGAATTTCAAAATGCGTCATCAGCTTCAGGCTGTTTCGCGTATCTTCCGCCGCAATCAGATCCACGCTGCGCAGCGTTTCCACCACGCGGGGTGTCATATCTCCCAGATTGCCGATCGGTGTCGCACACAAATATAAAATTCCCGTCATTGTACCTCTTCCTCCTGTGTCAGCAGTCCGCCCTCCGTGTAGCGGTTGGCTGCATTCCAGAGAATCCACTCCTCATATCCGGCATCGTAGACCGCCTGAATCTGCGCGCGGATTTCCTCCGGGCCATAGGAAATATGCCCCTTTACCCATGTCGCGGTAAAATCCTGCAGCCATGGACGAACCGTCGCCTGCACGCCGGTCGTAGGGTCCAGCTGGGCGATCTCTTCTTTGCTGAGAGCAGGGGTTTTCGCAGCCGCGTCTTTTGCGGCTTGCGCGTCTTTTGCGGTCTGCGCGTCTTTTGCGGCTTGCGCATCCTCTGCGGCCTGCGCGTCCTCTGCGGCTTGCGCACCATCTGCGGCTTGCGCGTCCTCTGCATCCTGTGCAGCGTCGTTACCGCTAACTGCGATTGTGCCGGACGTACTCTGGCTGTCTGCTGCCGCGTCCGCCGCATTGTTGCCGCTGACCGCTTCCCCGCCTACAATCGCTGCGTCCACCGCATTATTCCCACTCACATCCGCCGAAACCGGCTTCTTCCCGGTCTTCGGATCAAGCCCGGCCAGCACCATTTTGGATGCCTGCATCGCTGCGAGCACCGTGTCGTATGGCTGTGCATCCGGAACCGGAATCTGATAATTATACGGTCCATAGTGCGACGGATAAATCATCGGGCTGATCGCATCCAGTGACCTAGACATTTCCACATAGTTCTGTCCTACGATCTGCTGATCCTCTTCACTGTCGATCACAACACCATAAACATCTGCAGAAATCCGTCCGCCTGCCGCGTGGATTCTCTCCGAGGCATACAGCGTAAATCCGCTGATCGCCTCGGTTTTCGTTCTTCCCTTCGTACTGTCGCCAAAATCTACCTGCTTCATCCGGCTGTCTGTCGAAAAACGCACATAATCATACTGTACTTCATCAAATCCGGCTTTTATCGCCGCTTCCCCGACAGATGCCAGATATTCCCAGACTTCTTTGCGGTAAGGATTGACCCATGCCAGCCCGCTTTTATCCCGGAAAATGCTTCCATCACTGTTATGTAAGCTCCACTCCGGCATTTTTTCCGCCAGAATCGGATCTTTAAACGCAACCACGCGCGCAATCAAATAAATGTTCTTTTCTTTGCAGGTCTGCACGAGCGCCGGAAGGTCTTTGATATAGTGCTTCTCAGAGCCGATCTGCTCTGCCAGCGGCACATCCAGCTCACAGGTCAGATACCCGTCGTCATTTTTGACGTCGATGACGAGCGCATTTAACTCTGTACGATCGACCAGCGCAATCAGATTGTCCATTCCCGCCGTGCCCGCCATCGGACCACTGACATAAATGCCCTTTACCTTGACGCGATTCAGCTCTTTAACGGTGGCTGCATCCTCTACACTGCCTGTACTCGCGCCGGGATTTGCAGCTGTGTCGCCGTCCACAGTGGTTTCAGCCCCAGACTCGTTCGACATCCCGAACTCGCCGTCTACGCTGTCTGCGGCTCCAGTGCCGTCCTCTGTTCCTTCCTTTTCCGCAAACGCCGCCATCGTTTCCACATTTTTTCCCTGGCATCCGCTCAGGCAAAGCCCTGCCGCAAGCACTGCTGCCAGAACACCGCAGCGCAATCGACGGCACTTGCGCCTGGTACAAAACTGTCCGTCCGCTGCACCCTCCGGGCGGTCTCCCTTAATACCCATAAATTCCATAGATCTCCTCTGTATACACACCTGGCTCTTTATAGATCACCAGCGGCTTTTCCACCGTCATCCGCGGTTTCCCGCCGCGCACCGCCTGCAGCAGCACCATGTTCGGCTCGCGGGCGGCATACGGATA
>ULUC01004531.1_pt1 | contig 10480 bp, 10 predicted proteins | sample 1958151 | NCBI WGS metagenome assembly ULUC01 (sample SAMEA4835750, study PRJEB28245) | human gut metagenome | biome: gut microbiome; material: fecal sample | place: Denmark | collected 2008
AATGGTCATGGCCTCTGCCCACATCTGGTCGATGTAGGCGCGGGACACTGTTTCGTTTTCCAGAATGTGTACCTCCGCCTTATCCGGCTCTGCCATGACCGGCAGGAAACGACGGTTGCCCGCTCTGTCCAACGGCAGGAAATCCAGCGAATTGGAAGTGCCAGCAAATACGCACTGCCTCGGCCGATCCTCCGGGTGGATGTCGTAGGGCACCTTATAGGTTTCCTTCTGGCGGCTGATGAAGCTGCGGATCTCCTCAATACTTTTCGTACTGGCAGTGGCCAGCATCTCCGACATTTCGATGATCCAGTGTCCCTGCATTTTCCTATATACATTGTCATCATCGATCTTTTTCAGATCATCGGAGAACCATTCATCCCGCACAGCCAGCAGGCGGAAGAAGCTGGACTTGCCCGCCCCCTGACTGCCCACCAGACACAGCATCAGCTCAAACTTGATACCGGGATGGAACACCCGGCTGATAGCACCCAGCATGAAGATTTTCAGGCACTCGGTGTTGAACTGGCATTCCTCTGCCCCTAGGAATCTGTGCAAGGCGTGCTGAATGCGAGGCTGCCCGTCCCAGCGGAGCGCTTGGAGATATTCCTGAATGGGATGGAAGCGGTTTTCATTGGCAACAATGCGGATGGCATCCCGCAATGCCTTCTCATGGTTCAGATGGTAGTGCCGCTCAAAATACAGTTTGAGGTAGCTCATGTCCCGTTCCGTGATGGCACTGCCTGTCCGCTCCCAGCCAACATCGCCCACGATGCAGTCCCGCTCGGTCAGCACGTTGAATCGAATGGTTCCCCTCAAATTCTCGTCATGCTCCAGAACAAAAATGCAGTTGTCAATGGTTTGCAGGACATTGTCTTTGCCGTTCTTCTTGAGATTCAGAAATATCTCCTGCTGTGTCATTGCTGTGGATTCGTTCATCGATCTTTATCACCATCTTTCTGTAATGCTCGTAAACGGTTTTCACTTCTTCCGTAGTTCCGAACTCCAATTCAAAAATCAACTGGCGGACGTCGGCCTGCCTTTGAAGTGCTTCGATAAACAACGGGTGCCATTCTGCATCCGACGCCTTTGGGCAATACCTTCGCTTCCAGTCAATCAGTAAATCGTAGTAGCTGTGAAGAATTTCCTTCGCGTAGGAAACCCATGTTTCCATTTCTGTCCGGGCAGCCGGTGGTCCTCGAGGGTAATCGTCCACCGAAATCCCAAAATCTGCGGACAGCTTTTGTGCTGCTTCCCCCGGTGGAATTCCAAAGAGCCGGGACACAAATGTGATAACGTCTCCCTGCGCGCCGCAGCCGAAACAGTGAAAGCACCGGCTGAGCTTCAGGCTGGGCGAGTGCTCATCGTGGAAGGGACATAACGCCATCCCGGAGGCATTCACTTTTAAGCCATAGCGGGGAGCCACCTCCCGGCAGGTCAATCTTTGTTTCAACGCTGGATAGTAACTCATGTTTCCCTCCTTCAGTTGAATTTGTCACAGGATACCCATTTACCAGGTATCCCCGTGTATTCACTTTTCAAGATGCAGGTGAACAAACTCCCAAAGGACGCAAAAAAGGACATGGCAACAGCGTGAAAGCTGTTTGCCATGTCCTCTCGATGGTCCTCGTTCTCACCAGCAAAGCTGGTGGATGCAGGCTCTTATCCGGCTTCTATACTGGAATCGATCCAGCGTGTCCGGCGGTTGAACTTTATGCAAAACGTGTCAACAAAAATATGAAGTTGTTATCGCAAGTTGATTTAGAAAGTTTGTTCGTATATCAGGAGTATAACACATAGAAAACGCAATGTCAACATCTAATTCAAAAATATTTTCGAAAATAAATCTTGCTCGTGCAAAATCAAAAGCGATTGAAAATCGCGCAGCCGCAGACGGACAGTCTGCGATTATCAGGGCTTGGGGCGGAGCCTCAGCAAGCAGAAACCCACTCGTTCCGTGGAAGGGGGACGGGGGGATTTTGCGCATCTGTATTACAGATGCATTGCTTGCTAATATTCGTTTAGCCCCTTACAGCTTGAAAATAGGTTTGTAAAGAGGCCCTTATCTAAGCTGCAATAGTGACCATAAACCTCGCTGCGACAAAAGTCGCAAGCAATGCCTTCGTATATACAAAGGCACAAAACCAGGCATTTCCACTCTATCGGGAATGCTTGGTTTCCGCTTGTTGAGGCCCCGCCCCAATCCCCGGTGAACATAATGTTCTGAGTAACGCTGCCCTTCGGGCATCGGCTGCGCAATTATAAATTGCTGTCGTTGAATCAGTCCGCCATTTGTAAACCAGAAATTATCTCAGGAATGTTTACTATCATCATAATTCCGTGGTGGATAGTACGTTGGTAGTAAACACAACTATGTTGACTTCTCTTCCGATTATGGTTATGCTTAGCTTATATAACTTTGTCCGCTTGTATATTCAAAATATCAAAAAGTCGAAACGGAGACGCGCTCATGGATATCCAGCACTGCAAAAAAATATTCGACCACTACAGCGGCATGATGCGCACTAAGGAATTGAAACAGGAGAAAATATACTACAAGAATATCGAGCAGCTTATTGAGGCAGGGTGCGTGGAGAAAGTACGGTACGGCTATTACCAATGGGTCAACCCCGATGATTTCAGCGAGATTGGCACGGTGAGCCGCCTGTTCCCGGATGCGATTCTCTGCATGGATACAGCTCTGCGTTACTATGGATACAGTGACCGCACGCCGGGGGAATGGCATCTTGCTGTCAGCAAGGATTCAGGAAAATCACGGTTCCGGATCGATTACCCCTTTGTGAAGCCCTATTACATGGAACCTGCGGTTCTGGAACTGGGGCTGACAAAAGGAAATATGGACGGACACGAGATGCGGATTTATGATAAAGATCGTGTCATTTGTGATTGCCTGCGGTATCGGAATAAAATGGACAAAGAAATTTTCAACAAAGCGATCCAAAACTATATTGCAGACCCGGAAAAGCGTATTCCCAAACTCATGGAGTATGCCGAGCCTCTGCGGGTAAAGAAGATTGTGAAAGACTTGATAGGAGTGTGGCTGTAATGGCGGATGTTGCGGCGTCTGTTCTGGCAAAATTGAAAAACAAGGCCAAGGCTTCCGGCTTCAGCACCCAAATCACAGGCGATATCAAAATAGTGCTGATACTTTTGCCAGATATTTTATTGACATCATACTGTATATTTGATTATACTGAACTTGGAACATATAGGAGTATTTCCCATGAAAAAGGAGGGCAAATGTGCAGGGAATCGATTGGAAATTGTATCAAGAGGATCCATTTTATCGCGATCTTGTAGACCGCATGTTAGAAAACGAACAAGAGGCCGCTCGCCTGCGGCAGCAGTTACGTGCGGAGCAGGCCCAGTTAGATGCAGAGGCAACCTATAGACGGCAAAGAATGCTGGGATACGCGAATCAGCTCCCTTATCGGGAGACGACTCCGGTTCGTCCAATGCAGTGGAGCGCCTCTTATCCGGCGTATCAGGACAACTTTGTCAATTACTGGTCTGCTTCCACACAATCCGCTGTGCAATCTGGTGCCCCTATGCCGAACCAGGAAGAACTCCGTCATGTGTTCCATTCTGCGGTAGATTGCACTGCGCAGTTAACCAAAGAAAACGCACCTGTTCCATCGATCATATTCGATGGATTGGGACTGCTTACTGCAGCAAATCTGTTTGAAGCGGCAAAATCAGCGCTTTCTATCATTGACACCGCGAAAAAGCTCATGTTGTGAATATGCCGCAAACCCTTTACCAACACATAGGAAGCCTGCATCATTGATCGGTGCAGGCTTCCTTTGCTGAACAGGAAAGGAAGCACCGTACTGCATCTAAGTTCGGCAATTACAGCTAAAGTATTTTCAATTCATTCATTATTAAAACTATGATAAAGATGAGGTTGACAAGAAATACATTTGTGTGTATGCTATAATTGTATCATTGATTGAAATATGATAAAATTGAAAGTCAAGTGAGGAAATTGAATGAGAGATTTCAACTTCAAAGCAGAATATAAAAAGCTCCTGACGCCAGAGGTTGTGGCCTACCTGACGCAAATTCACGAATACAAAGGGCAGCAAAACCTTTTTATTGAGGCAAAGGCGGATGAATTGTCTGATCTCTTGGAGGTTGCAAAGATACAGAGCACGGAAGCCTCCAACCGCATCGAGGGCATTATTACAACAAACGACCGCCTGAAAAAAATCGTCCGTGAGAAAACCATGCCCCGGAGCCGCAGCGAAAAAGAGATCGCCGGATACCGCGATGTACTTGCAACAATTCATGAAAGTCATGACTTTATCCCGCCAAAGCCTTCCATGATTTTGCAGCTTCATCGGGATCTGTACAAATACAGCGGTAAGGCCATCGGCGGCAGCTTCAAAAATTCAGACAATGTGATTGCCGAGGAATTGCCGGACGGCCAGCAAATCGTTCGGTTTGAGCCTGTACCAGCATGGGAAACACCGGAGACCATTGCTGCATTGTGCAATGCTTTTGAAGTGGCAATGCAGGATGCAGAGCTTGACCCGCTGCTGCTGATTCCCATCTTTATACTGGACTTTCTCTGTATCCACCCCTTCAACGACGGCAACGGCCGCATGAGCAGGCTCCTGACGCTGCTGCTCTTGTACCGCTCCGGCTATGTCGTGGGCAAATATATTAGTATTGAGAAGCTGATTTCCGACACCAAGGAAACCTATTACGAAGCCTTACAAACCAGCTCTTATAACTGGCACGAAGGCACGAACGATTATGCCCCCTTTGTAACCTATATGCTGGGCGTCCTGGTGGCTGCGTACCGGGATTTTGAAAGCCGGATCGAATTGCTGACAACAAAGGGGCTTTCCAAGCCCGACCGGGTGCGGGAGGTCATCAAAAACCACCTTGGCAAGATCACCAAAAGCGAAATCATGGAAAAATGCCCGGATATCAGTCAGATCACTGTCCAGCGGGCACTGGCAGAGCTGCTGAAATCCGGCGAGATCATCAAACTCGGCGGTGGCCGCTACACTTCTTATACTTGGAACAGGGAGAGAGAATAAATGATTACAGGCGAACTGAAAAACAAAATCGACGGTCTTTGGGATATTTTCGCGGCGGGCGGTCTGGTGAATCCGTTGGATGTGATCGAGCAGATCACCTATCTGATGTTCATTCATGACCTGGATGATTCGGACAATCTCCGGGCAAAAGAAGCCGCCATGCTGGGGCTGCCTTATACCAGCATCTTCACCGATGAGGTGCAGGTGGGTGAGCGCACCATCGACGGTCAGCAGCTCAAATGGAGTGTATTTCATGACTTCCCGGCGGGGAAAATGTACTCCGTCGTACAGGAGTGGGTGTTCCCCTTTATCAAAAACCTCCACGGCGACAAAAACAGCGCCTATTCCAAGTACATGGATGACGCCATTTTCAAGCTCCCCACACCGCTGCTGCTTTCCAAGGTGGTGGATGCGCTGGACGAGATTTACCGCCTGATGAACGAATCCCAGGCGGTGGACGTGCGCGGCGACACCTACGAATATCTGCTCAGCAAAATCAGCCAGTCTGGCCTCAACGGTCAGTTCCGTACCCCGCGCCATATCATCCGCATGATGGTGGAGCTGATGGACCCGAAGGCCGATGACGTCATCTGCGACCCGGCCTGCGGCACCTCCGGTTTTCTTGTTTCGGCGGGCGAGTATCTGAAAGAAACCCGGAAAGAAGAAATCTTCTTCAACCGTCAGAAGAAAGACCATTATATGAACCATATGTTCTTCGGCTACGACATGGATCGCACCATGCTCCGGATCGGCGCGATGAACATGATGACCCACGGCATTGCGAGTCCCTTTATCGAGTATCGGGACAGCCTGTCCGACCAGAATCCGGACAAGGAGAAATACTCTCTGATTCTTGCCAACCCGCCATTCAAAGGCAGTCTGGATGCCGATACCGTGTCAGCGGATTTGCTGAAGATCTGCAAGACCAAGAAAACCGAGCTGCTGTTTCTGGCCCTGTTCCTGCGGATGCTGCGCATCGGCGGGCGCTGTGCCTGTATCGTCCCCGACGGCGTGCTGTTCGGTTCGTCCACTGCGCACAAGGCTATCCGCAAGGAGCTGGTGGACGGCAACCGGCTGGAGGCCGTGATCTCCATGCCTTCCGGCGTGTTCAAGCCCTACGCGGGCGTGTCCACTGCCATTCTGATTTTCACCAGGACCGGCCACGGCGGCACGGACAGGATATGGTTCTATGACATGAAGGCCGACGGCTTTAGTCTGGATGATAAGCGAAGCCCGGTCGCCAATAATGATATTCCCGACATCATTGCCCGCTTCCGCAATTTGGAGGCAGAAAAAGACCGCCGGCGCACGGAAAAATCCTTCTTCGTGCCCAAGGCGGAGATCGTGGACAACGGTTATGACCTGTCCATCAACAAGTACAAGGAAACGGAGTATAAGCCTGTGGAGTATCTGCCGACTAGCGAGATTATGGCGGAACTGGAAAATCTGGAAAAAGAAATCGGCACAGCAATGTCGGAATTGAAGGCTATGTTAGCCGACGGGGAATGAAATTGATCGGGATTTGTGGGGATGAAGGATGGAGAAGATAAAAATTGGTGACGTTTGCGATATTCTAAATGGTTACGCATTCAAAAGCGAAAACTATGTGGATTCAGGCATCCGAATTATACGAATTTCCAATGTTCAAAAGGGCTATATAGAAGACAGCACACCTGCGTTTTACTCGTTCGATACAATGGGTTTAAGCAAGTTTATGCTTGAGGAAGGCGACCTCTTGATGTCACTAACAGGTAATGTTGGCAGGGTGGCTATTCTTGAGAAAGAACTATTGCCAGCAGCATTGAATCAGCGCGTTGCCTGTCTACGGTTAAAATCCAATAAGATAACAAAAAGCTACCTTTTTCATTTTTTGAATAGCAACTTTTTTGAGCAACAATGTATAATGGCTTCAAATGGTGTAGCTCAAAAGAACATGAGTACAGAATGGTTAAAAGACTATGAAATACCTTTGTATACGCCAAACCAGCAGGAAGAAATAGTGACAGTACTCAATGCCGCCCAAAGTATTCTATCAAGTAGAAGGCAACAGCTCCAAAAGCTGGACGAGCTTATCAAAGCCCGATTTGTAGAACTATTTGGGGATCCACGAATTAATCCAAACAAATATCCAGTATGTCAGTTGTCGGACTATATTGTATTTCTTACTTCTGGTTCTCGTGGATGGGCACAGTATTGCGCAGATGATGGAACAGAATGGTTCATCACTATAAAAAATGTCAAAGACTGTCATATCGAAACGGATAATATGCAACCAATCAATGCTCCCAATAATGCGGAGGCGAAGCGCACGAGGGTCCAAGAAGGCGACTTGCTGATTAGTATTACGGCAGACTTAGGACGTACTGGCGTCGTTACGAAGGAAATTGCGGAACATGGGGCATATATCAATCAACATCTTACTTGTATTCGACTCAAGCAAGATGTTCTAAACCCATTATATGTGGCCTATTTCATGGAAAGTCCTGCAGGAAAAGAACAATTTGAGTCAAAGAACCAAAGTGCGGTAAAAGCAGGGCTGAATTTCAATTCTATCAACTCTCTGCGTCTAATGATACCACCATTAGATGACCAAAATGCATTCATTGACTTTATCAAACAGACCGACAAATCAAAAGCTGTCATACAAAAAGCTCTGGACGAAGCACAACTGCTATTTGACAGTCTGATGCAGAAATATTTTGGATAAGGAGAATATGATGATAAACTACAAAGAATACTACATTGCCTTCCTTGATATTCTGGGCTTTTCTAGTAAAATTGGGAAAGAAGATGCCACCATTATCCACGGTATATTTACAAGGATTAAAGCACTGAAAAGGATAACCCGAGGTACTGCATTTGATGGTCATGCGGCAACTGAATTAGAGCAAAATACGAAATTTCTGTTTTTCTCCGATACAATAGTTTGCGCCATTCCTACGTCAATTTACGGAGCATTTGAAACCCTTACAAGTCACTGTATGATGATTCAGCACTACTTATATTCGGAGGAGTCGCCTGTACTGCTTAGAGGAGCTATTGTTAAAGGAGAAATGTACATTAATGGGTCGGAAATGTTTGGCCCGGGCTTGATTGATGCATACCGAATGGAAGAAAGTCTTGCCATATATCCAAGAATTATTATGACAAGAGGCACCTACGAAGATGGAATAGCACAGTCGAATGGTGGAGAAGAGATAATGTATGTGTGCGATACTGACGACGGCCTGAAAATGGTAGAGACATTAAAATATTTCGATTATTCACCGGAATTAGCTAGGTTGAAAAATCTAATTGAAATGAAAATTGCAACTGAGCAAAATGCTCGTGTCCGTGAGAAATATCTATGGTTAAGGACTCATTTTAATCTGTGTGTAAATAAGGGCTCCCGTGTTCCTGAATTCCGCGAGCCTATAAAATAGAGGAAGTCTAATGTCCAGTCAGAATATTTTGGGTAGTTCACAAGAGGAACCATTCCGGTACAGGAGGATGAAATGACCATATTTTACGATATTGCGCTAAAAGGGATTGATGACGCAATTACAGCGATTGATAGGATTACGGATAACACAAAATTTGCAGAACTAGAAATCCAGCTTCATAGTGATATAGTGGGTGCTGTACACCAAATTGCTGACTACTATGCAAGGATAAATCATTCTCTTTTGTCCAAGGAAGATGACCTTTATTTCCGTGCATTCGCATATCTGAACAATCAAATAAAGCACGATCAATCACTGGAAATCATCTATCGCGAAGTTTGCGGAAGTATGTTCCCAATGCGCTTCCCGTTCAGGTTTGGGGAACCGGGTGTGTACTGGAACGATTTTGTAGATAATGGCAGCAAATACGCTAGAGGGAAACGGGAAGACTACAACGCATGTCTTATAGAGAGGGACATAAAGAAGACACTGTGTGATATTCGAGAAATCATTGTCAGAACAGCAGCTGAGGGCGAAAATATGCAAACAGCATCGGCTGCAGTTAAATGAAGTGCGCAAGTACCCTCTCCCAAAGGAAGAGCTGTCACGAAGTGACTGAGAGGGTTCCCTGTTGTTTGGCACCCCAATGAAAAAATACTGTTAGAAAAAGGAGATTTTGTGCATGGGCGATTATACCGTATACATTGACGAAGCCGGAGATTTGGGAATAGGAAAGGGTACGCGATGGTTTGTTTTAAGTGCGGTTCTTGTTCATAAACCTTCGGAACCTCAGATTCGGCTGAAGATGGAACAAATTCGGAATAGGCTTAATGTTAAGGAAATACATTTGAGAAAAATTCAAGATTTCTATAAACGAGGCTTGATTGTGCGAGAACTAAATCAAATGGATTTTGTGTACATGAACATTTTGGTTGACACAAATAAATTTGATGTTTCTAAAATTCCAAATTCTATCATTGCGTACAACTATGTATGTAAATATTTGTTACAGCGAGTATCGTGGTTTTTAGAGGTTCAAAACGCAGTTGCCGACATTGTTTTGTCCGCCCGCGGTACATCTAGAGATGGAGAGCTTATTGCGTACATCAAAGAAAAACTCTTACCATATTCTGGGAATGGGATTAATCCTGCCACGTTCAATAAAGTATCTGCCAAAACTGCGGCAACATGGGACATGTTGCAACTGGCCGACGTATGCGCAACAACCATGTTTCTAACGTATGAAGTGAATGGATATGGTTTCTCAACGCCCTGTTTTTCCCAAGCGATGGCAGATCATCTCTATTCCAATAATAAGGTCGATAGTTATGGCATCAAGTTCTTTACCCAAGATATGAAGCCGGATATTAATGAGCTGCGTTCCTCTCGAATATGCGCAAAAAAAGAAAGAACCCCCGGCGCGACTACCACATGACATGCATGCTGGTGAAACACCCTCGCGTTAATCCGGCGACGTTCTTTCTACTTATAGTATATGCGCTAACGTCCGTTTTGTCAAGTTCATTCACAAAACATTCATTTTTGTAGTGTGGAGATACTATTTTATGACTAACTTTGACTTTCTTCTATTCGAAAAAGACTTCACATCTTTCGCCTCCGTAGCCGTCTCCGCCGAGCGGATTTTACATATTGACCCCTCCGCCTGCGTGCTGAACTGCCGCCGGGCGATGGAGTTTGCCGTGAAGTGGATGTACTCTGTGGACAAGGGGCTGGTCATGCCTTATCAGGACTCTCTGGTGAGCCTTATGAATACCGAGGACTTCCGGGACATCGTGGGCGCGGACATCTGGCGGCGGATGGATCTGATCCGCCGTATGGGCAACAACGCCGCCCACACCGGCAGGAAAATCACCGAGGAGCAGGCGGTGCTGTGTCTGGAAAATCTCTATGTCTTTCTGGACTTTGTGGCGTACTGCTATGGCGAGAACTACACCGAGGGACATTTTGACCGCAGTCTGCTGCAGCAGCCCG
>ULUC01014626.1_pt1 | contig 10475 bp, 9 predicted proteins | sample 1958151 | NCBI WGS metagenome assembly ULUC01 (sample SAMEA4835750, study PRJEB28245) | human gut metagenome | biome: gut microbiome; material: fecal sample | place: Denmark | collected 2008
ATCGTTGTCAACTGCATCATTCTGGGCCGTGCCGAGATGTTTGCCTGCAAGAACAATGTGGTGGATTCCGCACTGGACGGCATCGGCATGGGCATCGGCTACACCCTCACCGTGGTGCTGATGGCCTCCATCCGTGAGATCCTGGGCAGCGGCACCTGGCTGGGCTTCCAGGTCCTGCCCGAGAGCATGGCCAAGATGAGCATTATGACTCAGGCTCCCGGCGCATTCTTCTGCTACGGCGTGCTGATGGCCGGCTGCGTCTGGCTGGAAGGCAAGCTGGATGCCCGCATCGAGCGCAAGAGCTGCTGCGACCTCGACAACCTGAAGAAGGAGGCAGAATAAGATGTTAGTCAAACTTGCTGCGATCTTCTTCAGCATGATCCTGGTGAACAACTACGTGCTGGTGAAGTTCTACGGTATCTGCCCGTTCCTGGGCGTTTCCAAGAAGCTGGATTCCTCCATTGGTATGTCCGGCGCTGTTATCTTTGTTATGCTGGTGGCAACGGCTGTCACCTTCCCCATCCAGATCTTCATTTTGAACCCCGCTGACCTGGGCTACCTGCAGACCATCGTGTTCATCCTGGTCATTGCAGTGCTGGTGCAGTTCATCGAGATCTTCCTGAAGAAGTATGTTGTTGCACTGTACAATTCTCTGGGCGTTTACCTGCCCCTGATCACCACCAACTGCTGCGTGCTGGCCGTGACCATTCTGGTCGTGGACGACTACGGCGCAGACGTTGCTACCCTTGGCTTTGCCGCTGCCTACATTGAGGCTCTGGTCTGTGCCGTGGGTGCAGGTGTCGGCTTTATGCTGGCCATGGTCATGTTCAGCGGCGTGCGCAAGCGTGTGGAAGCCTGCGATCCCCCGGCACCCTTCAAGGGCCTGCCCATCACCCTGATCGCAGCAGCCATCACCAGCCTGTCCTTTATGGGCTTCGGCGGCCTCGTCGAAAACCTGTTCAACGTGACGCTGTAAGGGAGGAACAGGATTATGAATATTGTATCTGCTGTGATCCTCTGTACCATCGTGGGCGCGATCGGTGCCGTTGTTCTGGTGCTGGCCGCAAAGTTCATGGCGGTTGAGGAAGACCCCCGTATTGAAGAAGTTTCTGCCTGCCTGGCCGGTGCAAACTGCGGCGGCTGCGGCTACGCCGGCTGTGCCGACTACGCAAAGGCCGTTGTTATGGACGGCGTTCCCTGCGACAAGTGCGCCCCCGGCGGCCCCAAGGCTGCTGCCGCCATTGCCAAGATCATGGGCGGCGAGGCAAGCGCTGTGGAGAAGAAGGCTGTGGTCCAGTGCCAGGGCAACTCCGAGCACTGCAAGCCCAGCTACGAGTACAAGGGCATCCAGACCTGTGCCGCTGCTGCCACCCTGTACGGCGGCCCCAAGACCTGTACCTTTGCCTGCATCGGCCTGGGCGACTGCACCAAGGTGTGTAAGTTCGATGCCATCCATATTGTGGACGGCGTGGCCAAGGTGGACAAGGACAAGTGCACCGGCTGTGGTGCCTGCGCCAACATCTGCCCCAAGCACGTCATTATGATCGACGCTGGCGGCCCCCGCAAGCCCGTGGTCATGTGCTCCAATCAGGATAAGGGTGCTGTGGCAAACAAGCTGTGCACCACTTCCTGCATTGCCTGCGGCATGTGCGAGCGCACCTGTAAGTTTGATGCCATCCACGTTGTGGACGGCGTGGCCCGCATCGACTACGACAAGTGCAAGGGCTGCGGCATGTGTGCCCAGAAGTGCCCCAAGCACATCATCCTCTTCCCGCTGAAGGACGATCCGAATCCCCCCAAGCCCGTGGTGAAGCAGGCTCCGAAGCCCGCTGCCGCTCCTGCCGCTCCGGCAGAGCCCGCCGCAAAGGCTGAGGAAGCAAAGGCTCCCGAGGCCCCCAAGGCTGAGTAAGCGGAACCCATTGTAATATGGTAAAGCGCCCCCATTGCTCCTTTGAGTGATGGGGGCGCTTTTTGGTGCAAAACCTCTCCGTCATCATCGCTGACGCTCGATGCCACCTCCCCTAGTAGGGGAGGCCTTGGCATGAGATTCATTTTTCAATCTGATCGCTGGCGCTCCAAGGGCATCGTCTGCCGCAAGGCAGAAATAACGTTGCGTCAGCAGGGCAAACAGGAGCGAAGCGCCAGACCCCGAAAACGCGACGGTCTGCCAAGGGCTCCCCTACTAGGGGAGCTGTCACGGCGAAGCCCGTGACTGAGAGGTTTAACCCGGACGCTGTCGAGCTTTGCGAGACTGAGAGGGCTCCGAAAACTTTTTTCAAAAAATCTCGAAAAAAAGTGAAAGGAATCTGCGTTTCATGTATTATAGAGAGTGAAACTGCGAATATACAACACAAAACTGCGTGAGATATCAATGCGGCGGGGCGTGCGGATAAGTCGGACTGTTCTACTCCCCGCAATGATATTACGGCGGTTCATAACATGCTGTATATCGCAGAATATTTTGTCTGAGAAGGGGAAGGGAAAATAAAATTTCACTATTGAAAATACTGGATATACATGCTATAATTACGGTAATGATGTGTCTGGTAAAAATAACCTGCCAAGGGAAAGAAAGCCGACAAAAGTTGGATATCTTTTCCTCCGGTTTTGCCAAAAATACTATGATGCAGGGAGGGCTCCACTGTGCGGAAAAATCATCACGGAAAAAAAGATAGGCTGGTGAAGCGTGTTTTTGCGCTTTGTCTGGCGCTTGCGGTCATCTGCACCTGCCTTGTGCCGGTGTTTGCAACGGAGGGTCTGATCGATCCTCAGGTTAATCAAGAGGCCTCCCGGCCCGTAGATGACGGCGAGGCATCCTATCCTGACGACGAATTTGCCGGTTTCGGCGAGGAGGAAGCCACCCGGCCTGTAGACGGCGGTGAAGCTGCCGGTTTCGGCGAGGAGGAAGCCACCCGGCCTGTAGACGGCGGTGAAGCTGCCGGTTTCGGCGAGGAGGAAGCCTCCCGGCCTGTAGACGGCGGTGAGGGCGGCGAGGACAACCTCGACGGCGGCCCCACCGTTCAGGATTCAGAGTGGGGCACCGTCATTGACTACGGCACCAGCACCGACCCCAGCTCCAGCACCGAGACCCAGTGGTCCGGCGAGGACGACGTGGTGGAAAAGCCTGATGACAAAGTGGTCGTTTCCGGCGACGAGATCAAAAAGCTGCAGGACATGGTGGTCTACCGCTTCTGGCTGAGGGAGCTGAACACCCTTGACCTGCAGGACATTACCGCTCAGGCACAGATCAACAATATGACGGAGAGCGAGTATCTGGCCCGGAACGGTGAGGTTCTGTGGAACCTGTACTTCATTCAGGCTGTGCCCCGGGCAGAGACCATCGCGGACTACAGCAGCTACATCGAGAACCCCTCCTCCAACCGGGACCCCAAGGGCGAACTGCGGCTGTTTGACTACTGGTACACGCTGGACGAGTTTGGCAACCGGGTGCGCCTGAACCTCACCGACCCCACCAGCAACATTCTGGACGACAAGACCACCACCGTGAACGTCTACGCCGCATGGAAGGACGGTACCGTGGGCTCCGATGAGGAAGAGGACGTGGATCACGAGGATCTGGTGGACAAGAACCCCGTGCCTGTGGATCTGACTGCCAAGGCCTCTGCTTCCTACGAGGACGAGGACGGCGAACTGAAGACCACAACCCTGCCGGTGGAGGTGAAAAACCTGCCCTCTGCCACTCATAGACTCAGCGTCATCCACATGGGTGATGACGATATGGAGAGCTTCTATGAGAGCCACGAGGACAGCTTTGGGGAAATGATGCCCATTCTGGGCCTGAAGATCTCCCCCAAGAACGCCAAGGGCGAAACGGTGCAGCCTGCCAATGGCCAGAAGGCTACCGTCACCGTCTCCGGTCTGGACAAACTGCCGGATATTGCGGAAATGGAAGAAGCGGGAGCGCTCACTGCCGATGCACTGAAGGTGCTCCACCAGAAAGACGACAATACCGTGGAAAAACTGGATGTTGTCAGCTATGAGAATGGCACCCTGACCTTTGAGACCTCCAGCTTCAGCCCCTTTGTGCTTGCGCTGGAATATCCGGATCAGGGAAGTGAAGATTTCGATGATGACGGCATTGAGATCGTCAGCATTGAGATCGATGGCGTTGAGTACCCGAATGTGAATGATGGAATTGCTACGATCAGCAGTATTCAAGGCGATGTGAAGGTTCCGGTTGGCTCGACCATAAAACTGAGAGGCAACAATGGCAAAAGCAATTACTACCATTATTGGGAGGTTGTAAGCGGCAACGCAACCCTTATTTACAATAACAAGGATTGTACAACCGTCAATGGAAAGGGAGACGAGTATAAGCTTGTTTCACTGAGGCTGAACGGCGAAGGAAAGGTTCAGATTCGCCATACGTATGGCAAATCTAGTGAGCCTGCTAAAAACAATAACCATGATACGTTGGATATTACAGTTGTAAAGGCTAGCGAGTACAACAAGTATAACCTGTATGTATATACACAAATTCCGGGTTATTCGGATACCAGCTATGAGGATGCAAAACAGCACAACAGCGTCTGGAATGGTATGGCCATTGGTACGATTGCTATAGATCAGCCTGCAAGCAAAAAAAATGGAATTATTTATAGAAGTTCTGATATTGCTGCTAAGCTTGGAACCGAAATTGTTGTAGATTCGGCACAGTTCCCTGTGATTCCCATAAAGCAAGAAGATGGAACGTATAAGGATTACTATTATCAGACGGATCCACGCAGACCGAAAGATGCACCTTATTACACGATTGAGTGGTATCGGGTAGTAGTATCTGATGGCGCAAATACCGGTAAAAATGGTGCAGACGGCACATGGGATACTGAGGACCAAAAGAATAAGTATACAAAAGGCGATTATGCATCTCCAATTAAAGCTGTATATGGAAAGCAGTACCATTTGGATGGCGTTCTTCAGTTCCACGATGAAGTGCATATCAATGTGAGCTACAAGGTTCAGGATGCAGGAATAACGGGTTTTGACCTACAGGCGGATTACTCGGCGGTTTACAAGACAGAAAAGGATAAAGCTATTTCGCTGAAGAATGCACGCCGTCCGGATAAGGATAGCCTGAATGGAAGCGCGTGGGTGTCAACTCCTTTGTATCCGGAAACAAAGAAGGTGGGAAGGATAACCTACCAATTTGACGGATGGTATACAAACGAGGCTTGTACCGGAAATAAATTTGATTTTGAGAATGGTACAATTACGAAGGATACTATATTCTACGCAAAGTATGTACCCATTTCCGAAGAGACCGATGTAACAATCACCAAGCAGGTGACGGGTTTGTTGGGAGATACAAACAAAGAGTTTGCGTTCTCGGCAACTGTTACAAATGGTGGTGATGACATTACGAGCCAGATTGATGCCGTGGATGAAAACGGTAGCAAGGTTGTTCTGAGTAGCTTCAAACTAAAGCATAACCAGAAAATCACCTTGAAAGATGTACCTGTTGGTGCAACCGTTACGGTTACGGAAATTGCGCCCGGAGCGCATTATAAAGTGACGGCAACCGGATATACTGGTGAGCAGGACGGTAGTAACAACGTATCCTTTACTTACATTGCTGTAAAGAGTGCAGATGCAGTTGAAACAGCAAGTGAGACGGGTGCGGAAACTGCTATGGCAGTTGTGACGGCTGTGGACGCAGACGACATTGTTGTCACCAACCATGCAACCCTCAAGCCCGACACCGGTGTCCTCCTCGACACCCTGCCTTACATCGTCATCCTTGCTGTGGTAGCTGGCGGCGTTGCCCTGCTGATGCTGCGCAAGCACCGTAAGGAAGATGACTAAAGGGGGCTGACCGCATGGCGAAGAAGAAAGCGCCCCAGCGGCTGGCCGGTGCAGAGGAAAGCTGTATCAGCCCGGAGCAGGAAGCAATCATCCAGTGGTTCCGGACGGTGAAATTCCGCAAGAACCTGCTGGGCGGCGTGGACGAAGCGGCAATGTGGAAGAAGCTGGAAGAGCTTTACGCCCTGTACGAAGCCGCCATCCGCGCCGAGCGCACAAGGTACAATGTGCTCTTGGAGCAGCAGACCGGCAGCCTGCCCTTGGATACCGCCAAAGTTGACAGCTCTGACCCCCAAAAGGAGGCGCATTCCGATGCACCCGCTGGACAATGAAGCCCTGAAGCTGGGGGCACGGGCGGTGCGCCGCCGCAGGCTGGACGCTGAGAACAGGCAGGATTTTATCAGCCTGCTGGGCCGCATTGTGGTGATCCTGCTGTGCGCCTGGGTGCTGTTCACGCAGGTGTTCCTGCTCACACAGGCCAAGGGCAGCAGTATGTTCCCCGCGGTAAAGGATGGCGACCTGCTCATCTGCTACCGCCTGCAAAAAACTTACGCAAAAAACGACGTTGTGGTCTACACCCAGGGCGGTAAGCTCCGGGTGGGCCGCATCCTTGGGCGCGAGGGCGACCTTGTGGCTCTGGACGACAGCGGTACCCTTGTGGTGAACGGCGCGGTGCAGAGCGGCGAGATCCTCTACCCCACCTACGCAAAAGACGCGCTGGAGTACCCCTACACGGTGCCGGAGGGCTGCTTTTTTGTGCTGGGCGATTACCGCACACAATCCGAGGACAGCCGGGACTTTGGCCCGGTTCCGCTGGAGGATGTGCAAGCAAAAGTAATTACACTACTGCGGCGACGCAGTTTGTAATACCACGGAAGCCGGAAGAAGCTGCCGGCTTCCTGCCTGTGAACCGCGGAGTTTGGGCCGCGGCACAGGAGTACGAACGATTTCTTACTAGGGAGGAATAACAATGAAACTGAAGAAATTCTTCGCGGGCGTTCTGGCTGCCGCCATGATGCTCACCGTCGGCGCAACCGCAGCGTTTGCGACGACACCGGAATACACCACAACTCCAGATAACGTAGATCTGGGCATTATGAAGAACTATAAGGTAGAAAAGGGCACTGCACCGAAAGAAGATTTTACCTTTAGTGTCACCTATAAGGCTGACAAGAGTAAGCCTTATGGTACTTACACTCAGCCTGAAGCAAGCAAGTCCAAGACTGCTTCTTTCGATAGCAATATGGATGCCAAGGCAGATGCTTATCAGGCATCTCTGGGCATTAAGATTTCTGATTTTGAACTGCCCGCTGGCCCCGGTAAGTATTGCTTTGAAATCAAAGAAGATGTCCCGGCTAATAAGACCCCGGGTGTCACTTATGATGAAACCACTCGTTACCTTGTGATTACTGTTGCAAACAACAATGGCCTTACTGGCTATGTGTACTATGCACAGCTGTACGATAGCAGTTACTCTCCTGCAGCTAGCATCAAGGATAAAGCTACCGGTACTAAGGTCCCTGGTGACAATGCATTTACCAACACTTACACTGCTAACAACGTTGTGATCAGCAAGGATATCAAGGGCGGTCTGGGTGATCTGGCTGCTAAGTTTAACTTTAAGGTCAAGCTGACTGTTGCTGATACTAAGAATGCAAACCAGTATGTTGGTGCAAAGATTGTTCACTCTGATGATACAGCTGTTACTGTTGGTACCGTCTGGAGCATTTCTGCAAAGGATTCTGAGGATGGTTGGTATGATGTTAAGCTGGGTCGCGCTGACCAGCTGGAACTCGAGAACCTGCCGGAAGGCGTTATTGTGACCGTTAAGGAAACTGACGGCAATGAGTACACTGTGGAGCAGAACCCCAGTGATATTAACAGCAAGAATGCGAATGCCTCTTATGCAAAGATTGGTACCATGAACAATAGCGTTGTTACCGCAACTGTTGGCACTGCTAATGGTAGCATCGGCTTTATCAACACCAAGGAAGGCACTCCCGACATGGGCGTTGTGCTGGACAATGCACCTTACATTGCAATGCTGGCCATCGTTGCCATTGGTGGTGTGGCCCTGATGCTGAACAAGCGCCGCCGCGACGAGGAGTAATTGCTCGCGGTAGATTAAACCCCACCGTCATCCCTTGCGGGATGCCACCGCCCCTAGTAGGGGCGGCCTTGGCAAAACCGTGAAGCTTTGCGCCATGCCAAGGGCCCCCCTATTAGCGGGGGCTGGCACGCGAAGCGTGACTGGAGGGTTATCTCAGCACAAACCTAACGAATAACCACTTATTTGAATTTGCTTAACCGGAGGTGGGCTGTATCAACTGGCAGAGAAAAGCGTTGAGGGCAGCCGACTTTCTGGTGAGCACGGTGGTCGTGCTGTTCCTGGTGGTCGCCGGGGCATATTCAGCCTATGCCCTGTGGGACAACTCGCAGGTGTACGCCGCCGCAGACAATGTTCAGGCAGAGCTTTTGCAGTTCAAGCCCAAAGCGGGCGCGGATAACGGCGCAAGCTTTGAGGAGCTGCTGGGCATCAACCCGGATGTCTGCGCGTGGGTCACACTGGACAACACCGCCATCGACTACCCTGTGGTACAGGGCGAGGACAACTTTACCTATGTGAACACCGATGTCTACGGTGATTTCTCGCTGGCAGGCAGCATCTTTCTGGATGTGAACTGCGACAAGAACTTCACCGACCCCTACTCTCTGCTGTATGGTCACCACATGGAAGAGAGCAAGATGTTCGGTGATCTGGATCTCTACAAGGACGCAGAATTCTTTGCAGAGAACACCACCGGTGAGCTGATCCTGCCCGACCGCACCTATGATCTTAAAACCTTTGCATGTCTGCTGGTCCCTTCGTCTGAGAGCGCGATCTTCCAGCCCCAGCGCTGGGACAGCGACCTGCAGGGGTTGTACACCTTTGCGCAGGAGAACGCCCTGAACCTGAACACCGAAACGCTGGCCGCCATGAAAGCGGCGGGCGATGACGCTCAGGTGCTGGCGCTGTCCACCTGTTCAACGGAGTTTACCGATGCACGCACCATTCTTCTGGCGTGGATGATCCCGTCCGCGTCGGATTCATAAAGGAGAGGATGAAATGAGGTTCCGTAAAATCGCGGCAGCACTCCTGACGCTTGCGTTGGGGTTCTGCCTGTGTCAGCCGGCGGCATTTGCGGCCACCGCGGCTGACCAGCATACACAGCTGCAGGAGCTTCCGGTTTCCATTCAGTCCACGGGGGAAACACCTCTCCCAAAGGAAACACTGACTGTGGAACTTGAGGCTGTGGACAATGCGCCCCTGCCCGAGGTGACCACTCTGGAGATCACCGACGGCGAGACCGGCAGCTTTGGCCCCATCAACTACACCAAGCCCGGCTACTACGTTTACACCGTGCGCCAGCGCGCCGGTGTCAACACCCGCGGCACCTACGATGAAACCGTGTACTATCTGCGCGTTTCCGTGGTGTGGGACAACGACAAGCTGGTGGCCCGGATGGCCGTGCACACACAGGCCGACCTGATGGACGAAAAGGTGAGCAGCATCACCTTCAACAACAGCTACAAGGCCATCGAGACCCCGTACTACCCGGACCCGTATGACCCTGATCCCGTCACCCCGCCCACCCCTTCCACGCCAGAGAACCCGGCCCCGGCAGATGCCCGCCCGACCGTGACTGAAACCACCACCCCTAGTGCACCGGAGCCCACCGCCCCGGCCAGCGTGGTGGCGGATGCCCGCCCGGCCGAAGGCCCCAAACTGATCCAGACCGGTCAGCTGAACTGGCCCATCCCTGTTCTGACGGCAAGCGGTCTGGTGCTGGTGGCCGTGGGTGCCTACCTGATGGAGCGCAGCAAGAAACGTGAAAAGAATGCGTAAAGTATCTCCCGGGCTTGTCTGCATCGTGCTGGGTGTGGTGCTCCTGCTGGCGGCTGGCGGCCTGTACGCCTACAACCGCTACGAGGATGCCCACGCCGGTGCCGAGGCCCAGACCGTGGTGGCCGACCTTCAGCAGAAGGTGGAGACCCCGGAACCGGAGGCAGAGAGCGGCCCCCTGGACCCCGAGCTCCCGGTGGTGGAGATCGACGGCAACGAATATGTGGGTGAGATCTCCATTCCCGCCATCGGCATTGACCTGCCGGTGATGAGCGAGTGGAGCTACCCCCGCCTGAAGATCGCCCCCTGCCGCCAGTTCGGCTCTTCCCGCACCGATGATCTGGTCATTGCGGCGCACAACTACGAGAGCCATTTCGGCAAGCTGACCTCCCTCACAGCGGGGGACAGCGTCACCTTCACCGATATGGACGGCATCGTGAATGAGTACGTCGTGAACAAGGTCGAAGTGCTTGACCCCCACAGTGTGGAGGAAGTGGAACACAGCGGCTACGCCCTGGTGCTGTACACCTGCACCTACGGCGGCAAGACCCGTGTCACCGTCTTCTGTGATCGTGCATCGTAAAAATCAAGGCTGAAAAACAAAAAGAAGCCCCGACATTCGTCGGGGCTTCTTTTTTACTATGTGGGAACTCCCTCCTAGAGGGAGCTGTCGCCGGAGGCGACTGAGGGAGTTACTGTTTTTTCCACCGCCGCATCACGCCCATGCCCAACGCATAGGGGCCGGTGTGCACGGCAATGGTGCAGCCGATCT